>ENA-OPYX01001633-OPYX01001633.1-human-gut-metagenome-genome-assembly--contig:-NODE-1633-length-11388-cov-3.531569_pt1 | contig 11388 bp, 19 predicted proteins | sample MGYA00242639_ERZ504486 | MGnify/ENA primary metagenome ERZ504486 (study PRJEB26092, sample SAMD00036296) | human gut metagenome | host: Homo sapiens | study: EMG produced TPA metagenomics assembly of... | reverse complement strand
TTCGTATTCCTTTTCACCTTCATAGGCACGGCTTATGAAATCTTTTTTCTTTAATTCATATGTGTTGTTTTGATGAACGGGAAGGGAATCAATAGCTTTTTCACAACCAGTACGATCTATATGGCAATTTAAATATTCATATTCAATTTTGGGCTTCTTTTTGAAAAAATTAAACAATCCCATTTTCACCACCTGCTTTCATCATTCATAATATCTATATCGTGTTTCTGTCCTTCCGGAGTAACCTCAATATCCGTCCTGGCATGAGCTGCAAGAAGATCTTCTTCCATCTGCTGAGTGGAGAGAAGGTTCTTAGAGTAGGTGTAGAACCTTTCTCTGGTTGTGAGGAGACAATTGATTGCATACTTCTATGATCTCCTTACACTGAGCAGAGACGGAAGAACTCTGAACAGATTCTACCTTATTGGGAACTCTTTCCATAGGAATGTCAGCAGTAGATTCCCAACCCATAAGGTATGCCGGAGTTACTCCGAGAGCAACAGCTAGTTTAGCGATTTTGTCTCGGCGCATATTTGCGATGATTCCATTTTCCCATTTCCTTACAGTACTTTTGCCAACACCGACTCTATTTCCTAGTTCTTCTAATGTCATATTATTCTCGGAGCGCAATCGCTTGATTCTATCTCCCATATTTTCCATTTTACATATCACCTCCGATATTGAGATTATATCATGAACGTGTCTTTTACGCAACATATAAATGCGAAACAAGATAAAAAGTGTCATAAAATACACAAAAGGTATTGACAAGAATAAAGAGATTGTGGTAAGCTGATAGTGTCCTAAAAGACACTGAAAGGAGGGAAGAGCGTTGGACAAATACAAACTTGAGTATGAAATGAAAAAGAGAAAAGTGTCTCAGGAACAACTCTGCAAAGCAATAGGCATGAGCCGCTCTGCGTTTTACAGAAAATGCAATGAAATATCTGAATTTACTCAGGGTGAAATTCAAGCTATAGTTGACTATTTAGAGCTTGACTCTCCAATGGGGATTTTTTTTAAAGAAAAAGTGTCTTAAAAGACACAAAAGGACACAATTTAGATACCTAGAAAGAGGTGAGATAAATATCAACGATTGTAGTAGCCATAATTGCATCAGCAATTACCGCCAAAATAGTAGCCACCTACTATTTTAAAAAAGTAGATGGCTATGTTAAAGAAATGTGTGAAATGACAAATAAAAATAATGAAAAAACACTGTCTATTGTACACAAACTTCAAAGAAATTCTCTCCCAAAGGAGTAAGACACCCAAAATATTTTTTGATTTCCAGTTTCTTTGGTTTGTTTAGACTCTCTGTTTGTATAGAAAGAAATTTATAATATTCAGTTTCTTTAAAAGGCTCATAAATAGAATCGTCCACTAGAGAGGCATCGGTTATTAGTTCTATTATTCCTAATCGGTTAAGAGAGGAAATAGAAGAGCAAGCCTGCTCGAGGCTAATTTCCGAAAATGAAGGAATATAAACGTTTGAAATAAGGGTATTGAAACTATTATCGCTGTAATCTTTTAAAATATAATCAACTAATGGAAAGCTATCTCTAGGATCAAGGCTTTTTAAAATTTTAGCATCTAAAGGACTCATTTGTTTAATAATTTCTGCAAACGATGGATGAACAGCTTGAGTGTAACTGTCATCCATAGACTTAGATATTAAATTTACAAATAGTTTGCGGAGATCTTCTGATTCAATACAGTATTTGGAGTTTTCAAGAGCTTGGGCGGTTGTCTGAATGTTTGGTTCAGTAAGGTTCTCTTCGGGAATAGCTGCGATTGATTGAGATAACTCTTGACCATACAGTTCAAGGTCATGAGCGTATTTCATGCGACGCTTATCAGCGGCTTGAGTAATTCCGCCAAAAACCAAAAACCATAGATCAGAAAATGTTTGACCTATTCCTTGAGTTGGCTTATCAGTGAGATTTTTAACAGCGTTATCAATAGAATCTGGTAACTCAGGAAATTTGATAAGGGAAGGATCTTTATCAGACATAGTTATTACCTTCTTTCTTATGTACTAGGCATGGCAGTGCCTGTAATACCAGAATAGGAGAGCAAAGAGGAAAAGTCAATAGCTGTCAGACCAGAATGAGACAAATAAGCAACCATGATAAAAGAAAAGAGGTGAGATGATTGAGCACACCAGAAATAGAAATCACTATCATTGGATCAACAGAAAATATTATGAAAGCGGGAAAAATCGCAACAATAATTAAGAAGGTTAAAGAGGAAACAAAAGCTTACCCGCATGTGAAAATTAAGATTACATGCGGGTAAGTGGATATTAATTCTCTGCTGTTACTTCAAATGTTCCGATAACTGATTTATCAATATTGTAATTTCCATTTTCTGATAATAGCTGATAATTGCAGTCAGTTGGAAATTTGTAAGTTAAAAAATCGTATTCGGATACGCAGATCAATTCACCAAGAGCATCAATATAACTGATCTTTTTGATGTCGTGATAGGTCTTGATGTGTTTAACACTTGTATCGAAGATTAATACAGTAAATTTCATGAGAATTCTCCTTTCTAAATCTACTCGGGTATGCCAGTACCCTGTAATACAAGAATAGGAGAGAAACAAAGAGAAGTCAACAAAGGCCGTTCGACAAACTGCTTAAATTTTTATAAACAGTAACCCATACATATCATTTCCCATACCATAAAGAAGAGGTGAGGAAGATGTCAGAACTAAAACTGGTGACAAGAAATATCCGTATTAATGGAATTCAGTATAAAGCCAGTGATATGTCAGAAGAAGAAATCAAATGCCTGCTCATCCAGAGGCAGGATGAACTTCTTCTGAATATGAACTACGAAAGAAAAGCCGCCGGTTAAGGCGGCAGAAAGAACAAGTTATGAAACAATACATAATCATAGTAGCCTGCATCCTTGTAGGGAAATATGTGGACATCCCAGTCTGGTTCAACATCCTCTTTGGGATATCCGCATACTGGGCGGTAGATCAGCTTAGAAGAGTTCAGGAGGAAGGAACATGTTCAGAGACAAAATAAGAGAAATTCTGGAGCTTGTACTCAAAGCTGAAGAAAAGAATATTTATGTGGCATACAACTATGACACAAACACAAAAACATTAACGATCATAACAAAAACAAAGGTATTTGCTTTTGAAGACAATGAGTATATAGAAAAATGGTCGGAAGAATGCATTCAGTATCTCAAAAGTCTGATCGGGGAGAGAACAGAATGACTGAAGAAGAAAGAATGAGGGAAGTAGAACGGATTTCCAGAAGAACCAAAGAATTGGTAAAAATTCCTTCGGATCAGCAGCGAACCATCCGAATTGTCAGGTTCAGAAACAAGACACTTGCAAGTTACGTAGGAACTATGGAAGAAGCACTCCAGAGAGCAAAAGAAATGGAGGGCCTCTACGGACCGATCGAACACATAGAATAAAAAAGACTCATGTAACGCAAATACATGAGCCAGGGTGACTTTTTGCCACTTGGATATTAAACCTGTAAAAAATATAACATCCAGGTGGCGAAAAGTCAAGATTTAAGCAGGAGAAACCCTGCTATATTTTTAACCTTTTTCCAGGGGCGCAAGCCTCTTGGAAGCTCGATTAGGGGTATTAGACTTACGACAGGAGATGCTATATGAGGTGGGCATACATCAGAGAGATATGGGATTTTGACAGCACCATAGAGATAGAGGAAAAGCATACAGGAAGGTATGGTGCCAAGGGACAGGAAAGAGAAGAAAAGAGGAAAGCCACTCCGGAAGAGATAGCCAAACAGAATCAGTGGAGAAGACAGAGAGATGTCAGGAGACTGATCAAGTGGAACTTTTCACCCGGTGATTACTGGATGACTCTTACATACAAAAAAGGCGACCGTCCCACATGGGAGCAGATGAAGAAGGACCTGGGAAAGCTGATCCGAAAAGTCCGAACAAAATACCGAAAGAAGGGATGGGAATTGAAATACATCTATCGTCTGGCTATCGGAAAGAAAGGCGGTCCTCATGTACATCTTCTGGTAAACCGCGAAGCAGATCAGGAGACCGGTACCGACCGGATCGTCTCAGAGTTATGGGAGAATGGGCATGTATATTTTGCATCCCTTTATGATGCAGGCGGATATGTGAAACTTTCAGAGTATATCACAAAACCTCTGGAAGAACACGAACCGGATGAGATTAAACGATACAGCTGTTCCCGTAATCTGGTTCGAAAAGAGCCAAAGCAAAAAGAAATCAAAAGAAGAAGCCTGGTAGACCGGCACAAGCAGCCAATCTATCCCAAAGCACCAAAAGGTTATTATACGGAACCTGAGTCAGTAAAGATGGGAATCAATCCACATACCGGCTATGCATACCGCCACTATACCCTTGTAAAGATAGACAGGAGGATTTGAAGATGGATCAGAAAATGGCGAGAGTAGACATCTCCCTGATTCTTACCAGGAAAATTGGAAAAATAAAGAAAGGCAAGTATACATACATCATTTACAGCAAAGATTTCCCGAAAAGCGCAGGAAATCCAAGCTGTGTATCAGCAGAAGTGGAAGAAACCACAGGAAACCGTCTTGCCCTTTTATGTCTGGCAGCAGCATTACAGAGATTACGCCGTCCATCCCTGCTTACGATCCATACAGATAACAGGTATCTGCAGAACGGATACCAGAGTCTTCCTGCATGGAAAGAAAATGGATGGACCCGGACAGGAAATCAGGAACTGCGCAATGCAGATCTCTGGCAGCAGGTGGACAAGCTGTTCGGTGGTCATGCAGTGCGATTCAAAATAGAGAAAATGGACGAATAACAGAAAGGAGAACACGATGTTTGAAAAATTTGGAAAGATGGATTATGAGGAATTGATCCGCACAGCAGCAGCGGAAAGAGAGGAGGGGGATCTGGAAGCACTGGTCACCTTGGCAGTGGAAAAATGGTCTGGAAAAAGAAGATGCAGAAGACTACATGGATTATATCGTGGACTCTCTTGCAACTCCTTACATGGCAGCAGTTGCCAAAATCGAAGGTGAAGCGAAAGAACTGGGAATAAAGGGACATCAGGTTGATCAGAAAGATACCATCCTGGCGTTATTGGATGGAAAACGATGAACTGTGCCTTGCTGTGAGAAAGAAAGAGAAATCATTGACGGAATGCCTTGCGAAGATCCTCACTTTTTCGAGCGAGTGTGCAATACAGGTACCGGACGCAATTGTGAAACTGGCAGAATTTCGTATGAATGGCAAAAAAGAAGCCATGCGCAGCCCGGTCTATGAAGGCGGGGAAACTAAGGCAGACGTGCGCAGGATTGCAAAAGAATATTACCTGGAGGCGTAAGATGCAGGGAATTAAAGGATTTTCAAAGGAACTGGCTACTTCATACGGATCCGGAGTAAAACTTGAACCGGGAAAAACCTATAAAGAAGAGGAATGCAAAGTATACCGGAATGGCTGGCATTTCGTTGAATATGCTCCAGACTGCCTGAACTATTTTCCTTTAGGTGCAGGAAACAGATATTTTTTGATCGAGGCAGCAGGAGACATCAACGAAGAACAGCATTTTCGCTGCTGCTGCACAGAGATCACCCTGGTGAAAGAATTGGATTTAAAAGCATTTGCCGGGATGTCCATGAAATACATGATTCAGAATCCCAAAATGGATTGGGAAAGGGCGGGTGCCCACCTGCAGATAAAACAGGAAATTGCGCGGGCACAAAAAGACGAGATTGCGATTGCGCGGGGAAGAAATCCGAAAGTTTATTTGCAGACCGGAGCAGTTGGTGGACTGATGGAAGAAGATGTAAACGGAGCGATCGTAGCTGCCAGAGTCTTTCTGGCCGATAAAGACGGAACATATTTTTTGAATTCCGGAGAGGTACGGAGGGAAGACGATGAAATATAAGCTGATTGAAAAGGTACCGATACCAATACCCAGACATAAGAACAAAAAGGATATCGGAGAAAAGATCATTGTAAAAGCCCAAACTGAGAAAGAGTACCTGATTCTGGACCTGTTCCGGTACAAGAGATATATCAGTCGCTATGTATTAAACACGGAAACTGGGGAGCATGCCGGCAGATATGAACAGGGAGACTGGAACACCCAGAAACTGATCCGGATCATGGGATATGATCCTTTGTATGAAAGTTTTTATAATTCCAGAATACTTGAAAAAGTCCAGTGGGATACCAAAGAAGATATAGAAACTGTGAAAAATGCCGTACAGACCGTATATTCGGATAAATATCTTCTGTCTAAGATCGAAAGCATGGAAGAGGATTACGGTAAAGAAAAGCGTCTCCGCAGTCTCGATAACAAATACCGGAAGATTGACCGGCTTATGGAAGGGATTACAGATAACGATGAAGAATTTAAAGAGTGGCTTTATAAAATCTGCAGCACAGAAAGATATCTCTTCTGGAACAAAGGAAACAACACTTATGGATGCAGTAACTGCGGCTCTCAGATATTGGAAAAGAATTTGGATAAACCCAGACAGGGAGAAACCAGAAAATGCCCGGAATGTGGACAGCCAGCAGTGGTAAAAAAGAGAACACAGCGGATATGGAGCAAAACAGGAGCCTGCAAGCTGGAACGGATAACTCCGGAATATGGGGTCGCCAGACACTACAGAGCAGAAATTAAACACTGTATAAATGGTCACCGTGTTTTTCTGGAGGAAGGTGTACGTATTCTTTTGTATAACAAAGGACATGTGAGACCAAACTATATGATCTTCTACAACCAGGACGGGGAAACCTATGAGTGGAGTAACGGTCTGACAAGAAGTGACTGGTATACAAGCAACCCACAAAACAAACGGATGGAGGATTGCTTTCTGTATCCTAAAGGAATTCCGGAGGCATTAAAAGGAACAGAGTATGAAAGTGTGACAAATGCTTTTGTGGAGATGGCAAGACTGGGACTCATGCTCAATTACAATTCCCTCATGGCAGCAGGTTGTCGCCTTCACAAGCTGGGAACTATGATGGAATATCTGGCAAAAGGACGTTTTACCGTCTGTGTAAGGAAACTGCAAGATCATGCTGGGCATATAACGGCTCTTATTCAGGACCCTTATCCGTAAATGGAAACAGCATAGAAGAAGTCATGGGGCTGACGGATAAACAGAAGATCAATCGCCTCAGGGATGAGAATGGTGGATGCATCCGGTTGGAAATGGCTCAAATATGCAGAAGCCTATGGCTGTAAGATTCCGAAAAATACCATGGACTATCATGGAAGAAAACAGAATCGCGACAAAAGAAATCGAAGAACTTACCGGATGAGATCACAGACAGAATGAGATAGAACAGATTGTAATTAATCCGGAAAGCAGGCAGGAAAAGCTTATGGGACGACCGCCAAAAGGGCAATTAAAGTCAATGGGTGGAATTATTTATTCATGCGCAAGGCACAGAATAAAAAACTGAATGACGAATTGTTCTATAAGCCCAAAGACTTGAAACAGAGACATGACGAACTGATAACCGATAAAAAGAAACTGGACACAGTAAGAAGAATGAGTGAAAATCCAGAATTACGGCAGCAGGAAGCCCGGATAATGGAAGAAAAGTTTCCTGGAACAACGGAAGTAATGAAAGAAGTAAAGGAAAAATATGAATTTGTAGCAGAGGGTTACAGAATGATCATGCCGGTAGAACCCGGTAGAGATCGTTCGGGAAGGGTATGCCCTGCATCACTTGCGCCGGAAGCTCTGAAAGATATTTTAACCGGATAGAGAACAGAGAGACTTTCATAGGTTTCCTGAGACGGGAGCAGGAACCGGGCATCCCGTTCTACACAATAGAATTTGAACCGGGTGGCACGATCCGCCAGAACCGTTCCTACTATGATGAGGAACCGGGGATTGAGGAAATACGCGGATTTCTGAAACTGTGGCAGAAAGAAATCAAAAAGAGACTCACAAAAGAGGATAAGAAACACGCTGCCAAAAGTGCCATTTTAAGGGAACAGAACATAAAGGAACTTCAGAAAAAACCAGAATACGTTTGTCCTGAAGAAACTGGAAGAAGATTTTATGGAGGCGATATAAGTGGAAAACATGACAACAGACTATCAGGGATTTAAAAGAGACACAGATCTTGCAGTGGAAAAGATAAGGACAGGGGCAATGACCATGGCCCAGGGTGCTGTAGAACTGGGATATCAGCTTAAAGTCGCAAGAGACACAGGAGTCCTTCAGGAATCCGGCTACAGCTCAATGGGAGAATTTGCCCGTGCAGAATATGGACTCCGCCCGGATCAGACGACGCGATACATACAGCTCAATGATAAATATTCAGAGGATGGATATTCCAGAAGACTGAAAGAAAAATATACTGGCATAGGCAAAACAATCCTGATGGAGATGCTGACGCTTCCGGACATTATAAGTGACGAGATTACAGAGAACTTTTCCAAAGAAGATGTAAGAGCCTTAAGTGCGGAACTGAAAGAGGAAAATGAGATCACAGATCTGGAAGTGATGATGGAAGAAACAGATCAGACACAGGAAGAGCTTCCTTCTATCCTGGAACAGACAGCATATCAGCTGGGGAAAGATCAACCGCAGATATATATAGACCTGTTCGAAACCCTTTACATAAATGAAAGCCAGGCAGCAGCAGAGATCCTGGCTCCGGATGAAGAGAAAATCTATTCCCTCCGTATCCCGGGAACAGGACGCATACTCTTATCACTGAAACTAAGCGAACAACAGGTAAGATTGATCAATGTCCGTTCACAGGAAAAAGAGGATTTCACCACATCCCTCAGCTCATCATAAAAACTCTGTGCTTTCACATTCATTCCGACAGGGCTTATCAGCCTACCATTTTCATACGACTGGCCAAACTGGATGACCATGACATAGCCCTGTTTTTCCTCGATATCCAGAAGCTGCCGGTAGTAGTCTGCTGTCTGTTCCTCCTGCTGGAACAAAAGGCTTCCTACAAAGCTGTTTTCCACAACAGGGATGACCGTTTCCAGTTTTTCCTGGATCTTCAACAGGTTGCTTCTCTGATTTCTCTTCTTATCCACCTTCTCGATGGCTTCTTCCACCGCGGAGATGATCTTTGCCTTGGAGATCGGCTTTGTCAGATAACGCTCCACGCCAAGATCGATCGCCTCTTTTGCATAATCAAACTTGTCATAAGCAGATACTACATAAAAAAGTGCTGTCGTATTGAATTTTCGTATTTCCCGCATTGCCTGGATCCCGTTGATTCCCGGCATATGAATGTCCATAAAGACAATGTCCGGATGAAAAGTTTCTGCTTTTTCTGTCACTGCTCTTCCTGTCTTGGCAGTTTCTGTGATACAGCTGTCCCCAAATGTACTGGATATCACACTTTTGAAAGCTTCCAGCATAATTCCCTCGTCATCTGCTACCAATATACGATACATTGTTTTGTTTCCCCTCCACTTTCTTATGCTACTCCAGTTCCTCTTTTTCCATCGGAATGACAATATGAACTTTCGTTCCGGTTCCAGGTCCGTCACTCTCGATCGTCATAAGTCCTTCCTGTTTGTAATACAGCTTCAGTCTTTCTATGACATTATGTACCGCGATTCCTGTAGAATAGCGGTTTTCTTCATCCTGCACTGCTCTTCCTTCCATAACCTTCGCGATCATTTCTTCCGTCATTCCCGCACCATTGTCGCTGACCGTGATATCGATCATATCCTGGTTTCTGTGGATAGACATCACAATGCGTCCCGTCTCCATGCAGTCATGGATTCCATGCTGGACGGCATTTTCTACCAGCGGCTGAAGGATCATGCTTGGAATGCGGATGTTTTCGATGTCTTCATCTATTTCCCGGATATATACAATATCTCCGGCAAAGCGCACATTCAGGATGTAGATATAATTATCTACCGCCTCGATCTCCTCCCAGAGCATCGCATCTTCTTCCATCTTGCGCACATTATACCGGAAAAAATCCGCCATTTTTTCCAGAAATATACCTGTCTTGTCCGCATCTCCCATCATCGCAAGCTGTGCACCTGCATTCAGGGAATTGAACAGAAAATGCGGATTGATCTGCGCCTGAAGGAACTTCAGCTGTGCTTCCTTAAGGTGTGCCTCCATCATAAGCTCTCGTTCCTTCATCTGCGCCTGCCGCTCCATGCTTTCCTTGAGCTGGTCGATGTTCTCGCGGATGCTCTCCAGCATCTGGTTAAAACTTCTCGTCACGACTCCAACTTCATCATCCATAACAATAGGAAGCTGCGGAACATCGAGATTTCCTTTTGCAACCTCATGTGCCGTATTGGAAAGAGCGGTCAGCGGGCGGATCATATTCCGCACCAGAAGGACCGTCACTGCAAGCCCAACCACATAGACGACGATCAGTACAATCAGGCAGAGTCTGTACAGCACATTCATCGATGACAGTAATAACTGATAATTTGCTGAGTTTGTCTTAAAGCGCAAATTATTTAATTTGTATATGTAAGTGTTGATATATTCATAGAGCTGATTTTCTGTTTCGTAGGAAGTCTTGTATTTCTCTACATTTCTTCCTCGCTTCGCCTGAACTGTCTCATTTGTCTGATCCAGATAACTCTCGGACATCCTGCGGATGTTTTTTTCGAGCATCTTTACTTCGCTGTCCATGTTTTTGTCGTTGAGATCTTCGATCAGATTTTTGTAATTCTGGTCATAACGGTAATAGTTTTCCAGTGTCTCGGTACTTTTTGTATTCAGGTATTCATAGACTGTGTTCTCAACAAGTTCCAGTGCTTCCGAAAGCTCATTCACATCGACATTGCTGGAAAAGACCGCATCGATCCTGGTAACGGCATTCTGGATCTGACTGAAAATAAAGAAATTGATCCCGAGTGCAAAGACAAGCACCATGAGCATGACTCCGCTCAGTCTGGTCTGTATGGAATTATTTACGGAAGGGGTGTCCTTTTTTTCTGTCATTTTTCGCCCTCCGTTCTGTACTCATCGGTGTTATCCTTTGTGATCACATGCTGATTTACACTGTAATATCCGTTGCTGTGCCCAAGAGATAAATACTCTTCCAATGCGTTGACGCTGTATTTTCCTACTTCATCCATATCCATCGCGATCGTGGAGGACAGGATTCCCTTGTCGATCGCATTCAGGATCACATCGGAATAATAGTAACCGATCACCTTGACATTTCCAACCTGGTTATAATCGACCAGGGCCTGATATACGCATTCCGTCACGACTTCATCCATGCATACCAGGACATCCGGCAGACTTTCCTCATTTACAAACATATCCCGGACAAATTCTTCCGTGTCAAATCTGCACTGCTGTCCACACAGTACTCTGACAGATTGACAGACTGGCCTTGTTTTTTCCTGGATTCCAGTTCTTTTTTTACCTGGTAGTAAACGAGATTGG
>ENA-OPYX01001631-OPYX01001631.1-human-gut-metagenome-genome-assembly--contig:-NODE-1631-length-11394-cov-3.295376_pt1 | contig 11394 bp, 10 predicted proteins | sample MGYA00242639_ERZ504486 | MGnify/ENA primary metagenome ERZ504486 (study PRJEB26092, sample SAMD00036296) | human gut metagenome | host: Homo sapiens | study: EMG produced TPA metagenomics assembly of... | reverse complement strand
TCGGGATGAATGTAGAAAGAGCTGTGGATGGAAAGAATGCTGTTGAGATTTTCAGAAATCATCCGGAAGGCACATTTGATGTAATCCTGATGGATATCATGATGCCTGAAATGAATGGTTATGAAGCTGTAAAAGTAATCAGGGCAATGAATGACAGACCGGATGGAAAAAACATTCCTATTATAGCAATGACAGCTAATTCATTTGCAGAAGATGTTCAGGCATCACTGGATGCAGGAATGAATGCACATTTGTCAAAGCCGATTGTGATTGATGAAGTTATAAAAACGATTTTAAGGTATGTAGATACTTCCACTTTTGGAACAAGAAATAAGTAGTAGTTAGGAGATAGAGAATTGGTAAGACAATACAGCGATAACGATATAGACGCAGTGATGCAGATATGGCTTGATACGAATATTCAAGCACATCATTTCATACCGTCCGATTACTGGCGTACTAACTGCAATATGGTAAGAGAAATGCTTCCTCACGCAGAAATATATGTACATGAGGATGACTGTACAAAGCAGATAGATGGCTTTATTGGATTGAATGATGACTATATCGAAGGTGTTTTTGTAAAAGAAACAATGCAATCAAAAGGTATCGGAAAACAACTTCTAAATCATGCAAAGGAATTCAAATCAAAATTAAAATTAAGTGTCTATCAGGAAAATGAGAAAGCAATCAAATTTTATTTACGTGAGAAATTTAGTATTCAATTCGAAAGTGTGGACGATAACACAGGCGAAAAGGAATTTATAATGGTATGGAATCGGTAGATTCATATTTGTCTGATTCGCAATAATTTAATAAAGTAAAACTCCAAACTGATGTAAGATAAAATTAATCAGTTTATTGGCCACATAATGGTTTACAGATGCATCAATAGCGTCAGCCACTAAACCATATGGAACTGCAAAATGGTTTTTGTTACAGAATGCTTGCTGAGGCAATCAAAGCAGACCTGCAATATCGTATCAGTTGTCCGGCACTTCTTATCTGTGGCGAAAAGGATAAAGCGGGCTCAGCAAAAAGATATAATAAGAAATGGTATCAGAGATTTCATTTCCGGCATTATTGCAGTCATATCGGTATTGGTAATATTAGCAGGAACCTATATGACGTCAAGTGAAATTAAAAACTGTAAATGAATAATGCTTGCAAAGAATGTAAGTATGTCCTGGTTGATTGTAACTAGTATATGAGAGGTATATGATAATATTTTACAATGATTTTAGTTGACAGTCAGAAAATGAGATTATACAATTAATTCGACAAATTTTAAGAGTATATATTAGGTACACTAGATTGGTGTGTTCAATATATTTTCTTAATATACAATATATTAAAAGTGAGGTGACGATAATGGACGGGCATGATAGTCCTCGAATAGGGAACAATGACATAGATTATAAGCCGACAAAGCTATTGTCTGCGTTTCTTAAGGGACGTGTGCAATAGTCTGTTAAAGTCGCGTATTTTCTAATCTTAGTCATTGTTCTTGCCATAATGAAAGGAGAATAATGATGAATAAGATTCTATCAAATGTAGTTATACATAAGGATTATAGCAAGGATATTGTTAGAGTCCTTAGAAGTAGTAAATCTGATGAATTAATCCGCAGGAAGTTATCTAAATATCACGAGAATGATATAGCAGATGCAATTAAGCTTTTGGACAAAGATACAAGAATAAGGCTTTACAAGATTCTTGGTGTAGACTGGACGGCAGAGATTTTCTCATATCTGGAAGATACACCTGAATACATTGAAGAATTTATGACAGAATTATCTGTAGATGAGGCGGCAGATGTCCTTGAAAAAATGGATGCTGATGATGCTGTAGATATTCTTGATAATGTATCAGAAGAAGAAAGACAGGCACTTATATCACATATGGAAAAGGATGCCAAAGATGATGTGTGTCTGATTTATTCATATGACGATGATGAGATTGGCAGTAAGATGACTACTAATTTCATATGCATAAACAATAAGCTTACAATAAAGGAAGCTATGAAAGAGCTTGTTGCACAGGCAGAAGAAAATGATAACGTCAATACAATATATGTGGTTGATGATAATAACATATATTATGGTGCAATAGATTTAAAAGATCTTATTGTAGCAAGAGATTACCAGAAGCTTGAGGATATAATAAGTACATCATATCCATATGTATATGCTCACGAAAAGATGAGCGAATGTATCGAAGATTTAAAGGATTACAGCGAAGATTCAATTCCAGTATTAAATAAAGACAAAGAAATAATAGGTGCTATCACATCTTCTGATATCATAGAAGCGGTAGATGAAGAGATGAGCGATGATTATGCAAAGCTTGCCGGTTTGACAGAGGAGAATGACCTTACAGAGGGGCTTTTTGCAAGTATGAAGAAAAGGCTTCCATGGCTTATTCTGTTACTGTTCCTTGGTATGGGAGTATCATCTGTAGTTGGCATATTTGAAAATGTAGTGTCACAGCTTGCGATTATTGTATGCTTCCAGTCACTCATACTTGATATGGCAGGAAATGTTGGAACACAGTCACTTGCCGTTACAATCAGAGTTCTTATGGACGAAGATATATCAGCTAAGCAGAAGCTTGAATTTGTGTTAAAAGAGATGAGAATTGGTTTTGCTAATGGCTTGCTGCTTGGTTCTATGGCATTTATATTACTTGGAATATATATTACCCTTGTTAAGGGCAAGCCAGTACATTACGCATTTGCAATATCGGGCTGTGTAGGTGTATCATTATTGCTGGCAATGCTTATATCAAGTCTTATTGGTGTGCTTACACCAATGTTCTTCCATAAGATAAAGATAGATCCGGCTGTAGCTTCTGGTCCACTTATAACAACAATTAATGACCTTGTTGCGGTTGTTACATATTATGGACTGGCTGCGGTTGTGCTTATCGGTATGCTTCATATAACAGGATAAATGATATATAAATGATACCAGAATTGTGTAAGTGCGTAGCACGGAACAATTCGTAGGTATCAAAGTCGGGGCTTTTGACCCAGACATCATATAAATATAATTATAGAAAGGAAGTCTGCTATGAGTGATATATTAGAGGTTATTAAGACAAGAAGAAGCGTAAGAAAGTATAAAAGTGATATGGTTCCTGCGGAGATTATAGATAAAATTATTGAAGCGGGAACATATGCGGCTACAGGAAAGGACAGACAGTCGCCAATTATACTTGCAGTTACTGACAAGGAATTAAGAGATAAGCTTTCTAAGATGAATTCTAGAATAATGGGAAAGTCAGAAGATTTTGATCCATTTTATGGTGCACCAGTTGTGCTTGTTGTTCTTGCTGATAAGAGTATGCCTACATATATATATGATGGTACTCTGGTTATGGGGAATCTTATGCTTGAGGCACACGCACTTGGTGTGGATAGCTGCTGGATACATAGAGCTAAGGAAGAATTTGAGAGCGAAGAAGGCAGAGAGATACTTAAATCACTAGGCATAGAAGGTGATTATGAAGGAATCGGACATTGTATACTTGGTTATGTAGATGGAGAAGAACCTCAGTGTCACCCAAGAAAAGATAACTGGGTATACAGAGCATAGCTTTTAATATTTGATGAAATTATACATTTAATAGATTTTGCAAATTGATATTTAACAGATAAAAATGCAGGAAAAAGAAATGGAAGAATAAAGAAACTGATAGAAAAGGAGATTAAGATATATGGTTAAACACGTTATATTGTGGAAGTTAAAGGAAGAACTTACTGCAGAAGAGAAGGAAAATGTAAAGGCAGGTATCAAGGAAGGTCTTGAAGGACTTGCAGGAAAAGTGCCTGGTCTTGTAGATGTAAAGGTTAATATCAATGGCTTGCCAACATCAACAGTAGATGTTATGCTTGATACAACATTTACAGATGCAGATGCACTTAAGGCATACAGTACTAATCCACTCCACGTTGCTGTAGCAGACGGAAAGGTACGCCCATATACGGCAGTAAGATCCTGCCTTGATTATGAAGTGTAGAATTAATTGTTGAATAGACTTCAGAAATTGAATCATAATAAATTTTTAAAATGGAAAAATAAAGTTATGGATTGACACGATTCATAAGGATATGCTATTATTCATCTATATGAATATATTAAAGACTGGGAAAGAGACTTCTTTTCATGGAACCTGACAGGAAAGTGATGCCACCGACTGAAAGCATACACAGGGAATTGTCAAGAGGAACACTCTGGAGTTGAATATCTGAATTATATCAATGCCCTTGGAATGTGTTATGAAATGCGTATGCATACAGCTGTTATAGACAGGCAGGTGATATATGTAGGTTATTACGTTGTACGCGTTAAGTATTTAAAGAGGAATGATAAGAAGCCTGAATTGTTAAGTTTATTAGTTTACTGATGACAGCTATTCAGAAGCGGATTTCGTTCAATGCGGGTGGTACCGCGGATAATTATGTATTATTCGTCCCGGAATGCTGGTAAGGCATTCCGGGATTTTTTGCGTGCAGATAACGATTGCCACTAAGTTATATCGTTACAGCCTTTGCAGAAAGCAGGAACAATATATTTATCAGCTGCAACAAGACACACATTAACAATATAAAACAATAAGAGAGGAGTTATTAATAAGATGGCAAACATTTACAGAGATGTCACATTACAGAATGTAAGTGAGAACGACATTGGAAAGCAGATGAAGGTATCAGGATGGGTTGAGAACATCCGTGATCACGGTGGAGTTTCATTCATCGATTTAAGAGATATGTACGGAGTATTACAGGTAGTTATCCGTGAACCAGAACTCTTAAAGGGTATTAAGAAGGAAGAATGTATCAGTATCGATGGTATTATGGAGCAGAGAGATGAGGAAACTTACAATCCTAAAATTCCATCAGGAACTATTGAACTTGAAGCTAAGAAGATTACAGTATTAGGACAGGTTTACCAGCAGGTTCCATTTGAAATTCAGACATCTAAGGAAGTAAGAGAGGATGTAAGACTTAAGTACAGATACTTAGACTTAAGAAACCCTAAGGTTAAGGATAATATGGTATTCCGTTCAAAGGTTATCTCATTCCTTCGTCAGAAGATGACAGATATGGGCTTCCTTGAAATCCAGACACCTATTCTTTGTGCTTCATCACCAGAAGGCGCAAGAGATTATATCGTTCCATCAAGAAAATATAAGGGCAAGTTCTATGCACTTCCACAGGCACCACAGCAGTACAAGCAGCTTCTTATGGTATCTGGTTTTGATAAGTATTTCCAGATAGCTCCTTGCTTTAGAGATGAAGATGCAAGAGCTGACCGTTCACCAGGAGAATTCTATCAGCTTGACTTCGAGATGAGCTTTGCTACTCAGGAAGAAGTATTTGCAGTTGGTGAAGAAGTGCTTACAGAGACATTTGCAAAGTTTGCACCAGAGGGTTCAGTTGTAACACAGGCTCCTTATCCAATTATAAGCTACAAGCAGGCTATGCTTGAATTCGGTTCAGATAAGCCAGACCTTAGAAACCCACTTAGAATTATAGATTTGTCCGATTTCTTCAATAAATGTACATTCAAGCCATTTCAGAATAAGACTGTAAGAGCTATCAATGTTCACGCTAAGCTTTCAAAGGGCCAGCACGAGAAGCTTCTTAAGTTCGCTACAGGAATTGGTATGGGTGGACTTGGTTACCTTGAGGTTCTTGAAGACCTTTCATATAAGGGACCAATTGATAAGTTCATTCCAGAAGAACTTAAAGGCGAAATTAGGGAACTTGCAGGACTTCAGGCAGGAGATACTATTTTCTTTATCGCTGATAAGGAAGATAAGGCTGCATTCTTTGCAGGACAGATTCGTAACGAACTTGGCACACGTCTTGATTTAATAGAGAAAAATGCATACAGATTCTGTTATGTAAATGACTTCCCTATGTTTGAAAGAGACCCAGCAACTAAGAAGATTGGTTTCACACACAATCCATTCTCTATGCCACAGGGTGGTCTTGAAGCACTTAATACTATGGATCCACTTGATATTCTTGCTTATCAGTATGATATCGTATGTAATGGTGTTGAATTATCATCAGGTGCTGTGCGTAACCATGATATGCAGATTATGGTTAAGGCATTTGAAATTGCCGGATATGATGAAGAAGTACTTAAGGCTAAGTTTGGAGCACTTTACAACGCATTCCAGTTCGGTGCACCACCACATGCAGGTATGGCACCAGGTGTTGACCGTATGATTATGCTTCTTAGAAATGAAGAGAATATCCGTGAGGTTATTCCATTCCCAATGAGTGGTACAGCACAGGATCTTATGTGTGGAGCACCTAATGAAGTGACAGAACAGCAGTTAAGAGAGGTTCATATTAAGGTCAGAGATTAATATGAAAGAAAGGATGGTATGTTATGGCTAATGTGATTAGTGATGAAACTATCGAATATGTAGGTATTCTTGCTAAGCTTGAGCTTTCTGAGTCGGAAAAAGAGGATGCCAAGAAGGATATGGCAAGTATGCTTGATTATATAGATAAGCTTGGCGAGCTTGATACAACAGGCGTTGAGCCTATGTCACACGTATTCCCTGTTAATAATGTTATGAGGGAAGATGTTGTTACTAACGGCGATGGAAGCAAGGCTACACTTGCCAATGCACCAGAAGCTAACGAATATGGATTTATAGTTCCAAAGACTGTTGAATAAGAAAGGGAAATGCTATGAGTTTATTAGATTGTACAGCCGTTGAACTTGCTGCAAAGATTAAGGCAGGTGAAGTGACAGCGGTAGAAGCTATGCAGGCTGTTGTTGCTCAGATTGAAAAGTCTGAAGACAAGCTTAATTGCTATGTGACATTTGACAAGGAAAAAGCATTACAGGCAGCAGCTAAGGCTGACGATGATATCAAGGCTGGAAAGCTTACGGGACCTTTAGCTGGTGTACCTTTTGCTATTAAGGATAATATGTGTACAGAAGGCATGCTTACAACATGTTCTTCTAAAATACTCGGTAACTTTGTTCCAACATTTTCTTCTGAAGCAGTTATAAAACTTCAGGAGGCAGGTGCAGTTATTATCGGTAAGACTAATATGGATGAGTTCGCCATGGGCTCAACAACAGAAACAAGTGCATTCGGAGCAACTAAGAATCCAAGAAATACAGAGCACGTTCCTGGTGGTTCATCAGGTGGTTCAGCTGCAGCAGTTGCAGCAAATGAATGCTTTGCGGCACTTGGTTCAGATACAGGTGGTTCTATAAGACAGCCTGCATCTTACTGTGGTGTTGTAGGTATGAAGCCTACTTATGGTACTGTCTCAAGATATGGACTTATAGCTTATGGTTCATCACTTGATCAGATAGGACCATTATGTAAGGATGTAACAGACTGTGCTACTATTATGGAGGTAATAGCAGCAAAGGATGATAAGGATTCTACATCAGTAAAGAGAGAAGATACAGCATTTACAAAGGCTTTAGTAGATGATGTTAAGGGACTTAAGATAGGTATTCCAAGAGATTACTTTGGAGATGGACTTGATCCTGAGGTTAAGGAAGCTGTTATGTCGGCAGCTAAGGTGCTTGAAGAAAAGGGTGCCATAGTTGAAGAATTCGACTTAAGCCTTGTAGAGTACGCTATACCTACTTATTATACAATAGCTGCCGCTGAGGCAAGCTCTAACCTTGAAAGATTCGATGGCGTTAAGTATGGTTACAGGACAAGTGAGTATGAAGGTCTTCACAATATGTACAAGAAGACACGTTCAGAGGGCTTTGGACCTGAGGTTAAGAGAAGAATAATGCTTGGTTCATTCGTACTCAGCTCAGGCTATTATGATGCTTACTATTTAAAAGCATTAAGAGTAAAGGCTCTTATTAAGAAAGCATTTGATGAAGCATTTGCAAAGTATGATGTAATCCTTGGACCTGTTGCACCAACGACTGCACCTAAGATAGGCTCATCTTTAGCAGACCCTATCAAGATGTATCTTGGCGATATATATACAATATCAGTTAACCTTGCAGGTCTTCCAGGAATAAGTGTACCTTGTGGAAAGGACTCTAAGGGGCTTCCAATAGGTGTACAGCTTATAGGTGACTGCTTTAAGGAAAATAATATAATACGTGCTGCATACTCATATGAGCAGGCACGAGGAAGATTTGAATAAGGAGGAGGTCAGGCAATGAAAGATTATGAAGTAGTTATTGGTCTTGAAGTTCACGTTGAGCTTGCTACAAAGACTAAGATATTCTGCGGCTGTTCAACAGCATTTGGTGGAGCTCCTAATACACACACATGCCCTGTTTGTACAGGTATGCCAGGCTCTCTTCCAGTTCTTAACAAGAAGGTAGTAGAGTATGCTATGGCGGTTGGTCTTGCAACTAACTGCTCTATAACAAGAGACTGCAAGTTTGATAGAAAGAATTATTTCTATCCTGATAATCCACAGAATTATCAGATATCACAGCTTTATCTGCCTATATGCCGTGATGGACATGTAGATGTAAAGCTTGAAGATGGAACAGAAAAGTCTATAAGAATCCACGAGATTCATATGGAAGAGGATGCAGGTAAGCTTATACATGATGAGTGGGAGGATGTATCCTATGTAGACTATAACCGTTCAGGTGTGCCTCTTATAGAAATCGTATCTGAGCCAGATATGAGAAATGCAGAAGAGGTTATTGCTTATCTTACTAAGTTAAGAAATACTATCCAGTATCTTGGAGCATCTGACTGCAAGTTACAGGAAGGTTCTATGAGAGCTGATGTCAATCTTTCTGTAAGAGAAAAAGGCAGCACTGAATTCGGTACAAGAACAGAAACTAAGAATCTTAACTCATTTTCAGCTATCCAGAGAGCTATTGAGGCTGAAACAGCAAGACAGATAGATATAATTGAAGCTGGTGGACAGGTTGTTCAGGAAACAAGAAGATGGAATGATGATAAGGAATATTCTTATGCTATGCGTTCTAAAGAGGATGCACAAGATTACAGATATTTCCCAGACCCAGACCTTGTACCAATCCACATAAGCGAAGAATGGCTTGATACTATTAAGGAAGCACAGCCTGAGTTTAAGGATGAGAAAATGCTTCGTTATAAGGAAGAATTCGGAATTCCTGATTATGATATCAATATGATTACTGATTCTAAGAAGCTTGCTGATATATTTGAAGAAACAACAGCTTTATGCAATAAGCCAAAGAAAGTATCTAACTGGCTTATTACAGAGACTATGCGTATTTTAAAGGAAAAGAATATGGATCCTGAGGATATCACATTCTCACCTAAGAGTCTTGCAAGAATTATTGAACTTGCAGATGAGGGCTCTATTAACAGTAATGTTGCTAAGGAAATATTCGAGAAGATATTTGACGAGGATATTGATCCGGATAAGTATATTGAGGAAAATGGACTTAAGCAGGTTAATGACGAAGGTGCACTTAAGGCAACAGTTGAGAAGGTTATAGCTGATAATCCACAGTCGGTAGCTGATTATAGAGCAGGTAAGGAGAAGGCTATCGGATTCCTTGTAGGCCAGACTATGAAGGCTATGCAGGGTAAGGCTAATCCGGGAATGGTTAATAAGCTTTTAAAAGAGCTGCTGTAGATTTTAGGAATATATTTAACAAAGACGATGTGGGAAGCGGCAAGGTGCAGAGTGCGGCGGACGGACGATTGGAGAAATCGGCGGAAGCAACAAAGACACGTTTGCACTGAGTGTCGCTCGCAGCGGTACTAAAGCACTAAAGGATAGCGCTTAAGTGCCGGCGGCTCCCCATCGTCTTTTTATGCTTCCGCCGGTTTCTCCAATCTGTGCGTTGGCGGACTGCGATGGTTGCGGGGCTGGAGGGGTGAACATATTTTGTTAAATGTATTTGGAGATAGACAGATAAACAGAAAGAGAGGGGGGTACCGCCTCTCTTTTTTGATGAAAATATACTAAAATATATATTTGGATTTATATGTTTGGGGTTATTCTGTGTGGGTTATTCCACTGTTTAGTGTGAATTATTTCACTTGGGTTATTAGGCTTGTGGGGGCTCGGTGTGTGAGCTGTAGTTGTCTACAGTGTCACCTATGACGGGTGACATTCCTACGAATTCACAGCCGTATGCGTAGAGGTCTGAGTTATCTACTGGCTGACAGCGGATGATTTTGACAACACAGTTTATTGGGTCTTTTTCATCATCTAACTGTAACACAGCATCAAAATAGAAATCTAAAGGTAAAATGCTTTTTGAGCGAAAGCCGATTCCACCTTTTGATATATCAGTTATATTTATAGGTGAGTCGAGATTTCTTATATTGATGTAATCCTGATTAAAAAGCTTAGACACATTTAACGTTAAATTCGCCTTGTGGCGGTTATAGCGTCTTTTTTTCAAATTCCATCATTCATAGTACAATTCCTCCATCTACAATTGCGTATAATAATAATCTGAATACATAAAAAAGTTGAATAAATAAAACATATTGTATAAAGAATTTTCTATAATAATACAATTTTTAAGAATAATATGCAAGTATTGTCTATTGATTTTGGTAGTGTACTGTTATATAATTTTTAGTTGTTGAGTGTATAATTAAATTCACTATTACTATAATTTAAAAGGATGGATGCGATCATGGAAAAGTTTAAGTTACTTTATGAAGGCAAAGTAAGAGAAGTGTATGATATAGGAGATAAGCTTGTTATAGCGGCAACAGATCGTATATCAGCATTTGACCACATTTTAAAGAATAAGGTCACAGATAAGGGTGCAATTCTTACTCAGATGTCTAAAATTCTGGTTTGATTATACTAAGGATGTTATTCCTAATCATATGATATCTGTTGATGTTAATGATATGCCGGAATTCTTCCAGAATGAAAAGTATGCAAGAAGAAGTATGATGTGCAAGAAGTTAACTATGCTTCCAATCGAGTGCATCGTTAGAGGATATATAACAGGAAGCGGCTGGGCAAGCTATCAGAAGAATGGTACAGTCTGTGGAATTAAGCTTCCAGAAGGCCTTGAAGAGTCAGAGAAGCTTCCTGAGCCAATCTATACACCAAGTACTAAGGCTGAGGTCGGTGACCATGATGAGAATATCTCATTTGAGCAGAGTATTGAGGTATTAGAGAAGAAGTTCCCAGGCAAGGGTCTTGAATATGCAACTAAGATTAAGGATGCTACAATAGCACTTTATAAGAAGTGCGCAGAATATGCTTTAAGCAAGGGAATTATTATTGCTGATACTAAGTTTGAATTTGGTCTTGATGAGAATGGCGAAGTTGTAATCGGTGATGAAATGCTTACACCAGACAGCTCACGTTTCTGGCCATTAGAAGGATACAAGAAAGGACAGGGACAGCCATCTTACGATAAGCAGTTCGTTAGAAACTGGCTTCTT
>ENA-OPYX01001630-OPYX01001630.1-human-gut-metagenome-genome-assembly--contig:-NODE-1630-length-11423-cov-3.946353_pt1 | contig 11423 bp, 8 predicted proteins | sample MGYA00242639_ERZ504486 | MGnify/ENA primary metagenome ERZ504486 (study PRJEB26092, sample SAMD00036296) | human gut metagenome | host: Homo sapiens | study: EMG produced TPA metagenomics assembly of... | reverse complement strand
GAACCTTTATGTTGAATAATCAGAGGATTCTGTTCGGATGGGTTCCGACACGTGCCAACGAGACAGACAGTGCAAATCTCTGGTACAGACCGGAGGCAGATAAAGAAGATTTTATCTGGGCAGGAACTTTTGTCGCACATGAACTGTATCAGAGAAAAGATGGCACTTTAGGGTGCCGGATTCCGGATACGGTATGGAATGCGTTTAAGGATGAGAAAAAGCTGGATGATGTAAAACTGGAAAAAGAATCAGGAAGAGCATTACGGCATGTAGTAACGGAGACCGGTGACTGCTATCGATACGAAGCAGATGTTACATTTGCTGAGGGAACACGTGGATTCTCCGTTGGCGTGCGCGCGCAGGAAGCGGATGATGAATTCTATTCTTTCACATTTGAGTGTCCGAAGGATCGTGTGATCTTCGAGAAATCTCCGAACTGGCCATGGCCACAGATGAATAATATGGGACTGGAACGCCTGATTCGTCTGGTTCCTGGAAAGAAATATCATGTACAGATTATCGTGGATGATACGATTGCTACACTGTATGTGGACGGAGTTGCCTTGAATACCCGCATGTATACAAATCCTGGGGAGGGAATCTGCCTGGGAGTTACAGATGGAAGTGCGGTATTTGAGAATCAGAGTATTGCATATCTATAAAAGGGAATCGGGCCGCCGTACTGTTTTTGGTGCGGCGGCCCTGATTTTATCTCGTTCTTTTCAGAACACTTCGCGGGATATTACCTGCCGGACAGTTACAATATTTTAAAAGAGAAACGATGTACTGGTGATTCGAGGATAAGTATAATTCACAAAATGGGGTCTGAAAAAAACAGGCTCCATTTTGCAATTGTTTACTGATGAAAAGAAAAAAGTATGTTATAATAAAAAGAATACTGTAAAAAAAGAAATGCAATAAGGAGATGGAAATCCATGAAAGTATCTATGTGTAAAACCATGCGGACTTATGAGTGGAAAAATCTGTCGAAAGATCTTCTGGCGGGTCTGGTGATCATGGCAGTGTCGATTCCAATATCCATGGGATATGCGCAGATCGCGGGGCTTCCGGCGGTGTATGGACTGTACGGCTCAGTTTTTCCGATAGTACTGTTTGCCTTATTTTCTACTTCACCACAGTTTGTTTTCGGTGTAGATGCTGCTCCGGCGGCACTGGTAGGATCGGCACTGGTAAGTCTGGGGATTGAAGGGGGATCGAAGGAAGCAATTGCGGCAGTTCCGGTGCTTGCATTTTTTGTTGCTGTCTGGCTGCTGGTCTTTTATCTGTGTCGGGCGGGAAAACTGGTCAATTATATTTCAGCACCGGTGATGGGCGGATTTATCAGTGGAATCTGTACCACGATCATTCTGATGCAGGTGCCTAAATTATTCGGTGGTAAAGCAGGAGTCGGGGAACTCCCGGAACTGGTGCATCATATCTGGGAGAGTCGGACGATCTTTCATCTGCCATCCTTGCTTCTGGGTGTTGGTACACTGGTGATTCTTCTGGTGTCAAAAAAGCTGATTCCCAAATTTCCGATGGCAGTGTTTCTGATGGCAGCGGGTGCGATCGGTACGGCGTTTTTTCATCTGGAAGATCTTGGTATTCAGACGCTTGCAGCAGTGAAACCGGGGCTTCCCACATGGACAGTTCCGGAGTTTGGAGCAATCCCGTTAAAAGAGGCGGTGATCATCAGTCTTTCCGTGGCAGTTGTCATCATGGCAGAGACATTACTTGCGGAGAACAGTTTTGCACAGAAAAATCGTTACCGGATCGATGACAATCAGGAAATTCTTGCATTTGCCATGGGAAATCTGGCTGCTTCCGTTATCGGTTGCTGTCCGGTCAATGGATCCGTATCGAGAACGGCTATGGGAGAGCAGTACCAGGCGAAAACTCAGCTGACCGGTATCGTGGCCGGACTGTCTATGATTGTATTATTGCTTTGCGGAACCGGATTTATCGGGTATCTTCCGATTCCGGTGCTGACAGCGATTGTGATTTCAGCGTTATTGGGAGCGACAGAATTTGATCTGGCGGTGCGGCTGTGGAAGGTGAGCCGTACGGAATATCTGATCTTTGCTGGAGCATTTTTCGGTGTACTGATGCTTGGGACTATCAACGGAGTATTGATTGGAATCATCCTTTCTTTTTCAGAGATGATTATCCGGACATCCAAGCCTTCCAGAGGCTTTCTTGGGATTCAGCCGGGACACCGGCATTTCCGGGATCTGAAAGAAAGCGATCAGATCCATGCGATTGAAGGGGTGTTGATCTACCGGTTCAGCAGCAATCTGTTTTTTGCCAATATTCAGGTATTGCAAAGTGACATTGAGGATAATCTGCGGGAAGATACCAAAGCAGTGATTTTGGATGCCAGTGGAATCGGAAGTATGGACATTACAGCGGCAGATCGGTTAAAACTTTTATATGAGTCACTGAAAGAGAAAAATATACGTTTTTATATCACAGAACATATTGCAGGATTGAATGAACAGATGCGTCAGCTGGGACTTGGATGTTTGATTCAGGAAGGCTGTGTGCGAAGAACGACACATATTGCTTTGAAAGATATGGGTATTACCCGTCCGTATCCCTTAGAGGGCGGTGTGGATAATGAACAGCGCAGTGCGTCCAGAAAACGTGCCGACAACAGGGTGCAGGAATTTGTCTGGGCGTTTGGAAGTCAAGCAGAAGAGGAGATCGAACGACAGATCGGGTGTCAGATTGAACAGTTGAAGAAAACCGGTGATGTGGAATATCTGCTTCACGGCCGATGGTCTCATATGGAGGAGCTGGATCAGGATGAGTGGCTGGAACATCTGGAAGAGCATCTCAAAGAAATTGTCAATATTTCCGGAAAAGATGAAAAAAACCTGGCAATTCGACTGGAAAAACACCGTCAGGAAGTGCATGACCGTATTGCAAGAGAACATCCGGAACTTGCAGAGCGTTTCCGGGAAAGGCGTCATCTGTTGGATGAACATCTGAAGGAAAAGAGACCGGAAGTTTATGAACTTGTAATTCAGTTGCGCAAAAAGATCAGCGATGAGCAGAGAGAACAAGAGGAACAATAGTTACATTAGAGGGCAGTAAAAGATGACAGAACAAAAGATAACCATGACGATGGAGCAGGTGGAACAGGAGATGGAAGAGTATCGCAGGATTTTTGATGTGGTGCGGCTCATCGAAGAAGAAACGATCCAAATGATGGAAGAGGGCAGGGAGGAAGAAGTTGATCCTGAGAAAGTGGCCTGCTATTCATTCTGGAAGAAAAACAGGCAATGTAAGAACTGTATATCTGCAAGAGTACTCAGGGAAAAGAACCAGGGGACTAAACTGGAGTTTGTGGGAGAAGATATTTATCAGGTAAACTGCCTGCTATATGGAAATAGATGGAAAAGCATATGTAATGGAACTGGTGAAAAAACTGAACGAAGAATTCCTTCTGGACGCAGAGGGATGTGAAAAACTGGTTCGAAAACTGGACGGATATAACCAGGATCTTTACATTGATGCTCTGACAGGCTCTTACAATCGAAGATATTATGAGGAACGACTGAAAGGAAAAGAAACTTCTGCCGGTGTGGCAGTTATAGATCTGGATGATTTTAAACTGTGGAATGATACATATGGACATGGAGCAGGAGATGTGGTGCTACAGACAGTGGTGAAAGCGATCCGTCAGTCCACACGGAAAACAGACAGTCTGGTACGCTATGGAGGGGATGAATTTCTTCTGGTTATGCCGGATGTTTCCGATGAAGTTTTTCTGAAAAAACTGGAATATATTCAGAAGCAGATCAGGGACGCGGATATTCCCGGTTTTTCCAGAATGCGTCTTTCTGTCAGTATCGGAGGCGTGACAGTCCGGGAAGAAGTTATGGAAGAGGCAGTACGAAAAGCAGACCGGCTGATGTATCAGGCGAAAATCCAGAAGAATATGGTGGTGACCGAAAGAAAATCAATTGATGCGGATGGAATGATTCATCTGGAAGAAGAGATAAAGCGGACAAAACAGCTGATCATGATCGTAGATGATTCTGAGATGAACCGTGAGATCCTTGCGTCGATTCTGGAAGAAGATTATCAGATCATTGAAGCAGAAAACGGAGAAACCTGTCTACGTCTTTTGCAAAAGTATGGAACTGAGATATCGTTGATTCTTCTGGATATTGTAATGCCTGGCATGAATGGATTTCAGGTTTTACATGATATGAACAAAAATCACAGGATCGAAGACGTTCCGGTTATCATGATTTCCAGTGAAGACTCCGAAAAGAGTATACGACGGGCTTATGAAATGGGAGTATCAGATTATATCAGCCGTCCATTCGATGGAAAGGTTGTCTATCAGAGAGTATTCAATACGATCAAGCTGTATGCAAAACAAAGAAGGCTGATCACGCTGGTAACGGATCAGGTTTATGAGAAGGAGAAAAACAACCGGATCATGGTAAGTATTCTGAGTAAGATCGTAGAGTTTCGAAATGGAGAAAGTGGACTGCATGTGGAACATATCAATAAACTGTCCGGTATGCTCCTGGAACGTCTGGTACAAAAAACCGACAAGTATCATCTGACCTGGACGGATCAGTATCTGATCACAGTTGCTTCTGCTCTTCATGATATCGGGAAAATCGGGATCGATGAGAAAATCCTGAACAAGCCGGGTAAACTGACACCGGAAGAATTTGAACTGATGAAAATGCATACGATGATAGGGGCATCCATGCTGGAACGGATGGAAATATATAAAGAAGAACGGCTGGTGCAGATTGCCTGTGAGATCTGCCGCTGGCACCATGAACGGTATGACGGAAGCGGATACCCGGACGGACTAAAGGGGGAAGAGATTCCGATTTCAGCTCAGGTGGTTTCTATTGTAGATGTCTACGATGCATTGACGAGCTCGAGAGTCTATAAAAAAGCATATTCTCATGAGAAAGCGATGCAGATGATCCTGACCGGAGAATGCGGTGTGTTTCAGCCTTTGCTTCTGGATTGTTTTTGTGATATTCAGGAGGAAGTACGGAAGGTGACACAGGAAAAAAGCGAAAAAGAAGGAAAAATATCCGGATTTGAACTGACAGATCTGAAAGAAACTCTGAAAAACAGTCATCTGATCGGTGATTTAAAACCAGAAAAGAATCACTGACAGGGTAGAAAAACCGTTAATTATGTGATAAGATAAATGCAACGTGTTAAAGTGAAAAAGTGTTAGAGGAGGAATAGTGTTATGTATATTACATGTCTGGATGTGGAAGGTGTGCTGGTTCCGGAAATCTGGGTGGCATTTGCCGAGGAGAGTGGAATTCCGGAACTGAAGAAAACAACCAGAGACGAACCGGATTATGATAAGCTGATGAAATGGAGACTGGGTGTACTGAAGGAGCATGAGCTTGGGTTGAAAGAGATTCAGGAAACCATCGAAAAGATTCAGCCACTTCCGGGCGCAAAAGAATTCTTAGATGAATTAAGAAGTTTCAGCCAGGTTATCCTGATCAGTGATACCTTTGCAGAATTTGCCAGTCCACTGATGGAAAAACTGGGACGTCCCACATTATTCTGCAACAGTCTGGAGGTTTCCGGGAACGGAGAAATCACAGGATATAAGATGCGTGTGGAACAGACAAAACTGACCACTGTAAAAGCACTGCAGTCTATCGGATTTGAGACGATTGCCAGTGGAGATTCCTATAACGATCTGGGAATGATCCAGGCAAGCAAGGCAGGCTTCTTATTCCGAAGCACGGATAAGATCAAAGCAGAGTATCCCCATATTCCGGCTTATGAGACCTATGACGAACTGCTTGGTGCTATCAAAAAAGCAATGGCAGAGTAAATAAAATATTAAAATCACAGGATGGAAGCAGGATTTTGCAAGAAAAAACATATTGACATAGTATGTAATTAATAATATGATAGCAATATCCGGTTCAGTTGCAGAAGAGACTGAGAAAAGAGACAACAGACAGCTGGACAGGATATAATTGTGACCGGGAGTATTACTGCCCGGTTATAATTATATTTACACAGGAATCGGTCCGGTGAACCGGTTCTGAGAACGAGAACAGGGAGAATGATATGTTAAATCAGTTTTCAAGAACACAGTTGCTGCTGGGTGAAGAAGCCATGGAAAAGCTGAAGAATTCAAGAGTGGCTGTTTTTGGTATCGGCGGTGTCGGCGGATATGTCTGTGAGGCACTGGTGCGAAGCGGTGTCGGAGCCTTTGATCTGATCGATGATGATAAGGTATGTCTGACCAATCTGAACCGTCAGATTATCGCTACGAGAAAAACCGTAGGAAAATATAAAACGGATGTGATGAAAGAACGGATGCTGGAGATCAATCCGAATGTGGATGTGCATATCCATAACTGCTTCTTCCTTCCGGAAAATGCAGATGAATTTCCATTTGAAGAGTATGATTATGTGGTAGATGCAGTAGACACCGTGACTGCAAAAATTGAACTGGTAATGAAATGCCAGGAAAAAGGCGTGCCGATTATGAGCAGCATGGGAGCCGGCAATAAGCTGGATGCCAGCCAGTTCAAGGTGGCTGACATTTATAAAACCAAGGTATGCCCGTTGGCCAAGGTTATGCGCCGGGAACTGAAGAAGAGAAGAGTCAGAAAATTAAAGGTTGTTTACTCGGAAGAACTGCCGAAACGTCCGATTGAGGATATGTCCGTCAGTTGCAGAACAAACTGCATCTGCCCGCCGGGAGCCGCACACAAATGTACGGAACGACGAGACATTCCGGGCAGTGTGGCATATGTGCCATCGGTAGCAGGATTGATCATTGCAGGAGAAGTCGTGAAAGATCTGACAACCGTGAAAAAATAGAATAAAAGTAACTATTCAGCAGCCGCTGTCCCGCGAGGTGTTTTGGCATGAATATGCCAAAATCCCGAGACATACAAGTCAAAATGCCATCACCGAAGGTGATTTTTAATGCATTTTGGCTCGTAACTGTGAAGGTACTGAACAGTTACGAATAAAGCGGAAATCAACCGGAAAGGAAAGACAGCATATGGAAGAAATGATTACAAGAGAACAGATGGAAAAACTGAAAAAACTGCAGGATTATTTGAAAAGTCTGGAATCTGTTGCAGTAGCATTTTCCAGTGGTGTAGATTCCACATTTTTATTAAAGGTGGCAAAAGACACGCTGGGTGATAAGGTGATGGCAGTGACTGCCCAGTCCTGCTCTTTCCCCAAAAGAGAGTTAAAAGAAGCGATTGCATTCTGTGAAAAAGAAGGAATCAAACATGTGATCTGTGAATCTGAGGAATTGAGTATCGAGGGATTTGCCCAGAATCCGAAGAACCGCTGCTATCTGTGTAAAAAGGAGCTGTTTGAAAAGATTCAGAAGATCGCCGCTGATAACGGTATGAAAGCCATCGTGGAAGGTTCCAATCTGGATGATAACGGAGATTACCGTCCGGGACTGCAGGCAGTCGCCGAGCTTGGAATCAAAAGTCCGTTACGTCACTGTGATCTGACAAAAGCAGACATTCGTGCACTGTCCCATTACTTGCATCTGCCGACTTGGGAGAAACAGTCTTTCGCCTGCCTGTCTTCCCGCTTTGTATACGGAGAGATGATCACAGAAGAAAAACTTGGCATGGTAGATAAGGCAGAACAGCTGCTTCTGGACATGGGATTTCATCAGGTACGTGTCCGCATCCACGGTATGATGGCGCGAATCGAGATTGATCCTTCCGAGTTTGGAAAACTGATGGAAGAGGAAAACCGGGAAAAAATTGCGAAAACATTGAAAGAGTACGGATTTACTTATGTAACGCTGGATCTGATGGGATATCGTACCGGAAGCATGAATGAAACATTATAAGCATATAGTACGCATATTAATATAGAAGAAATAAATACATATACAGATCTGAGAACGATAAAAAGCCCCCGACAATGGAGAAAATTTTCCAGTGTCGGGGCTTTGTTTTTGCGAGCGGTAAGCCAAAAACAAATCTTTATTATGACAGTACTGACCGTGAGCAGGTGAATCAGATTTATGATCGTCAGATACTGGATTGCCGGTAAATCGCATAGGAAATTCCAGCAGTAATTGCCTCACAGATCCAGAATGCATGCCACACACCGGACGGACCAATCAGGCAGCTCAGAAGAAATGCAAGTGGCAGAATCAGGATCGTATAGCGGCAGAGGGAGATCATCAGCGACGGTATGCCTTTTCCAAGACCTTCGAGTGCTCCACTGGAAGTGATGGATACGGAAGATACGATAAATCCGAGACTGATGATTCGAAGTGCTGTACTTCCGGCTGTGATCGTCTGTGGGTTGGTAGTAAAGAGTCCGAGCAAAGTGCCCGGAATAAACATGCAGAGCAGGGTGCCTGTAAGCATGATTCCGGCAGAAAGATATAACGTATAGGAATACAGTTTGTGTACGCGCTTTTGTTCGCCGGCACCGTAGTTGTATCCAATCAGCGGACGCATTCCCTGGATAATTCCGTTTGCCGGAAGATACAGGAAGGTTTGGAGCTTGTAATAGACACCAAGGATCATCACATACATCTGTCCGTAAACTGCGAGGATCGCGTTCAGGGAAGAAATCAGCAGGGAAGACAGTGCCATATTTAAGGTTGCCGGAATTCCCACAGCATAGATCTTTTTTAACAGTATGAGATCAAAATTCAGAGATTTCAGAGAAATCCTTACCGGCAGAGGACGGATCCATGCGAAAAGCAGATATGCTGCCAGCGTAAGCAGCTGTCCAAGACCGGTCGCCCATGCGGCACCCCGGATTCCCATCCGGGGAACCGGTCCGAGTCCGAAAATCATGATCGGATCCAGAATAATGTTCAGAATACATCCACTCATCATACAGAACATTGTAGTCTTCATCCGTCCGACAGACTGGAAAATCTTTTCATAAGCAACCCCCAGAGATATAATAACAGAAAAACCAAACGTGATCCGGGAGTAGGTGATTCCCATGGAGAGAATTTCCTGTTCTTTCGTGAACATGGAAAGAAATGCCGGCATGATGGTAATCGTTCCAATGGTTAAAATTACACCGTGAAGAAACGAACAGGCAATGCCAAGCGTGGCGCTGGTATCCGCTTTTTCCTGTTTCTGTGCACCCAGAAAATAGGCAATCGTCGCGTTGATGCCGATGCCGAAACCGACACCTACGGCAGTGATCAGATTCTGAACCGGGAAGACCAAAGAGAGCGCGGTCATCGCATTTTCATTGATCTTTGCCACAAAATAACTGTCGATAATGTTGTACAGCGAATTGACCATCATTGACAATACCATCGGAAGTGCCATGGATAAAAGCAATGGCAGGATAGGTTTCTCTTTCATGTAAGTTTGTTCCATAAAATATCCTCCTTGAAAATATCGATACCGGATGGTACCTTTTACCTCTGAAATCATGAAAATAAAAAAGCCACATAACCGCATCTGCAGGAACAGAAGGGTTATGTGGCGAAAAATAGATATATCCTTTCAGAAAGGATACATCCAGAAAAATCCACACAGGTTTTGGATGTCATGTAAGACAGTCGTATTCTATTGGAAAACGAAGGGTTTGTCAATAGAGTTTAAAAAATTTATAAAATCTTTCAGAAAAAGGTAGGCAGATGAAGAGAAAACAGATATAGTTATTATTTATCAAAGAAAGAAAAAATCAGAGAAGTTAAAGGAGAAGCGATGGAACATTTGGCGTGGTATGAACTGTTACTGCTGTTTTTTGCCGCATCTTTTCTTGGATGGATGCTGGAGACTGCAGCGGCAGATATCAAACAGAAAAATTTGTAAATCGTGGTCTGGTGACCGGTCCGTTCTGCGTGATGTATGGTATCACGACGGTGCTTTTAACGGTAGGGCTTGGAGAATTGCGTGGTATCTGGTTGTTTTTATTTTCCGCAATTTATGCGACGGTGGTGGAATGGATCGGGGGTCACCTGATCGAACGGTTATTTCATCAGCGATGGTGGGATTATTCCGGGAAAAAAGGGAACTTGGACGGTTATATCTGCCTGGGTGCTTCTGTGTTCTGGGGTGTTCTGGGATTTGTGATGGTGACCTGGGGAAATGATCTGCTGTTCCGGTTGATGGCGTTGCTGCCGTTGCTACTGGTAAAAATTTTACTTCTGGTACTGGCTGGCCTCCTGGTGATAGACATTCTGGCTTCCTATATTCTGCTTCGTGGTTACGGAAACAACATCCGCCAGTGGGAGGAGGCAGATAACCGGATCCGCAAAGTCACGTTACGATTGCAAAACTGGATCGGAACGGTCATTGCACGACGAATCCGAAAGGCATACCCGAAAGCAGCGGAGACAAAAATCAAAGAGAAAGAGGCAGCGAAAGTGACCTCCACGGTATTTGCCGCCGGATGCAGTTTTTATAAAATTGTTCTTTTATTTTTCTGCGGAGCCTTTCTGGGTGATCTGACAGAAACCGTTTTCTGCAGGATCACTGCCGGTGTCTGGATGAGTCGCAGCAGTGTAGTCTGGGGACCGTTCAGCATCGTGTGGGGACTGGCAATCGCGCTGGTCACTGCCCTGCTATACAAATATAAAGATCGTTCCGATTCCTTCCTTTTCGGTATGGGAAGCTTTCTCGGTGGCGCTTATGAGTATCTGTGCAGCGTCTTTACGGAACTGGTATTCGGTAAAGTATTCTGGGATTACAGTGAGATCCCGTTCAACCTGGGCGGCAGGATCAATCTGTTATACTGCTTTTTCTGGGGCATCGCTGCGGTGGTCTGGTTCAAACTCCTGTATCCGCGTTTGTCCGACTGGATCGAAAAGATTCCGATGAAACCGGGAAAAATCATCACCTGGGCACTGATCCTCTTCATGTGCTGCAACATCGTGATGTCCTGCATGGCACTGATCCGGTACGACGCAAGGGGAAAAGGCGTGTCTGCAGAAAATACACTGGAAGAATGGCTCGACGAACACTACGACGATGCCCGGATGCAGCGGATCTATCCGAATGCGATCACCGCATCATGAGCAGTGAACGGAAAAAATAAAGACCAAAAAACTCTGTCTCCAGTGGCATCAACCACAGCCGAAAAACCGGGGCGGGAGCGCGGGATCAGACAGGGGGAACACTTTGTGGGCGTTTAGGGCAAGCTTTGAGATCCGGCGCTTACGTAGGCTTTCGCGAGGGTCAGCCGACCCTCGTGAATATAGCCGAAGTTAGCGACTACTGTAAAACCCCTTACCTTCCGTATGGAAAAAAAGCGCAAACTATCCCTATCATCTTTTAAGAATGATTTATTCATTTTACATTTATGCGGGAACTGCCTCTTTTGGTGGTTCCCATCCTAATGCTTTCAACTTCTTTAAGTATGCATGGATCTTCCGCTCTGCATTAAACTGATTGTAGTATTCTGCCCCAAGATCCTGATATTTCACA
>ENA-OPYX01001624-OPYX01001624.1-human-gut-metagenome-genome-assembly--contig:-NODE-1624-length-11467-cov-3.109259_pt1 | contig 11467 bp, 9 predicted proteins | sample MGYA00242639_ERZ504486 | MGnify/ENA primary metagenome ERZ504486 (study PRJEB26092, sample SAMD00036296) | human gut metagenome | host: Homo sapiens | study: EMG produced TPA metagenomics assembly of... | reverse complement strand
TGGATAGAAAACGAGGTCTACTGCAACTGCCCCATGCCGGAGAACCTGAAAGCCAAGCGGACGGAATACGCCATTGAAGGGGCAGAAAGCCGCTCCTGCCTGAAGGATTCGCTGGCGGTCAGCAAGCAGTTCCCCGCCCCCTCCGAGTATCTGACCATTGTACAGGGAGAATAAACTCTTGAAAAATGAAACTAAGATGCGGCCTGCGATAAAAAACCGTATCCTCGCAGTTTTGGCAGTGCTGCTGCTCGGCGTCGGTATTTTGACAAGCTGCGTTGTCTTTACGGATTTTATGTCGCACATCATCTACGAGGAAAGCACTGCACACCTTACGGAGATCTACCATCAGGCAAACCAGACCCTTTACAATAAGGTATCCCTCAACTGGGGCGTCATGCGGATGTGGACACCTTATCTGGAACATGCGCAAAGCGACGCCGATGTCCGCTCTTTCCTTGCACAAGCAAAAGAAGAATACCAGTTTACAGATTTTTTCTTCGTCTCACGGGATGGCTCCTATATCACGCTGGACGGAGAACAAGGCTATCTCGATCTGGGACGAACGCTGTCGCAGCTGGTTCTGGAGCAGCAGCCTATCGTGGCAAACTCGGTCGTACCGGACAAGCCGGAGATCATGGTGTTTGCAATCCCCACGGAAAAAGGCAGCTATCAGGGCTTTGCGTACGAGGCCATTGCCGTCACCTACAACAACAAAGATCTGGTGGACTCCCTGAAGATCTCTGCCTTTGAGGGGCACGGCAGCACCTTTGCCGTGCTGCCGGATGGCCGTGTGGTGCTGGACAGCAGCAGTGAAGATATGCGCGGCGTGCACAACATCCTTGCCATGCTCAAGAATTCGGCTGGTTTTACGGCAGAACAGATCACTGCCCTGCAAAAGGCTTTTGCCGCCGGGAAGAGCGGCAGCCTTGAGTTTTCCATCCATGGCGTCAGCTATTACATGGTTTATGGTTCTGCCGCCTTCCAGAACTGGACGATCCTTGGCATTGCTCCCAAAAGCGTTGTGAACGCCAATATGAACCGGCTGCAATACACCACCATGGCCGTGATGAGCAGCATCGTGGGAATGCTGGCTGTTACCGCTTTGCTGCTGGTGGTGCAGAGCAACCGGCAAAAGCTGCGGAAAAAGGATCAGCAGCTGCTGGCGCGCGAGGAGCTGTTCTCAAGCCTTTCCCGCAACGTGGACGATGTGTTTTTGATGATCGACACCGGCACCGGCAAGGTGGAATACATCAGCCCCAACGTCCGGCGCATTCTGGGCATCTCCACTGAAGCGGTGCAGGAGGATTTCCACGTTCTATGTTCTGCCGGGGGCTATCATTGCAGATCACGGCTGGACGATTTGATGCAGATGGAGCCGGGCACGCAGCAGGAATGGAATCGGGAGTTTATCCATCAAGAGACCGGCGAGCCGCGCTATATCCATGTGACCGGCTTTATCAATGATGCGCAGGGTGCAAAAAAGTGCATTGTGGATCTGTCTGACCGCACAGGCGAGCACCAGACCATGCTGGCGGTGGAAGCCGCACTGGAAGTAGCCGAAAAGGCCAGCAAGGCCAAGACGGACTTCCTCTCCAACATGAGCCACGACATCCGCACCCCCATGAACGCCATCATCGGCATTACCGCCCTGATGAAAACGAGCTGCACCAGCCGGAAAAGCTGGCCGAACATCTGGGCAAGCTGGAAACTTCCGGTCAGCTGCTGCTGGGCATCATCAACAATATTCTGGATATGAGCCGCATCGAGAGCGGCAAGACCACCCTGAATGTGGAAAAAATGAACCTGCCCCAGCAGGTCAGCCAGCTGGACAGCATCATCCGTCAGCAGGCAGGCCAGCGCCGCCAGACCTTTACGATAAACGCCCATCTGCAGCACGAAAACGTACTGGCAGACCCCAACCGCCTGAATCAGGTGCTGATGAACATCCTCTCCAACGCGGTCAAATATACGCCCAAGGGCGGGCATATCCGGTTGGAGGTGGAAGAGCTGCCCCGGAACGAGCACTTCGCCCGGTACCGCTTTGTGGTGCAGGATGACGGCATCGGCATGAGCGAGGAGTTTCAAAAGACCCTTTTTGAACCCTTTACCCGTGAGGAAAAATCCGGCACCAATAAGGTGCAGGGCACCGGCCTTGGCATGGCCATCACCAAGAGCATCGTAGACCTGATGGGCGGCACCATCCACGTAGAGAGCACCCCCGGCAAGGGCACCCGCTTTGAGGTCGTGCTGGAATTTCCCATTGATGCCGAAGCAGATACGGTGCAAGAGGCACAGGTGCTCCCGGAGGAAGCAGAAGAAACTTCTCCCCTGTCCGGCATGAAGTTCCTCTGCGCCGAGGATAACGCCATCAACGCCGAGATCCTGGAGCTGCTGCTGGAATCCAAGGGCGCACACTGCAAAATTTACCCCAACGGTCAGGAGATCGTGGATGCCTTTGCCAGCGTCAAGCCCGGCGAGTATGACATGATCCTGATGGATGTGCAGATGCCGGTGATGGACGGCCTGGAGGCCACCCGCCGCATTCGCAATGGCGAAAATCCACTGGGCAGGATCATCCCCATCCTTGCCATGACCGCCAACGCCTTCCTTGAGGATATGCAAAAGAGCAAGGAAGCCGGGATGGATGTACATCTCTCCAAACCCGTGGACATTGCAGCGCTGGAACAGACCGTAAAACACTTCCGCGTTACCCCCCCATTAAAAAATAGCGGAAACGCGCGTTTCCGCAGATGAAACACACAAATGATGTAAATAATATAGAAGAAGGTCAGAACGTGAATACACTTTCCGAGATTGAGGAATATTACAAAGCGCGTGAGCAGCAGCTGTTGAAAAAACTTCATCGACAGGAAGCTGCTCTTGCCGCAGCGGAGCAAACGCTGAAGCGATTGACCGAAAATCAGAAAGCACCGATGGACGAAACCACCGAGCAGCGTACTGCACAGGAGCAGGCATTCAAAGAAAAACTCTATCGGGATCCGCTGACAGGAATTTACAACCGCCGCTATTACGAAGAAGTTGTCCGTAAATCCATCGGCCCGGCAGGGATCGCGCTGATGGATGTGGACGATTTCAAGATCTGCAACGATACCTATGGGCATTACGCCGGAGATATGGCACTGAAAACGGTGGCAAACACCATCCAGTCCTGCATCCGGGCGTCGGACCTGCTCATCCGCTATGGCGGAGACGAATTTCTGCTGGTGTTATCCGGCATTCCGGGAGACTTTTTGCAGACCAAACTGGAACAGATCCGCACCGCCGCGCAGATGGCATCTGTACCCGGCTATTCGCATTTCCGTATCTCGCTGAGCATTGGCGGAACGATACAGTCCCTCGCCGACCCTATGGAAAACATCGTTCGCCGGGCGGATTGGCTGATGTATCAGGCAAAGTGCCGCAAGAATGCCGTCATGGTGGAGGTTCCTGGGCATAACCTGGCGGCTTTGGAAAAACTTTTGCAGAACAAGTCACAGATCTTACTTGTGGATGACTCCGCAATGAACCGCATGATGCTGACAGAGATCCTGGAAGATAGTTACCACATTCTGGAAGCAGAAAACGGACGGGAATGCATGGAAAATTGCAGGCAGAAGCCGGAAACATTGCACTGGTGCTGCTGGACATCAATATGCCCGTTATGGACGGCTTTGAAGTGCTGAAAGCCATGAATGCCAACCACACCATCGAGGATATCCCGGTCATTATGATCTCCAGCGAGGACTCCGATGCGACGATCCGGCGTTCCTATGAGCTGGGCGCAAGTGATTATGTCAATCGCCCCCTTCGACGCTCGTATCGTGTACCGCCGCGTGACCAACACCATCAAGCTGTACGCCAAGCAGCGGCGGCTGGTGCAGATGGTCTCTGAGCAGATCCGCGCCCGTGAAATAATACGGATATGCTGGTGGGTGTACTGAGTCATATCGTAGAATTCCGCAACGGCGAAAGCGGCGCCCATGTGCGGCACATCCGTATCATCACCGAGCTGCTGCTCCGCCGTCTGTTGGAGATCAGCAGCAGATCCTCTATCACTGCGGAACAGCAGGATATGATCCCGCTGGCTTCCGCCCTGCACGACATCGGAAAAATCGGCATTGACGAAAAGATCCTCAACAAGCCCGGCAGACTGACCCCGGAGGAATTCGAGGTCATGAAGACCCACAGCATGCTGGGAGCCCAGATGCTGCATGATCTGGATAATTTTGCAGAGCAGCCGCTGCTGCAAACGGCCTACGAGATCGCCCGCTGGCACCACGAACGCTGGGATGGGCGCGGCTACCCGGATGGGCTGAAGGGCGATGAGATCCCCATCAGCGCACAACTGGTCTCGCTGGCTGATGTGTACGATGCACTGACCAGCGAACGCTGCTACAAAAAAGCCTTCTCCCACGAAAAAGCCGTGCAGATGATCCTGAACGGCGAGTGCGGAGCGTTCAACCCGCTGCTGCTGCAGTGCCTGACGGATATTCAGGCTGACCTGAAAGAAGAATTACAGCAGCACAACTGAGCAATGGATGCAATAAAACAGGAGAACAAAAAGCCCAAATGAAACATAGAATCTCACGCCGTGCATTTCTGCGCGGCTGCACCCTGCTGGCGGCATCTGCTGCCGTCGGCAGTCTGACTTCCTGCGGCGGAACGAACGCGAAGGACAGCAGTCTTCCGCAGCTCATTGTGGGAAGCGATACCTATCCGCCCTATATTTATCTGAACAATGACGGCGTTCCCGCCGGGATCGACGTGGAGATCGCCACCGAAGCCTTCCGCCGCATGGGATATGCTGCCCGGTTTGAACCGATCGACTGGGAGCAAAAAACAGCTCTGGTGGAAAGCGGCACCATCGACTGCATCTGGGGCTGCTTTTCCATGGACGGGCGCGAGGAGGTATACCGCTGGGCGGGACCCTACATGGTGAGCCGTCAGGTGGCTGCGGTGGATGCCGACAGCAGCATCCGATCCCTCAGCGACCTTGCCGACAAGACCGTCGCCGTGCAGAGCACCGGCAAGCCGGAGGAAATCTTTCTCAGCGGCTCTGACCCGCGCATCCCGCAGACGGTGGAGGTGCTCAGCATCGAAAACCGCAGCGTGCAGTACGCGCTGCTGTCCTGCGGCTATGTGGATGCCATCGCCGCCCACGAGACAGGCATTCTGCAATACATGAAGGACAATTCCGTGGAGTTCCGCATTTTGGAGGAACCGCTGCTGGTCACCGGGCTGGGCGCCGCCTTTGCCAAGAACGACACCCGCGGTCTGGACAGCCAGTTGACCGACACCCTTGCGCAGATGCGCGCGGACGGCACGCTGGAGCAGATCGTTGGCAGGTATCTTGAACATGCTTCGCAGTATCTGGAGGTGGACACCATTGGCACGTAAAAACAGAACCACCCCGGATACATGGAGATGGGGGATCTATCTGGTCATCGGCGTGCTTTTTATGGCCGTCGTCGTTTTTTTCTCAGGTTGGCGGGCGCTGCGCACAACGGAGGCTCGTTTCTGTCAGATTCTTGATTTTGTCAAATCCCAATCCACCAGCTTTGAAAAGTACAACGATACCGTTGTGGCCAAAACGCTCCGCCGCACGGCGGTATCGGTGCATCAGCTGGCACAGGACCCTGCGCTCGACCTTTCCGACCCGCAGTGCCTGAACAGGCAGGCAGAGCTGCTCTGGCTCACAGGTATTTCAGTTCTGTCTCCGGACGGTACGCTCCTGTGCGAATCCACAACGAACGGCATCGGCTATGCCCGGTTTGGAGAGCAGCTCAAGAATGATATGGTTCTGGACGTTTTCTCTTACCCGCAAAAGACCTACCTGAAGCGGGTCCTGCTGGAGGATGGGTCTGCCGTGGATGTTGCGGCATATCGGGCAGAAGACAACGATGTGATCCTGCTTGCCTACCGTTATACCCCGGCAGAATTCGTAGAGGGAACAGCTCTGTCCATCCAGAGCGTACTGGACGGCTACTCAGCTGAGACCAGCGGCACATTGTTCATCGTGCAGAACAATCAGGTCATTGCCTCTAACCGCCCGGAGCTGATCGGGCAGGGTGCTGCGGACAGTCCGCTGGTGCAGGGAATCCGCAAAACCGGGACCGCCGAAACGCTGACCCATACCCACGATTGGAACGGCTCCGGCTGCTATTTTGGAATGTACTGCCATGGAAGATCTTTTGATCTCTATGCGTATACAGACGAAAAATCGGTCTTCCGTGAATCCCTTCCATCGATTCTGATGGCACTGGTCAGTTATATCCTGCTTGTAATGATCCTTCAGGTGCTACGCAGACGCTCCGTGCAGGAGATGGAGCAGCAGAAAAAAGAACAGGAGAGGAAGTATCAGGCTCAGCTGGAGGAACAGAATCGCAAACTGGAGATTGCACTCCAGCACGAAGGGGCGGCAAACCGCGCCAAGCGGGAGTTCCTGTTCAATATGAGCCACGATATCCGTACTCCCATGAACGCCATCATTGGCTTCACCTCGCTGGCTGCGACCCATATTGATAATAAAGAACAGGTACTGGACTACCTGAAAAAGATCTCGACCTCCAGCCAGCATCTGCTTTCCCTCATCAATGATGTGCTGGATATGAGCCGCATCGAGAGCGGAAAAGTAAAGATCGATGAAAAAGCGGTGCATCTGCCGGACCTCGTCCACGATGTTCGCTCCATCATTCAACCCAATGTTTCGGCAAAGCGGCTGTCGCTTTTCATCGATACCATGGATGTGGAAAATGAGGACATCATCACCGACCCGCTGCGGCTGAACCAGATCTTGCTGAACATTTTGTCCAACGCCATCAAGTTCACTCCCACAGGCGGCACGATCAGCATCCGCATTGCCCAGAAGAACGGTGCGCCCAAGGGCCGTGGCTGCTATGAGTTCCGCATCAAGGACAATGGCATTGGTATGAGCGAAGAGTTCCAGAAACACATCTTTGAGGCGTTCAGCCGAGAGGAAAGCTCCACTGTCAGCGGCATTCAGGGCACCGGCCTGGGCATGTCCATCACCAAGAACATTGTGGACTTGATGGGCGGCACCATTGCCATTGAGAGCGAGCCGGGCAAGGGCAGCGAATTCATCGTAGATCTCTGTTTCGCACTCAGCGGACGAAAGGTGGAGCAGAAGCAGATCCCGCAGCTGGAAGGGCTGCGCGCATTGGTAGCGGATGACGATACCGACACCTGCCTGAGCATCAGCACCATGCTGTCTAAGATCGGGATGCGACCGGAATGGACGATCTCCGGCCGGGAAGCGGTGATCCGCACCCGGTATGCCATGGAGCAGGGGGATGAATTCAGCGTTTACATCATCGACTGGCTGATCCCCGATATGAACGGCATCGAGATTGTGCGGCAGATCCGCAAGGTGATCGGAAAAAGCTGCCCCATCATCATCCTGACCGCCTACGACTGGGCCGATATTGAAGAGGAAGCCCGCGCTGCCGGTGTTACCGCCTTCTGCGAAAAGCCGCTGTTCCTCTCGGAGCTGCGCAGAGTGCTGGCAGAGCCGTTCGGTGCAGAGCCTGCCTGCAGGCCGGTGCAGCTGAACGCGGAGACCTTCAAAGGGAAAAAAATCCTGCTGGTGGAGGACAACGAGCTGAACCGTGAGATCGCAGTGGAGATCCTGAAGGAAGCGGGCTTTGAGGTGGAATCTGCCGAGGATGGCAAGATCGCCGTCCGGAAGATGAAGCAGGCGGCAGACGGACAGTATGACCTGATCCTCATGGACATCCAGATGCCCAACATGGACGGCTACGAGGCAACGCGGCAGATTCGTGCGCTGCCGGATGCCGCAAAGGCTGGCATCCCCATCTTTGCAATGACGGCAAATGCCTTTGAGGAAGACCGTCAGAACGCACTGAAGGCCGGTATGAACGGCCATATTGCAAAGCCGCTGGATATTCCGCACCTGCTGCAGGTCCTTGCAGATGTACTGAAATAAACAGCGCCCAAAAGCAAAAGCACCCACAGCAAGCGCCACAGAGGTTTTGAATCTCCGGTGAGCAAATTGCTGCGGGTGCTTTATTTTTTTCATGCCTGACAGGCGGCTTGTTACAAAATTTTGCGCAGCTCCTGCACAAGGTCGCCGATCACGATGGGTTTGGACAAAAAAGCCGGTCATGCCGCTTTCCAAGGCATTGCGGCGGTCTTCAATCGAATGCGTTGGCAGTCATGGCAAGGATCGGGATCTTTGCCAGTGCAGGGTCGCCCAGTGCGCGGATCTGCCGGGTGGCGGTATAGCCGTCCATCACCGGCATCTGCACATCCATCAGCACCAGATCATAGCTGCCCGGTGCGGCAGTGCTTACCTTTTCCACCGCCACGGCACCGTTTTCCGCCGTATCGACCCGGAAGCCGTACTCGCACAGGATCTCCTGCGCGATCTCGCGGTTCAGCTCGTTGTCCTCTACCAGCAGGATGTGCCTGCCCTTGAAGTTGGTGTTCTTTTTCGGCAGAAGCTCCTGCGCCGCATCCGTCTGTGTCTGGCCGATGGCGCTCATCAGGGTCTCGCGCAGGTCGGACATGAACATGGGCTTGGAGCAGAAGGCGGTCACACCGGCAGCCTTTGCCTCCACCTCAATGTCGGACCAGCCGTAGGCAGTCAGGATGATGATGGGCGTATCATTGTTCAGGCTGCGGATCTGGCGGGTGACTTCGATGCCGTTCATATCCGGCAAGCGCCAGTCGATGATATAGGCATGGTAAGCATCGCTCATCTCGATGGACTGCCGTGCACGCAGCACCGCTTCCTTGCCGGAAAGGGTCCACTCGGCACGCATTCCCACCTTGACCAGCATTTTTGTCACGCTGTCGCAGGTGTTGAAATCGTCATCCACCACCAGTGCCTTCAGGCCTTCCAGTTCGGTGATCTTTCCACCGGACGGTGCTCTGCCTGCGCACGCATGGGCACGCGAATGATAAACTCGCTGCCCTTGCCCTGCGCCGTCTGCACCTCGATGGTGCCGCCCATCATATCCACGATGTTTTTGGTAATAGCCATGCCAAGGCCGGTGCCCTGGATCCGGCTTACCGTGGAGGTGCGCTCCCGCTCAACGGCTCAAAATCTTTTGGCGAACTCTTAGGGCTCATGCCGATGCCGTTGTCCTTGATGCGGAACTCGTACTGCCCGCAGCCGCGCACCTTACCGGCAAGCTGCCGCACCCGCACCGAGACCGTGCCGCCCGCCGGGGTGAACTTGATGGCGTTGGACAGCAGGTTCAGCAAGATCTGGTTCAGCCGGGTCTTGTCACAGTAGACGTCCTCGTCGGTCACATCCATTGCATCCATGTAGAACTCCAGCTGCTTTGCGTAGATCTGCCCGCTGACGATGGTTTTCAGATCGTGCAGCACATCCGAAAGGTTGACCTCCACTTCCTCCAGATGGATCTTTCCGCTTTCAATGCGGCTCATATCCAGCACATCGTTGATAAGGGAGAGCAGATGATTGCTGGATGCAAGGGTCTTGGAAAGGTAGTCCTTCACCCGATTCTTATCGTCGATATTGCTGATCGCCAGCGTAGTAAAGCCGATGATGGCGTTCATGGGGGTGCGGATATCATGGGACATATTGGAAAGGAAGGTGCTCTTGGCGCGGTTGGCAGTCTCGGCGGCAGCAACGGCATCGGAAAGCGCCTGATTTACCTGCCTGTCGGCGGTGCGGTCGGACATGACAAGGATGTGTTTGGTTCTGCCCTCCACATCGCTGCCCATGGCAACGATGTGGAACCAGCGCCGCTCCCCGGTTTCCAGATGCCCATACTCATCATCCCATTCGCGCTGCTGCCCGCTGAGAAGCCCTTCCAGATAGTTTTTATCGCGATCCGGGGAGTCCTTCGGGTGCAGCGCTGCCAGAACACGGGCATCCTGCCGGACTTCTTTCCACGGGATGCCCAGCAGCCGCTCGATATTCGGGCTGACATAATCCACCTTGGCGGTCTCTGCATCCAGCATCAGGAAAACGTCGTCCACGTTCAGCGAGAGCTTTTTGAACAGCTCGTCCCGGTACGAGATCTCGGTATTCTTCCGGCGCAGGGTCGCATGGCCCCTGCGCACGATCATCAGAATGACCAGCACGGCCATGCCTACGGTGATGCCCGCCACGATCTGTATGGTATGGAACCACAGCTTATCCAGACCGGCATTGACGACCCTGACCGGCACAAGCCCCAGCATCGTCCAGTTCTGGACCGCCGTGCCCTCGTAGACCAGATAATAGCTGATGCCGCCCAGCGTCACCCTCATGTTTCCGCTGCTGCCCTGCGCAAAGGCATCCGAAAGAGCAAGGACCTGTTTCTCAGAAAGGTCGGAATGCTCGCGCAGCATCGCAATGAAGTTGTAGACCGTTTCCTTGCGGTTTACGGAATTGTCGATGATCACCCGGCCGTCCGGGTAGATGACATAGTTGCTGGCATTGCCCTCAAAGGCAGAGTTGTCCAGCAATTTCAGCACCGCATCATTGTAGTAGGCGATGGCAATGGCATCGTAGGCAAAGCCCCGGTAGCTGCCCTGCGTTTCGGGACAGATGAAAGCAAGCATCTGGGGCTTGCCGGGCAGCGCCGTGTTCATGACGATATCCTCGCCCTTGGAGAGCTTTTCGTCCAGATTGGTCTGCAGGCCAAGATAGCCGGTCTCTCCGGTCACGGTCATGTAGTTGCCGTCGTAGGTAAGAAAGTAAAAGCCGACAAATCCGGTCGACTGCTGCGCTTTCTCGATATACGCCTGAATTTCGGCTTCATCGGAAGTGTTTTCCAAAAAGTCGTTGTACAAGTGCAGATAGGTCAGGTTTTTGCGCACCATCTCCTTCAGCATATTGTTGGATTTATGCAGCACTTCTTCCAGATGCGAGGTGCTTTCCTGATAAATGGTCTGCGACACAAACGAGATGTACCGGACGCCAAAACCGACTGCCAGCAAAACCAGAAGAAGGATTGCGGCAGCGGCAGGCAGCCACTTTTGCCATGGATGGCAGTTCCGTTTGGGTTTACGCTTTTCGTCTGCCATTCCGCTCACCTCAACGTTATGTAGTTTTCCGGCTCTGCAAGCGCTGCGCCGCCGCCGGAGACATGATCGCGCCATGTGTTTTTCACCCATGTATCTTCGCCCGCAGACGTTCCTCTTTCGCTCGCAGGCAGCGCTGCCATCTGCTTTTCCGTTGCCAGACAGGTCACGGTAACGGTGTCGTCATCCCGCAGCGGCTGCCCGTTGCGGGTGATGCCGGTCAGGGTATAGCTGCCGTTTTCTTCTTTTACCTCCAAGGCAATGCCGCTGACCACCGGTAGAGAACCACGGTTGAAGGGCACAAAGCCGCCCTCCCAGCCTTCCACAAAGGCGCGGACGGTCTCCTTCAGCTCTGCGCCGGTCATGGTGCGCTGGCGGGACATCAGACCGTTGGGCATGATCATGGAAGCGGCCATTTTCTTGTTATAGTCTGCCCGCAGTACACTGC
>ENA-OPYX01001623-OPYX01001623.1-human-gut-metagenome-genome-assembly--contig:-NODE-1623-length-11474-cov-4.911607_pt1 | contig 11474 bp, 11 predicted proteins | sample MGYA00242639_ERZ504486 | MGnify/ENA primary metagenome ERZ504486 (study PRJEB26092, sample SAMD00036296) | human gut metagenome | host: Homo sapiens | study: EMG produced TPA metagenomics assembly of... | reverse complement strand
GGTGAGCCGTTGGAGCGCTGGCACGAAATTTGCCACCGGGCCGTTCACGCGGAACGGGAACAGCGCCTGCTGGAAAACGCTGTCCGGACAGCCCAGCGTGAGCTGGACGGCATGGCAGACCGCAGCGGCCCCACGGAGCAGGCCATCTTCCTGTTCCAGAGCATGATGCTGGAAGACGAAGGCTTTATGAACGAGGTCGGATTCCAGATCAAGGCGGGCATCAGCGCTGCCGAGGCCATGTACCGTGTGGGCAACCGCTATGCAAAGCAGCTTGCTGCCATGGAGGACAACGCCTACATGCAGCTGCGCAGTGCGGATATTCTGGATGCCGCCCGCCGCGTGGTGAACGTGCTGACCAACCGTCCCCGGGTCTGGCTGGCACTGGATCACCCGGTGATCCTGGCGGCAGAGATGCTGATGCCCAGCGATCTGTTCAGCGTTCCGGCGGGGATGATTCTGGGCATCATCACTTCGGAGGGCAATAAGCAGAGCCACGCGGCGATCATTGCGCGGGCCATGCACATTCCCTGCGTGGTGCAGGTGGGACGGGAGTTTCTGGACGACTGCGACGGCCGTACTGTGGTGCTGGATGCCAACAACGGCGAGTGCATCCTGGACCCGGATGCCAACACCCGTCAGCAGGCGGTCAGCCGCATCTGCGAGCTGCAGTGGGAGAGCGAGGAAGCCGCCCGCATCAGCGCCCTGCCCAACCGGACAAAGGATGATGTGCCGTTTGAGCTCCTGGCCAACTGCTACGGGCAGGAGGATATTGAATCGGCGCTGCAGGCAGGCGCTTCCGGCGTGGGCCTGCTGCGCAGCGGCTATATGATGCTGCCGGGCCGCCCGGTGGACGAGCAGGAGCAGTTCGTGTTCTATCAATCCTGCATTGCCGCCGCAAAGGGCGGTGTGGTGACAGTGCGCACCTTTGATTTTGGTGTGGACCGCGCCATGGCCGATATCCATCGGGGGCTGGAATCCTCCAAGCTGGGTCTGCGGGGCATCCGCAGCAGCCTGCGCCAGACCCATCAGTTTGAAACGCAGATCTGCGCCCTGCTCCGGGCGGCAGCCCACGGCCCTCTGCGGGTCATGTTCCCCATGGTGACCAACCTCGAAGATTGGGATGAGGCCATGCGGCTGGTAGCGCACTGCCGCCAGCTGCTGCGGGAGCGCGGGGAGGAGTTTGACCCGGATACGCCCTTTGGTGTGATGTTCGGGGCGCCCTCGGCCTGCCTGACGGCAGAGGAATTCGTGGAGCATGGGTGCAATTTCTTCCTCATTGAGACAAACGATCTGACCCAGTACACCCACGCGGTGGATCGGGATATCTCCATTGCCGAGCGCTACTACCGCCCGGCCAGCCACGCAATGAAAAAGCTCATCCGCATGGTAGTGGAGGCTGCCCGGGAGGGTGGGATCCCCGTAACCATCTGCGGCAGCGCGGTGGGCAATCCGGCCAACACCCTGCAATATCTGCAGCTGGGCCTGCGGAGCTTCTCTGTCAGCCCGCAAAACCTCATTGAGGTGAAAAAAGCGCTGATGAACGCGAAAATAAAGTGAACAAAAAGGACGGCTTGCACCGTCCTTTTTGTATATGTGGAAATAAAAATTACTCCAAGTTGCCCGTCAGGGTCATCACGGCAGAGAGCACCGCCAGCGGGGCGGTCTCGCACCGGAGGATGCGGGGGCCGAGGCCGACGGTTTTCACACCGGCATTGGCGGCCATTTCAGCCTCTTCCACGGCAAAGCCGCCCTCGGCACCGGTGATGAGGGCAATCTTCAGCCGCTGGCCGTCGGCAGGCTTTGCGTCTGCCAGCAGCTGGCGCAGGGGCGCGCCGCCCAGCTCGTAGCAGAAGAGCACGAGGTCGTACCCTTCCAGACTGCGGCAGAGGGCTCCGAAATTGGGCAGGGGCAGGGCGACATCCGGCAGCACGCCCCGGCCGCACTGCTTGGCGGCTTCAAAGGCGATGCGGTTGTAGCGCTCGTTTTTCTGCTCCTCCTTTTTTGGGGGCGGCCACGCAGTACCGGCTGAAGAAGGGCACGAAGTGGGTGCAGCCCAGCTCCACGCCGTGGCGGATGACCTGCTCCAGCTTGTCCTGCTTGGGGTAACCCACGAACAGGGTCACTTCCACGCTGGGTTCGGCGGCGCTGGGATAGCCCGGCTCCACGCTGAACTCCACCGTCTCCGGCCCGAAGCCGGTGATGGTGGCGGTGTATTCCACGGCGTTGCCGTCACATAAGATGACAGTGTCCCCCAGCTTGCCCCGCATCACGCGGGCAAAGATGATGGGCATCGGCCCCCCGCAGGGTGCGGTGCGTTCGAAATTTCGGTTGTAAAGTAGCGATGCGGCATAAAAATAAACTCCTGTTTCCCTCATTACCGGCAAAACTGGCCGGTATGCCAAGGGCTCCCCTATTAGGGGAGCTGGCGCGAAGCGCCTGAGAGGTTTAATTCGACTTTTTACAAATAATGCACTCCCAGCCGCGCTTCTCCTTCACTTCCTGCACGGTCAGGCCGGCGGCTTCCAGAGCGGCGATCACCTCGTCCTTGCGGCTATCGATGATGCCGCTGGCAATAAAGGTGGCATTTTCGGCCATCAGGCCGGGCACGGCGGGGGCAAGGCTGATGATGGCGTTTGCCACGATGTTGGCGGTGATGATATCGTATCTGCCGCTGGCCTTGTCAGACAGGTCGCCCACCAGAACGGTCAGCTTGTCGGCCACGCCGTTCAGGGCGGCATTCTCGCCTGCGGTGCGCACGGCCACGGGGTCGATGTCCACACCCTCGGCACTGCCTGCGCCCAGCTTGAGGGCGGCAATGGCAAGGATGCCGCTGCCGGTGCCGATGTCCAGCACCCGCTCACCGCCCATGACCCGCTCGTCCAGCGCTTCCAGGCAGAGGCTGGTGGTCTCGTGGCCGCCGGTGCCAAAGGCAAGGCCGGGGTCAAGGATCAGCTTGACGCGGTCGGTGTCGTACTCCTGCCAGGAGGGCACGATGGCCAGCCGTTTGCCAATGTCCATGGGGTGGTAGTATTTGCGCCAGCCGTTCTGCCAGTCCTCCTGCTCCACGCCCTCGGTCTCCACGGTGTAGGCGATGCCTGCCGCTTCCATCCGGGCCTGAATGAGGGCCAGCGTCTCCACGGGGGAAGCGCCCGGCTCCAGATACATGTGGATGATTACAGTGTCGCGGGGTTTGTCCAGCAGCTCCTGTTCGATCAGATCCACATGGGCGATCTCGGCCACCTGCTGCTCGATGTCGCTGTAATCCTCGATATAGATGCCGCCTTCGGCGATCATGGTGGCAACGGCCTCGGCGTTGTCGGCATCGGCCTTGGCCACGGTCAGGCGGATATCAGTCCATTCCATAAAAAGAACCTCCCTGGGTCTTGTGTTTTTATTTATAAGTATAGTACCCGATTCCGGCGCGGGATGCAAGCGGTTTGGGGAGAAAGGGCAAAAGAAAAGTTTTTTCAAAATCCTGCTCTGAAATGCGCAATAATTCCAAAAAGTTTTTCACGAAAGATGCGAATTCAAGGATTTTTGGTGCAAAATTGCGAAAACAGGCGCAGACCCTATTTCTTTTTTTCGGAGGATGTGTTAAAATATTGTTACGCAATTATGGACAGCCTGCAACCAGAGGCCTCCATAACAACAACATTCTTTAAGGAGGAATGTGTCTTATGATGAAGTATCTCCAGAAACTGGGCAAAGCTCTGATGCTTCCCGTCGCTGTGCTGCCGATCTGCGGCATCCTGATGGGCCTTGGCTATGCTCTGGCCCCGGGTGTCATGGGTGTCCCCGGTGCTGCAACCTCCGGCGCAGCTTACACTGTTGGCTTCCTGCTGGTCAAGGCAGGCGGCGCTCTGATCGATAACATGGCATGGCTGTTCGCCATTGGTGCCGCTGTTGGTCTGGCTGATGACCACGACGGTACCGCTGGTCTGGCTGGCCTGGTCAGCTACCTGATGATGCAGCAGCTGCTGAGCCCCGGCGTGGTCAGCATGGTGCGCACCCTGGAAGAGGGCACCGCTACCTACATCGCTTTCCAGAAGGTGGCCGGCAACTCTTTCATCGGCATCCTGGCCGCTGTGGTGGGTGCAGCCTGCTACAACAAGTTCAAGAGCACCCAGATGCCTGACTGGCTGGCATTCTTCTCCGGCAAGCGCTTCGTTGCAATCGCCACCGGCCTGATCTCCATCGTTGTTTCTGTCGTTCTGCTGTTCGTCTGGCCCGTCATCTTCGATGCACTGGTCGCCATTGGCAGAGGCATCGCAGGCATGGACGGCATCGGCGCTGGCATCTACGCCTTCCTGAACCGTCTGCTGATCCCCACCGGCCTGCACCACGCTCTGAACAACGTGTTCTGGTTCGACACCATCGGCCTGGGCGACCTGTCCCACTTCTGGGCAGGCGAGACCTCTGCTGATGTGGGCTGGAGCCTGGGTATGTACATGTCCGGCTTCTTCCCCTGCATGATGTTCGGCATCGCCGGTGCTGCACTGGCCATGGTCCGTACCGCCAAGAACAAGAAGGCTGCCATCGGTCTGGTTCTGTCCGCTGCCATCTGCGCCTTCGTCTGCGGCGTTACCGAGCCCTTCGAGTTCGGCTTCATGTTCCTGTGCTTCCCGCTGTACGTTGTGTACTCCGCTCTGTACGGCATCTTCACCATCATCACCTACTACTCCGGTTTCCGTGCTGGCTTCTGCTTCTCCGCAGGTGCTACCGACCTGGTGTTCTCCGCTTCCCTGCCTGCAGCTGCTAAGACTTGGATGATCATTCCTCTGGGCATCGCTGCATTCGTGGTGTTCTACTTCGTGTTCTACTTCGCCATCACCAAGTTCGACCTGAAGACCCCCGGCCGTGAGGACGAGGATGCCGAAGAGGCTGAGAAGAAGGTCGTTCTGGCCAACAACAACTACACTGAGGTTGCTGCTGGTGTGCTGAAGGCCATCGGCGGCAAGGAGAACGTCTCCAGCGTGGACTACTGCGCTACCCGCCTGCGCTTCACCATTAAGGACTACACCGCTGTGGATGAGAAGGCTGTGAAGGCTGCTGGCGCTGCCGGTGTCATCCGCCCCGACAAGACCACCTGCCAGGTCATCATCGGCACCAAGGTGCAGTTCGTGTATGATGAGCTGAAGAAGATGCTGTAAGCATCCTTCTGAGCACGCTTCCGCGCGGAAGGCTGGTTGCTTCCGCATCCATTCCCAAACTGTAAAAATGCCGCCGAGGGCGGGCGTTTACGCCCCGCTTTCGGCGGCATTTTGTTTTGTTCACAAACCGGCTACCCTTTTGGCCGGAAAATATGCTATACTGACAATGACAAAGCAAAATAACAGGAGGTTCCCCATTATGAAGATCATTCGTGCAAAAGATTACAAGGATATGTCCCGCAAGGCTGCCAACATCATCTCCGCACAGGTCATTATGAAGCCCAACTGCGTGCTGGGTCTGGCGACCGGCGGCACCCCTGTTGGCGCATACGCTCAGCTGGTGGACTGGTACAACAAGGGCGACCTGGATTTCTCTGAGGTCACCACCGTCAATCTGGACGAGTACCGCGGCCTGCCCAAGGAGCACCCCGAAAGCTATTGGAGCTTTATGCACAAGAACCTGTTTGACAAGGTCAACATCCGCCCCGAGGCCATCCATCTGCCCGACGGCACCAACCCCGATGCTGCGGATGCCTGCAAAAAGTACAACGAGATCATCCACAGCGTGGGCGGCATCGACCTGCAGCTGCTGGGCCTTGGCCCCAACGGCCACATCGGCTTCAACGAGCCGGGCGAGGCTTTTGAGCTGGAGACCCACTGCGTGGATCTGACCCCTGCCACCATCGAGGCCAACAAGCGCTTCTTTGACGGCAACGAGGATCTGGTGCCCAAGCAGGCCTACACCATGGGCATCAAGACCATCATGCAGGCCCGCAAGGTGCTGGTGGTGGCCAACGGTCTGGCAAAAGCAAAGGCGGTCAAGGCGGTCGTCTCCGGCCCTGTGACCCCCGAGTGCCCGGGCTCCATCCTGCAGATGCACCCCGACTGCATCCTTGTGGCCGATGAGGAAGCACTGAGCCTGCTGTAATGAAACCTCTCCGTCATTGCTGCGCAATGCCACCTCCCCTAATGAGGGGAGGCCTTGGCAGCCGATTTCAGTGAATCTTTTTGCCAAAGGCTCCCCTACAAGGGGAGCTGGCGGGCGCAAGCCCGACTGAGAGGTTGCACGAAGGAAAGCGTGAGAATAAGAATATGATCATCAAAAATGCTCTGATTTATACCCCCCGCCACACCTTTGAGGAGGGGAGCCTGACCATCCGGGAGGGGCGTATCGTGCCCTTTGCACAGCCGGAGGAAGGCGAAGAGATCGTGGATGCTAAGGGCGCTTACGCTCTGCCGGGCCTGGTGGACATCCACTTCCACGGTGCTATGGGCAAGGATTTCTGTGACGGCACCGAAGAAGCCATCCAGACCCTGGCCGATTTTGAGGCCGGTAAGGGCGTGCTGGCCATCTGCCCCGCCACCATGACCTTTTCGGAAGAGATCCTGAACGGTGTGATGGATGCTGCCGCCGCCCATCAAAACGGCAGGGGCGCAGACCTTGTGGGCATCAATATGGAGGGGCCCTTCATCAGCCCCAACAAGGTGGGTGCCCAGAACCCGGAGTATCTCCACAAGGCGGATGTTGCAATGTTCCGCCGCCTGCAGAAGCGGGCAAACGGCCTGATCAAGCTGGTGGATATCGCCCCGGAGGAGCCGGGTGCGCTGGAGTTCATTGCTGCCTGCCATGACGAGGTGCGCATCTCCATTGCCCACACCTGCACCAGCTACGACACCGCCAACGCCGCCTTTGACGCAGGCGCGACCCACATGACCCACCTGTACAACGCCATGCCCGGCATCACCCACCGGGAGCCCGGCCCCATCATTGCGGCGCTGGAACGGGGCGCGGAGGTGGAGCTCATCACCGACAACGTTCACATCCACCCGGCCATGGTGCAGTTCACCTTCAACACCTTCGGGGATGACCATGTCATCCTGATCGCCGACAGCATGATGGCCTGCGGCCTGCCCGACGGCCAGTACAGCCTGGGCGGTCAGGCGGTCACGGTCTGCGGTCCCCCGCGCCACCCTGACCGAGCACCCCGGCACCATTGCGGGCAGTGCCACCTGCCTGTACGACTGCATGAAGCGTGCCGTGCTGGAGATGAACGTCCCGCTGGAAAGCGCTGTCCGCGCCGCCAGCGAAAACCCCGCCAAGAGCATTGGCATCGACAATGATTACGGCAGTCTGGCTGCAGGCCGCTACGGCAATGTGATCCTGGCAGACAAGGAGCTGAACATCCAGGCTGTCTACCAGAAAGGAACCCGTATCGTATGAACCCCGAGAACCTGACCTGGCGGCTGCTGACCGCCGAAGAGCTGACGAACGTTTACCTGAACGAGATGCGCCGGGATTTTCCTGCCGGAGAGCTGAAGCCCCTGAGCATGATCCTGAACAGCGAGGCCGCCGGTACCGCCCACACCTGGGGCGTGTATGAGGACGACGCGCTGGTGGCGTATCTGTTGATGGTGCGGCCCGTGGGCTGTGAGGTGAGCCAGCTGGACTACTTTGCCGTTCTGCCCCAGTATCGGGCCGGCGGCATCGGAGCCGCTCTGCTGGCCGCCCTGCCTGACCACGAGAAGGGCGCGCAGGCCATCCTCATTGAAGCGGAGTGCCCTGAAAAAGCGGAGGATGAGGCTATGGCCGTGCGCCGCCTGGGCTTTTACGCCCGGTGCGGGGCAAAGGACACCGGCTGGACGGAGCATCTCTTTGATGCCTGGTTCCGGGTGCTGGTGCTCCCCTGCTGCGGCGGAAAGGTGCGCAGCCCCGAGGAGGCCGTGCGGCAGCTGGCAGACTGCTACCGCCGCACCATGGGTGAGCCCCAGTGGCGCAGGAATGTCACCTTCTACCGCCCCGATGGCGTGGAGGTGCAGTTCTGAGAGGTTGAATTCTGTCCCTTGACAGTCTGGGTAAATATGGTACTATGGTGATAGGAACAAACCAGATCTGAGATGGGAGGAATTTCTGATGCGTAATGTTTTTTCCCGCCGTGATTTTCTGAAAGCATCTGCCGCCGTTGTGCTGGCCGCTTCTGCCGCTGGTGTCCTCACCGGCTGCGATGGGGGCGGCAGCGAGATCCCGTCCGCAACCATCGGGCTGGGTGAGTTTGAAGTGACCATGACCGGCAACATGACCATCACTGGTGATGAGGTCGTGGGCAATGAGAACGCCAACGGCTACCTCTGCAAACCCAATGTGCGGATTCGGTACAATGGTGCAGCCAGCGAGATCAAATACAATTTTGCCGGTGTCTTTGCGGCAAAAATTGATAAGACCGCGCTGGAACTGACCAATGGAAAAGAGGAAATCTCCTCTAAACTGACAAAGACTTATGTGCCGCAGTTCCGTGCAAAGGCCAGTGGGTACGGTTCTTTTAAGCAGGGCGTACCCTTCAAGCTGTATGTGACCCTGCAAGGCAGGACAGCTGAGTTTGCTCTGACGAGTGACGGCAAAGTGACAGTTTCCGCTGTCGATAAAGTCTAATATCCCCCAAAAGCCCGAGGTGCACCCGCACCCCGGGCTTTTTTGCGCCCAAATTTTACATTGGGGCAAAAACATGTCCGAACAATTTACCTCGATTTTTCCCGCTTGTGGTCGAAGCGGTTCTCCGACTGGGATACAATAGTGCCGTACCCAAGGAAAATACGAAAACAAGAGCCGGGAACGGAAAACCCGGATGTTTGGAGGACAAATATTATGAAAAAGATCACGCGTCGTTCGTTTCTCACTGTCTGCGGTGCTGTTGCTGCCGCTGCTGCCCTGACCGCCTGCGGCGGCTCTGCTTCTTCTTCTGCCTCTGCCGCTGCAGGCTCTGCTGCATCTTCCTCCGCTGCGGCCCTGTCCGGCAACGTTGCTGCCGGTGGTTCCACCTCCATGAAGAACGTCATCGCTGCCCTGACCGAAGGCTTTGCCGAGGTTGAGCCGGGTGTCACCGTCAGCTACGACCCTACCGGTTCCGGCGCAGGCATCACCGGTGCTGCCGATAAGACCCTGGACATCGGCCTGTCCTCCCGTGCCCTGAAGGACGACGAGAAGGCTGACGTGGAGGGCACCACCATCGCCCTGGACGGCATCGCCATCATCGTCAACAATGCAAGCAAGGTGGAGGACCTGACCGTTGACCAGCTCAAGCAGATGTTTACCGGCGAGATCACCAACTGGTCTGAGGTGGGCGGCGACGACGGCGAGATCGTTCTGATCGGCCGTGAGGCTGGCTCCGGCACCCGTGATGGCTTTGAGAGCATCGTGGATGTCAAGGACAGCTGCAAGTACGCGCAGGAGCTGACCGCTACCGGTGCTGTCATCAGCGCGGTTGAGGCCAACCCTCTGGCCATCGGCTACGCTTCCCTGTCCGCTGTGGGCGACACCGTGAAGATGGTCACCGTTGGCGGTGTGGAGTGCAGCGAGGAGACCGTCAAGGATGGCAGCTACGAGGTGCAGCGTCCCTTCGTGTTCGTCACCAACAAGTCTGTCACCCTGTCTGAGCAGGCACAGGCCTTCTTCGACTTTGCCACCAGTGCCGATGCTGCTGACCTGATCCGCACTGCCGGTGCTGTTCCTGTGAATGAGTAATTGCGGAAAGCAATGATGCTATGAACAACAAAAAGATTTCTCTCCCCAGAACTCCTGCTGAGTGGCTGGAAGCGGTGATGAACTTCATCTTCTTCCTCTGCGGCATTCTGGCGGTGGGCTGTGTGCTCCTGATCTCAGTGTACATGGTCCTCTCCGGTGTGCCTGCTATCCAGAAGATCGGGCTGTTCCGGTTCCTGTTCGGCACCCGGTGGGCTTCCACCGCTGCCGACCCGGCCTACGGCATCCTGCCCTTCATCCTGTCCAGCGTTTACGGCACGCTGGGTGCCACCGTGATCGGTGTGCCCATCGGCCTGCTGACGGCGGTGTTCCTCTCCAAGGCCGCAGGCCCGGGGGTGCGCACCGTGGTCGTGACCGCCATTGAGCTGCTGAGCGGCATCCCCAGCGTGGTGTTCGGCCTGCTGGGCATGCAGGTGCTGGTGCCCGCCGTGGCCAAGACCTTTGGCAAGGCCTCCGGTGCCTGCCTGCTGAGCGCCATCGTGGTGCTGGCGGTGATGATCCTGCCCAGCATCGTGTCGGTGTCGGTCACAGCGCTCAACGCTGTGCCGCCGGAGTATGAGCAGGGCAGCCTGGCTCTGGGCGCAACGGATGTCGAGACCTGGTTCAAGGTCAGCGTCCCCGCTGCCCGGAGCGGCATTGCCGCCGGTATCGTGCTGGGCATCGGCCGCGCCATCGGCGAGGCCATGGCCGTGATGATGGTGGCTGGCAACAGCCCCAACATGCCGGACAGCCTGTTCCGCAGCGTCACCTTCCTGACCACCGCCATTGCCAAGGAGATGAGCTACGCCAGCGGCCTGCAGAAACAGGCGCTGTTCAGCATTGCGCTGGTGCTGTTCGTCTTTATCATGGGCATCAATATCCTGCTCAATGTGGTGCTGAAGGGAGGAAAGCGCGATGAATAACAGTGCTTCTGCCTCCCGCCGCACCTGGAACCGCGTGATGAACGCTCTGGTCTGGGCCTCGGCTGTGCTGGTCATCGTACTGGTGGCAGGCATTCTGGGCATGGTGCTGGTGCGCGGCATCCCGCACATCAGCTGGAAATTCCTGACCACCACCGCCAGTGTGCTGAAGGGCACGGACGGCATCCTGCCTGCGATCCTCAACACGCTGTATGTCATCCTGCTGACGCTTTTGATCGTACTGCCGCTGGGTGTGGGCGCGGCCGTTTACCTGACCGAGTACGCCCAGAACCGCAAGGTCATCTCGGTGATCGAGTTCACCAACGAGACGCTGGCGGGCATCCCCAGTATCATTTACGGTCTGGTGGGGATGCTGGTGTTCGCCCAGACACTGGGCTTCCAGACCTGCCTGCTCTCCGGCAGCCTGACGCTGGTGATCATGAACCTGCCCACCATCATCCGCACCACCCAGGAATCCCTGAAAACGGTGCCCCAGGGCTACCGTGAGGGCGCGCTGGGTCTGGGTGCGGGCAAGTGGCACATCATCCGCACCATCGTGCTGCCCTGCAGCATCGACGGCATCGTGACCGGCTGCATCCTGGCAGTGGGCCGCATCGTGGGCGAAAGCGCCGCGCTGCTCTTCACCGCCGGTGCCGCCGAGGTCATTGCCAACGGCGTGCTCAAGGCCTACACCTCCAACGGTGCCACCCTGTCGGTGCTGCTCTATCTCCGTGCCTTTGAGGACGGCGATTTCGACTCCGCCTGGGCCATTGGTGCAGTGCTGCTGGTGCTGGTGCTTGCCATCAATCTGGCAGCCCGGCTTGCCAAAACCAAACTGAAACAGAGCTGTAGATAACTCCCTCCGTCATCGCTGCGCGATGCCACCTCCCT
>ENA-OPYX01001621-OPYX01001621.1-human-gut-metagenome-genome-assembly--contig:-NODE-1621-length-11484-cov-3.119310_pt1 | contig 11484 bp, 7 predicted proteins | sample MGYA00242639_ERZ504486 | MGnify/ENA primary metagenome ERZ504486 (study PRJEB26092, sample SAMD00036296) | human gut metagenome | host: Homo sapiens | study: EMG produced TPA metagenomics assembly of... | reverse complement strand
AGCCGCCCTCATCTTCCTGCCGTTCTATCTGCTGGACGGCGGCTTTTTCCACTATGCAGGCGATTTCAACAGCCAGCAGATCAGCTTTTACCGCTACATGAACGGCTTTCTCAAGGGGGCAGGCTACCCCGCCGGATACGAAGGCGTGAAGAACACCTTTTCCTGGGCAACTGACCTAGGCAGCGGAACCATGAACGCCTATTCGTTCTACCTGTATGGCTCGCCGTTCTTCTGGTTCTCGCTGCTCTTCCCGCAGGGGTGGCTGCCCTACCTCATGGTGCCGCTGCTGGTGCTCAAGTTCGCGGTGGCGGGCGGCGGCGCGTATCTGTATCTGCGCCGCTACGTCAAAGACCCGAACTTTGCGGTGCTGGGCGCGGCCCTCTACGCCTTTTCGGGCTGGGGGCTGTACAACATCTTCTTCAACCACTTCATTGATGTGCTGGCCCTCTTCCCCTGGATGCTCTGGGCACTGGATGAGACCATCTATGAGCACCGCCACGGATGGTTCGCCTTCTGGGTGGCGGTGAACCTGCTCAACAACTACTTTTTCTTTGTGGGGCAGGTGCTCTTCCTTGTCATCTACTTCGTCTGCAAGCTCTCCGCCGGGGAGTTCCGGCTCACGCGCCGCCTCTTCGGTCAGCTGGCCTTTGAGAGCCTGCTGGGCGTGGCACTGGGCTTTGTGGTGCTCTGGCCCACTGTCCTCAGCGTGCTGCAGAACCCGCGCACCATCGATCTTTCCTCCGGCTGGGGCCTTTCTGACCTATTCCAAGCCCCAGCAGTATCTGGCCATTCTGCTGAGCTGGGTGCTGCCCCCGGATCCCCCTATATGACCTCCATCTGGTCTGAGGGCATCATCAAATGGACCAGCATGACAGCCTATCTGCCCCTGTGCAGTCTGGCCGGTGTGGTGGCCTACTGGCGTGCCCGGCAGGGCGACAGCAAAAAGCGGATCATTGCCGTCTGTATGGTGTTCGCGCTGATCCCCATCCTGAACAGCGCGTTCTATGCCCTCAATTCCAGCTACTATGCCCGGTGGTTCTACATGCCTGTGCTCATCCTTGCTGCCATGACGGTGAGCGCGTGGGAGGACCCCAGCCTCGACCTCGCCCGCCCCGCCCGGAGCATTGCCTTTGTGATGATCGCCACGCTGGCCTTTGCATTGGTGCCCGTGCAGGATGCCGCCACCAAGGAGTGGAGCCTGGGCGTGCTGCAGAATCCGGGCCAGTACTGCGCAGTGCTTGCCTTTGGTCTGGGCGGGCTGGCCGTCTACCATTGCATCTGCAGGCGCTGGCAGCAGCGCAGGGTCTTTGCCCGCCGCCTGCTGGCCGGTGTGCTGGCGTTCAGCTGCCTGTTCGGCATCGTCCACATCGGCATTGGCAAGTTCGGCCAGTGGAACACCGACAGTGACCTTGTGGAGCAGTACATCAACGCGCTGGCCCTGAAGGAAGATCTGCCCGAGGGGGACTGGCGCATTGACACCTACAAGACCCACGACAATCTGGGCCTGTGGCTGGACAAGAGCTGCCTGCAGTATTTCGGCAGCACCGCCGCTCCCAGCATCCTCAGCTTCTACCCGGCACTGGGGGTCAAGCGGGATGTGCGCAGTCAGCCCGAGCTCTCCAACTATGCCCTGCGCGGCCTGCTCAGCGTCAGATACCTGCTGACCACACTTGCGCATCAGAAGCAGTTCCACGCTGAGGCCGATGAGGGCTGGGCGTATTACGATACCCTGGACGGCTATGTTCTCTACGAGAACCAGAACTACGTTCCCATGGGCTTCACCTACGATTACTATCTCACCGAGACCCAGTACAAGGACACCGTGACCCCCACCCGCTCCAACCTGCTCATGCGGGCACTGGTGCTCACTGAGGAGGATGCGGTGGCCTACGGGCAGTACCTCACGCCCCTGCCCACGGCAGAGCTCAACGACCTGACCTACACCCGCTACACTCAGGACTGCGCCGACCGCCGGGCCTCTGCCTGCACCGCCTTTGAGATGACCAGCGCAGGCTTCCACGCTGAAGCCACGCTGGACAGGGCAAACCTGATGTTCTTCTCCGTGCCCTACGATGACGGCTTTACGGCCTATGTGGATGGGCAGGAGACCGAGATCCTGCGGGTGGACGAGGGCCTGATGGCCGTCCTCTGCCCCGCCGGAACGGTCACCATCGACTTTGTCTATCAGCCGGACGGCATCCGCCTGAGCCGGACCGTCACCCTTGCCGCCCTGCCCGTGTTCCTGCTCTACGCCGGGCACTTTGCCTGGGACGAAAAGAAAAGACGGAAGCATTAAAAAAGCCGCCGCTCCAAGAAGCGACAGCTCAAAGAAAAGCTCAAATGAAAGAAGGTATCCTATGGGCCCCTGGTATTACGAGGTCGTCAGCTTTGACGGCGATTATGTTAACCTGCGCCGCACCGACATTGAGAGCGACGAGCTGAATCCCGTTGCGCTGGCCCTGCTGCCGCCCGAGATCGAGGTGGGCAGCAAGGTCAAGTGCGAGTATTTTCAGTATGAGGTGATCGGCTGAACCTCTCCGTCATCCCGGCGGGATGCCACCTCTTCTATTAGGGAAGCTGGTGCGAAGCACCTGAGAGGTTCGCCAGCACCGCTGCCAGCAGCATTCCGATGGGCGCGCTGATCCAGCTGGACATCCAGAAGCCTGCAAAACCAATGCGGGGTACAAGGATCACACAGGCCAGCAGGTTCAGGGCAATCTGCCCTAGGTTGGAGGCCAGATACAGCCCCATCTTCTGGGCACCGCGCAGGCGGGCCTCGAACAGATGCTTCTGTGCCACAAACAGGTAGGTCACCGACTCAAAGGCCAGCATGGTGCAGCCGTAGCTGGCCGCTGCCGGGTCGGTGGTAAAGAGCCGGAGCAGCGGTCCCCGCAGGCCGACGCAGACCGCCACCACCCCAAGCGAATACACCAACAAGATTCGCCGCCCTTCCCGCAGGCCCTCTTTTACACGGCCCGGCTGAAGGGCGGCTGTGTTTTGCGCAATAAAGAACACTGTGGACTGCACAAAGCCGAACACCGGCATCATCAGCAGGCTGGACAGCTTGCCTGCGCAGGAGAAGCCTGCAATGGCTTCCACACCCAGGCCGCCCAGCAGCCCCTGTTTGACCGTGGTGATGATGGTGCCGCTGGCCTGCTGGACACTGTTGGGGGCCGACAGCCGGAAGATATCCCTGGCATAGCGCGCCTTGAGCATCCGGGGCGAGAAGGCCGCGTCCATCTGGGTGCGGCGCAGAAACGCCACCATGTAGACCGCGCCCGCCACCTGCGCCGCCGCCGTGGCAGCCGCCGCACCGGCCACCCCGAAGGGCCCCACCAGAACAAGGTCAAGCACAATGTTCATCACGCTGGTCGCCACAATGACCTTGAGCGGCGTTTTGGAATCGCCGCAGCCCATGACACACTCTTTGCTCAGATCGTAGGGCATCAGAAATGGCAGCCCCAGCAGATAGATGCGCCCGTAGAGCACAGCGGTATCCAGGATCTCCGCAGGCGTGTTGATCAGCCGCAGCAGGGCCGGCAGGGTCACAAAGCCCACTGCCGTGGTCAACAGGGCGATGATCTCATCCACGAACAGCAGGTTGTGCAGCAGCTCTGTCATCTCATGCTTTGTGGCAGTGGGCTTGCCCGCCGCCACCAGCAGGCCGCCGCCCAGCTCCATGCCGCCGGAGATGAACAGAAAGATCATCAGCACCGTGGAAGCGTTGGACACTGCCGCCAGCGCATCGGCATCCAGCCGCAGGCCGATGATCATGGTATCGGCCACGGCGTAAAACTGTGTTGCCACCATGCTCAGGATAATGGGCAGCGCGTACCGCAGCAACGCGGGCCGCACTGCCCCGGTCAGCAGAGAATTCTCTTCGTTCACACAAACACCCTCTTTTCACAAAAAAATAAAACCCGCAGGGAACCTGTCGCCCAGGCCCCCTGCGGGTTCTTTTTCAGTTGCGCCAGCAGGAGTCGAACCTACGATGGGGGAGTCAAAGTCCCCTGCCTTACCGCTTGGCGATGGCGCACCGGTAAGAATCAGTATAGTAGAATTTCTTTCATTTGTCAAGCAAAAGCGTTTTGCCGTGTCTGTGCAAAGTGTTTCGCCACATTTTTACCATGTCTTTACAGTGTCCTTGTCATCATGCGATCCGCTTGCCCATTTTCCGCTTTATTTTCCCAAAAAGTATTGACACCACCCTCATAGCATGATAAGATATCATCGATTTTGAGAGACAAAGCGTGTCAGAGTCTTTTCAAAGCAAATTACCTGGGACCGCCCATCGGGGCTAAGGCCATACGGACAGCCGGGTCCACTGCCGACCGGCGGCGCAAGCTGCCATTATTGATTGAGTTGAAAGCTCAAATTTTATAAGTTGGTTCCTTTACAGCCATGAAATTGCGCAGAACGTGCGCAGACTTGTGAAACGGTCAATAAGATGTAGTAAAAGTTGTAATTGCTATATGAGACTCTCGTCATCCCGTCTTTTTGAACCATGCGGAGTTTTTCCCCAGTGTCACCGGGGGCTTTGTCTGCATGTTCAGAACGCTTTTCAAGCGCAGGTCTGCACCAGTGTGGTGGGCCTGCGCTTTTTTGCTGCGCCGGAACCAGGGACGGAGGAGAAAAGATGAGTGAGAACCGTACACGGTTCCGGCTGGATCAGCGCCGCGCGCCCATTTATGAGGCGCTGGAGCAGTTCCGGCAGATGCGTGTGGTACCTTTTGATGTGCCCGGCCACAAGCGGGGCCGCGGCAACCCGGAGCTGACGGCCTTTCTGGGCCAGCAGTGCGTGGGTGTGGACGTGAACAGCATGAAGCCGCTGGATAATCTCTGCCACCCGGTATCGGTCATCCGGGAGGCCGAGGAGCTGGCCGCCGATGCCTTTGGCGCAGCCCATGCCTTTTTAATGGTGGGCGGCACCACCAGCTCTGTGCAGAGCATGGTGCTGACAGCCTGCAAGCGGGGCGATGAGATCATCCTGCCACGCAACGTGCACCGCAGTGTGCTGAACGCACTGGTGCTCTGCGGCGCGGTCCCGGTCTATGTGAATCCCGAGGTGGACAAGCGGCTGGGCATCTCGCTGGGCATGAAGCGGGAGCAGGTGGCCAAGGCCATCAAGGAGCACCCCAACGCCGTGGCCGTTCTGGTGAACAACCCCACCTACTACGGCATCTGTTCCGACCTGCGCGCCATCGTGAAGATGGCCCACGAGGCCGGGATGCTCTGCCTGGCCGACGAGGCCCACGGCACCCACTTCTACTTTGGCAACGGCCTGCCCGTTTCCGCCATGGCAGCGGGGGCCGATATGGCCTCGGTCTCCATGCACAAGAGCGGCGGCAGCCTGACCCAGAGCAGCCTGCTGCTCATCGGGCCCAATGTGCATCAGGGCTATGTGCGGCAGATCATCAACCTGACCCAGACCACCTCCGGCAGCTACCTGCTCATGTCCAGTCTGGACATCTCCCGCCGCAACCTTGCCCTGCGGGGGCGGCAGGTGTTCCATCAGGTGGCGGATATGGCCGAGTACGCCCGGGAAGAGATCAACGCCGTGGGCGGCTACTACGCCTTTGGCAAGGAGCTGTGCAACGGCAACTCTGTCTTTGACTTTGACACCACCAAGCTCAGCGTCCACACGCTGGACATCGGCCTTGCCGGCATCGAGGTCTACGACATCCTGCGGGATGAGTACGACATCCAGATCGAGTTCGGCGACATCGGCAACATCCTGGCCTACCTCTCCATCGGCGACCGCCCCCAGGAGATCGAGCGGCTGGTCAGCGCTCTGGCCGAGATCAAGCGCCGCTACCACACCGACGGCACCGGCCTGCTGAGCCAGGAATACATCGACCCCGTGGTGGCCGCCAGCCCGCAGGAGGCCTTCTATGCCCCCAAAAAGAGCCTGCCCCTGCGGGAGACCGAGGGCATGGTCTGCAGCGAGTTCGTCATGTGCTACCCGCCGGGCATCCCCATTCTGGCCCCCGGCGAGCGCATCACCAAGGAGATCCTGAACTATATCGAGTACGCCAAGGCCAAGGGCTGCAGCATGACCGGCCCCGAGGACCCTGATATTTTGCACCTGAACGTTCTGGCATAAGGAGGGAAAACAGATGGAGTTTTGGTTTTCGGAATTTCACACCCCCGATGTGAAGCACAGCATCCGGGTGAACAAGCAGCTCTACTCCAAGCAGAGCGATTATCAGCGCATTGATATTTTTGAAACGCCCGAGTTTGGCCGGGTGCTCACACTGGACGGCAATGTGATGCTGACCGAGCGGGACGAGTTCATCTACGACGAGATGATCGTCCATGTGCCCATGGCCGTGCACCGGGAGGCAAAGGATATCCTTGTCATCGGCGCGGGCGACGGCGGCGTGGTGCGGGAACTGACCCGCTACGACCGGGTGGAGCGCATCGACCTGGTGGAGATGGACCCCCAGGTGGTGGAGGCCTGCCGCGCCTACCTGCCCGGCAACGCCTGCCGGATGGATGACCGCCGGGTGCACATCTATTTCGAGAACGCCCTCAAGTTCATCCGCCAGTGCGAGGAGGAATACGACCTCATCATCGTGGACTCCTCCGATCCCTTCGGCCCCAGCGAGGGCCTGTTCACCCGCGAGTTCTACGGCAGCTGCTTCAACGCCCTGAAAGAGGACGGCATCATGGTCAACCAGCAGGGCAGCCCCTTCTACGCCGAGGATGCCAACGCCATGCAGCGCAGCCACAAACGCATTGCTTCCACCTTCCCCCATCAGCCGGGGTGTATCAGGCCCACATCCCCACCTTTTGCGGCGGGCTACTGGCTGTTCGGCTTTGCCAGCAAGAAGTACCACCCCATCGATGATCTGGATGCAAACGCCTGGAAGGCCCTGAACATGCGCACCCGGTACTACACCACCAAACTGCATATCGGAGCATTCTACCTGCCGGCTTTCTGGAGGAGATGCTGCGGGAAGTGGAGGAACACTGATGCTTTACCCCAACGTTGAAACCTTTATCGGCTGCGACAGCAGCTACCGTGCCGCCAGCATCGTGCTGTACGGTGCCCCTTACGATTCCACCACCAGCTACCGCCCGGGGGCCCGGTTCGGCCCGGCTGCCATCCGGCACGAAAGCTACGGTCTGGAGACCTACAGCCCCTACCAGAACGCCGACCTGACCGATTTTGACATCTTCGACAGCGGCGATCTGGAGCTGTGCTTCGGCTCCAGCGAGAGCGCACTGGCCGACATCCAGAGCCGCGCGGCAGAGATCCTGCACGACGGCAAGTTCCCGCTGCTGCTGGGCGGCGAGCATCTGGTCACGCTGGGTGCCGTGCGGGCCATGGTGGAAAAGTACCCCGACCTCCACATCGTCCACTTTGATGCCCATGCCGACCTGCGGGACGACTATCTGGGCGCAAAGCTCAGCCACGCCTGTGTTCTGCGCCGCTGCCATGACCTCATCGGCGACGGGCGCATCCACCAGTTCTGCATCCGCAGCGGCGACCGCACCGAGTTTGAGTTCGCGGCTGCCCACACCGAGATGCACAAGTTCGATTTCACGGGCCTTGCCCAGCTCACTGAGCAGCTCTGTGCCAGCAAGGTGCCCGTTTACCTGACCATCGACCTCGACTGCCTGGACCCCTCCTGCTTCCCCGGCACCGGCACCCCCGGAGGCCGGCGGCGTGAGCTTTTTGCAGCTGCTGGAGGCCATTCGCACCGTGACCAAGGCCAACATCGTGGGTGCAGACCTCAACGAGCTGGCCCCCACGCTGGACACCACCGGCGTTTCCACGGCCACGGCCTGCAAGGTCCTGCGGGAGCTGCTGATTGCGCTGGACAAGGGCTGGCCCGGCTTTCAGGTATAAGGACAGACCGTAAAAAGACAACTTTACAGATAAAGGAGTAACCGATATGAGCAAAGTTCTGATCATCGGCTGCGGCGGCGTGGCCTCCGTTGCCATCCACAAGTGCTGCCAGGTCCCCGAGGTGTTCACCGAGATCTGCATCGCCAGCCGCACCAAGGCAAAGTGCGACAAGCTGGCCGCCGAGCTGGCCCCTAAGACCACCACCAAGATCACCACCGCACAGGTGGATGCCCGACCCAATGTGGATGAGGTCATCGCCCTCATCAAGAGCTACCAGCCCGATCTGGTGATGAACATCGCCCTGCCCTATCAGGATCTGACCATCATGGATGCCTGCCTGGCCTGCGGCGTGAACTACATGGACACCGCCAACTACGAGCCCGAGAACACCGACGACCCGGAGTGGCGCGCCATTTACGAGAAGCGCTGCAAGGAGGCCGGCTTCTCTGCCTACTTTGATTACAGCTGGCAGTGGGCCTACGCCAAGAAGTTTGAGGAGGCCGGCCTGACCGCCCTGCTGGGCAGCGGCTTTGACCCGGGCGTGACCCAGGCTTACTGCGCCTACGCCAAGAAGCACGAGTTCGACACCATCGACACCATCGACATTCTGGACTGCAACGGCGGCGACCACGGCTATGCCTTTGCCACCAACTTCAACCCTGAGATCAACCTGCGCGAGGTCTCTGCCCCCGGCAGCTACTGGGAGAACGGCCACTGGGTGGAGATTCCGGCCATGAGCATCAAGCGGGAGTACAACTTTGATCAGGTGGGCCAGAAGGATATGTACCTGCTCCACCACGAGGAGATCGAGTCTCTGGCCAAGAACATCCCGGAGGCAAAGCGCATCCGCTTCTTCATGACCTTCGGCCAGAGCTACCTCGACCACATGCGCTGTCTGGAGGATGTGGGCATGCTGTCCACCACCCCGGTCAACTTCAACGGTCAGGAGATCGTGCCCATCCAGTTCCTCAAGGCCCTGCTGCCCGACCCCGCCAGCCTCGGCCCCCGCACCAAGGGCAAGACCAACATCGGCTGCATCTTCACCGGCAAAAAGGACGGCAAGGAAAAGACCTACTACATCTACAACGTCTGCGACCATCAGGAGTGCTACAAGGAGGTCGGCTCTCAGGCCATCAGCTACACCACCGGTGTGCCTGCCATGTGCGGCGCGCTGATGCTGCTGACCGGCAAGTGGACCACCAAGGGCGTGCACACCGTGGAAGAGTTTGATCCGGACCCGTATCTGGATGCTCTGGACAAGTACGGCCTGCCCCGCTCCGAGAGCCACGCCCCGGCTCTGGTGGACTGATGCGGCTGGCCGACACCCGCCCGCCCTTTGCGGGGCTGGCGAACCTCTCTGAGGCTGCACTGGCTGCCCTGCCCACCCCCTGCTACCTGCTGGATGAAGCCCGGCTGCGCCGCAACGGCGAGATCCTGCTGGGCGTGCAGCAGCGGACAGGCTGCAAGATCCTGCTGGCCCAGAAGGCCTTTTCCAACTACGACCTCTACCCGGTGCTGGCTCCCTATCTGGCGGGCACCGAGGCCAGCGGCCTGTACGAGAGCCGCCTGGGCAGGGAGGAGCTGCCGGAGAAGGAGAACCATGTGTTCTGCGCCGCCTACCGAGCCGACCAGTTCGAGGAGCTGCTGCAATACGCTGACCACATCGTGTTCAACTCGCCCCACCAGCTGGCAAAGTTCGGCCCGGCCGCAAAGGCGGCGGGCAAGAGCGTGGGCCTGCGGGTGAACCCCGAGTACTCCACCCAGGAGGGCCACGAGATCTATGACCCCTGCGCCCCGGGCAGCCGACTGGGCACCACCCGCGCCCAGTGGGATGCCGCTGCGGCGCAGCATCCTGACCTGCCCAACCTGCTGGACGGCCTGCACTTCCACACCCTGTGCGAACAGGATTCCGACGCGTTGGCGGCCACCCTGCCCGCGCTGGAGGCAAAATTCGGTGACCTGCTGCCCCGGATGAAGTGGCTCAACTTTGGCGGCGGGCACCACATCACCCGCCCGGATTACGACCTTGCCACGCTGGAAAAGTGTATCACCGGGACGCAGAAAAAGTACGGCGTGCAGGTGTATCTGGAACCGGGCGAGGCCTGGGCGCTGAACGCAGGCTACCTCGTCACCACGGTGCTGGACACCCTGCAGAACGGCGAGACACATCTTGCCATTCTGGATATGTCCGCAGCCTGCCACACGCCGGATGTCATCGAGATGCCCTACCGCCCGCCCCTGCTGGATGCGGGCGAGCCGGGGGAAAAGCCCTGCACCTTCCGGCTGGGCGGCCCCACCTGCCTTGCCGGGGACGTGGTGGGCGATTACAGCTTTGCCGCCCCCCTCACCGAGGGTGACCGGCTCATCTTCGGCGACATGGCCATTTATTCCACCTGCAAGAACAACACCTTCAACGGGATGCCCCTGCCGGATCTCTGGGTGCTGCATGAAAACGGCACCACCCAGCCGCTGGCCCGCTTCGGCTACCACGATTTCAAATACCGTCTGGGCTCTCCCCGCTGAGCCGCCCGGATACACAAACACCCCTCTGCGCTCCTTTCGGAATGCAGAGGGGTGTTTGCTTATGAAACGGAGAACTCAGATCTCATACCACTTGATCTCGTTGGCTTCCAGATGCAGGTCGAAATGGCTGCCGCCGGTGGTGTAAACGGTGGTATCCTGCGGCTCGTAGGTGTTGTTCACCACGCAGTACTTGCCATTTTTCACGTAGGCGTGCACTTCCACATTGTAGTTGGAGCTGAACCAGGTGTGCAGCTCCTCCTCGCTGTGGGCGCTCCACAGGATGGCACGGTACAGGGTGCGGCTGTTGGCAAAGCTGTACGGCACGCCGCTGATGTACACGGCACGGCCCTTGCCAAAGTCGTGGGCCGCCATCTGCACTTCCAGGTTCCGCTGCACCAGCACCTCGGTACCCTCGAGGGCGTAGATGTTCTTCTTGCCCTCGCCAAAGTCGATGGGCTGATCGGCATCCTGCAGGATGAAGTGGTCCGGGTGCTCGTCCCAATTGTATTTATCGTAGTTGAGGGTGAAGCCGTTTTCTTCCTCCACGCCCAGCACGCTGGCCAGCTGGAGAATGTGGCCCTGATAGGCATGGCCGGAGGGCTCACCCACGCCGATGAAGCCGCCGCCGTTCCAGACGAACTTCCGGATTGCGGAGGAGATCTCCGGGTCCTCCCACCAGATGCCGCCGGTGTGGGCGGTGTCGGCATCGCCCACATTGATGATGACATCGAGGCTGTCCAGCAGGGCGGGGTCCTTCTTGATGTCCTCAAAGCTGATGAACTTCACGTCAAAGGGCGCGCCGGACAGCATTTCGATGACACCGGAGTAGCTGTAGTTCTGCTTGTAGTAGAGGGCGTGGTGCACCATGTGGCAGCCCCAGGCCCGCATCTTGCCCCAGCAGTTCAGCACGGCCACCCGCTTGACGCAGTAGGGCGTGGTGCCCTTGATGTTCTCATACAGCTCACGGAACTCGCTGCAGACGCTCTCCACATAGTCCACGAACTCCGGGAACTGCAGCGCCAGCTTCAGGTAGCCGCCGTAGCCAATGCGGTCAATGGGCTTGCGCAGGATGGCGCGGCGGGCTGTGACCCAGTTCTCCTTGGCCT
>ENA-OPYX01001620-OPYX01001620.1-human-gut-metagenome-genome-assembly--contig:-NODE-1620-length-11486-cov-4.242275_pt1 | contig 11486 bp, 7 predicted proteins | sample MGYA00242639_ERZ504486 | MGnify/ENA primary metagenome ERZ504486 (study PRJEB26092, sample SAMD00036296) | human gut metagenome | host: Homo sapiens | study: EMG produced TPA metagenomics assembly of... | reverse complement strand
AATCAAGGAACGATAGAAAAACGTAAGAATGAAAACTTGTATAAAATAAGAATAAATGATATGATGAAAAACACGAAAAGAAGTAGTAAGAGGAAGGGAAAAATGAACAAAAAAGAATATAAAAAATGGTTGGGTCTGCTGTGTGCAATGATCGGACTCTGTGTAATCCTTTTGAGCGTTTATTACTGGAGAATCCGGGAAACAGCAAACAACCAACACTCCTATCTGCAGATTGAAGCATCAGAAGAACAGTTTCAGGACAAAACAGGATACATAGAGGTCCGTGAAATGGAACAACAGTTTATTGTTGATGAAAACGAACTGACAGAGTTTAATGTAATGTTTCGAAAACTTGAACAGCAGGCAGAGGAGCCTGTGCAGGTGGAACTTCTGAAAGCGACGGACAGAGAGCAGATCCAAAAATGGGAAATTGACGGAAATACAGTAGGGGATTACAGCTACCAGACATTTCATCTGAGTGTTCCAATGGAAGAAATTATGGGAGAAACGTACATTATTCACGTAACAATCCCGGAAAATTCTGCTATTGTTCCGGCGGTGACGAATTATGAGGCTTATGGAGAACATGTAAAAACCGACGGGAATGACGAGACAGGGTGTATGGTTTTTAACTTACAGGCAACAAATGCATTTTTAAAGAATATATATGCATGTGTGGGCGTAATTCTGTGTCTCTCGCTTGTCGCATTTGGGCTTCTGCTCATGCGAAAAGAAAAGAGAGTGGAGTGGTATTTTCTTGTTCTGGGACTCTTTATGGGAAGTATGTATATTGTACTTTTTCCACCCAATACGGCACCGGATGAGCACAGTCATATAGCAACAGCATATTATGATGCGAATAAGATACTGTTTCGAAATAGCGTGGACGAAGAAGGATATGTTCTGGTGCGAAAGACTGATGCACAGATTCAGGATAAAATGGCGATTTCGCTGGCAGATGCTTCCTATTATTATAATCAGCTTCTTCAAAAAGGGGGACAGGAACCAGCTGCATTGAATCGAGGACCATTGGCTGCACCATTTGTTGCGCATCTGCCGCAGGCTGTCGGAATTGCAATCGGTTGGCTTTTCCATGCAAATGGTATGATTACATTGTATCTGGGAAAAATCACAGCATTGTTGTTTTATCTGCTATGTGTTTTCTGGGCAGTTCGTTTTATGCCATGGGGAAAGATGGTAATGGCGGTGATTGCGCTGTTTCCGATGAGTCTGGAGATTGCATCGTCGTATTCTTATGACTGTACGGTAAACGCACTCAGTTTTCTTTTCATCGGTTATACAATGTACCTGAGTTATGAGAAGGAGAGGGTGACGTGGAAAGATTATGCATTTCTGACTGTTGTCGGAATGTGGATGGCACCGTGTAAACTGGTTTATATTTTTGTATGTGGAATCATCTTCCTGATACCATCGTCCAAATCAAATAATCCGCGCGGTGTACTTGCGGGAAAAATAGGGATTATAGTTGTGATTGGAATGGTTACAATGCTTCTGAGAGGGGCAGTTGTAGCAAACCTGACGTCTACTCCGGGAACAGGATATTCGGATATTGAAAGAGGATGGACTCTTGCCCAGATTCTGGAAGATCCGGTAAACAGTATGGGTGTACTGTTTAATACGTATTTTGAACAGGGAGAGTATTATCTGGGAACAATTATAGGACAGTCGTTGGGATGGCTTCAGGTGAAAATTTCCTGGATAAATATTACAGGATTTCTGTTGTGTATGGTATTTGCTTTATTTACAGATAAAAAGGCGGATTACATGACGAATAAACAGAAAGTACTGGTTGGCATGCTGTCATTGATTATGATTGGCGGAGTAGTGCTGAGTATGTGGCTTGATTTTACACCGCCTCAATGGAAAAACGTAGCGGGAGTTCAGGGACGATATTTTTTGCCATTTTTGCCAATGTTGGTGCTGATGTTAAAGGGAAAACAGACACTTCGAGTGGAAAGATACAGCAAAAGAATCATGATTTCCATGTATATTCTGGAAATCCTTACAGTTTTTGATGTATGGAAAGCAATGATTGTGTAAATCTGTCTGTCAGGAAAAAATCGTTGGAGTTGAAGAATAAGAACGATGATGGTATAATAAAACATCATGGAAATCAAAATTGATTCACTGGATCAATTATTGATATGCAATGCAATAAAAACAGCAGTATCCTTTATCAGGGTACTGCTCGTTTGTGTTAAAAACCTGCTTGCAGGAAAGAATATTTTATTAAAGAGAGGATAAAAAAATGGGAAAAATTACAGTAGAAACATGTGAAATTGAAGGACTGAAAGTAATCACACCGACAGTGTTTGGCGATGAACGTGGATATTTTATGGAAACATATAATTATAATGATTATAAAGCAGCAGGCATCGATATGGAATTCGTACAGGATAACCAGTCAAGCTCCAAAAAAGGAGTTTTAAGAGGACTGCATTTTCAGATTAATTATCCCCAGGACAAACTGGTGCGGGTAGTTAGTGGGGAGGTCTTTGATGTGGCAGTGGATCTGCGCCCGGGTTCTGAAACATATGGAAAATGGTTTGGTGTTGTGCTGTCCGCAGAGAATAAAAAACAGTTCTTTATTCCAAAGAATTTTGCGCATGGATTTATCGTACTGTCCGAGTCCGCAGAATTTGCGTATAAATGTACCGATTTTTATCACCCAAACGATGAAGGCGGACTGAAATGGGATGACCCGGAGATTGGCGTAGAATGGCCGATGCCGGAAGGAATGACAAAAGAAGAACTGACCATCTCTGACAAGGATCAGAAGTGGGGAAGCTTTGCGGAGTACAAAAATCGATAAGAGGGAAATGAAATGGGAAGAAAGAAAAAGATTCTGGCCGGTATCTGCGTGTTGTGTTTACTGGTTTTAAATGTGCTGATCGTATGTCACAGAGGAAGTGTAGGCGGTAATTATGAGCTTCATCTTACGATGAACAGCGATAAGGAACAGGAGATTCAGGTCTATTACAGTGCGGCCGGAGAACTTTCAGAAAAATCAAGTCAGGTCAAGACGTATGATCAGGTTGGAGAAAGTCAGGAACTGATTTTTTCTGTTCCATTTCAGTTTAATATGGTGCGTCTGGATCTGGGCACGCAGCCGGGAACGTTCACGATTGAAAATGTTTATCTTGGATGTAAAGATACGAAAACAGAGATTCCGGAGATGACGAATCCGAAGCTGATCGAAGGTCAGCAACTGGAGAGCCTGGAAGCTAATGACGGAACATTAAAAATCTGGACGAATGGAACAGATCCTTATGTGTGGCTGCATCTGGATAAAGAAGAACTGTATCCGGTTCTCGAGAAAGATTATACACAGAAATTGTGGATCAAAAATATTCTGATGCTGTTACTGATTGACGGTGGAGCAGTGGTTGCGTTTGTTTTCCGGAAGAAAGTATTGACACTTCCAATCGAGCTTTTACAGAACAGAAAACTGATTATGAATCTGGCAAAGAATGACTTCAAAACGAAGTATGCAGGGTCATATCTTGGAATCGTATGGGCGTTTGTACAGCCAATCGTTACGATTCTGGTATATTGGTTTGTCTTTTCTGTCGGTCTGAAAGCAGGAAATGTATCGGATTATCCATTTGTTCTATATTTGGTATCTGGTATTGTGCCATGGTTCTTTTTCCAGGATGCATTGAATGGTGGAACCAATGCACTGATGGAATACAACTACCTGGTTAAAAAAGTAGTGTTTAAAATCAGTGTACTGCCGATCGTAAAGATGATTTCCGCTTTATTTGTACATGCCTTTTTCGTTGTGTTTTCACTGGTTTTATGCAGCCTGTATGGCTATACGCCGTCGCTGGCAACATTGCAGATCTTTTATTATTCGCTCTGCACATTTATGTTTACACTGGGGCTGGTATATGCGACCAGTGCGATCGTTGTATTCTTCCGGGATCTGACACAGATCATCAGTATTTTCTTACAGGTAGGTATCTGGCTGACACCAATCATGTGGGATGTCAACATGCTGGCAAATTATCCGTGGCTGATCAAACTGTTCAAATTGAATCCGATGTACTATATTGTCACCGGATACCGTGATTCCATGCTGGGTCACGTATGGTTCTGGAATCACTGGGGATGGACCGTATACTTCTGGATCGTAACAGTAGTATTGTTTGCACTTGGTTCCTGGATCTTTAAGAGACTGAAACCACATTTTGCAGATGTACTTTAAGAGAAATCAAAGAGAGGTTTACAGATGTCAGAGATTGCAATTTCAGTGAATAACATCAGTAAGATGTATAAACTGTACGAGAATCCGATGGATCGGTTAAAAGAATCCCTCGGAATTGACAAGAAAAAAAGATATAAAGAACATTATGCTTTAGAACAACGTAAGTTTTCAGGTGAAAAAGGGGGAGACCGTGGGAATTATCGGAACGAATGGTTCCGGTAAATCCACGATTTTGAAAATTATCACCGGCGTACTGAATCCCACACAGGGAGAAGTGGTGGTGGATGGAAGAATCTCCGCGTTGCTGGAACTGGGAGCCGGATTCAACGGAGAGTATTCCGGTATCGAAAACGTGTATCTGAACGGTCAGATGATCGGATTTAGCAAAGAAGAGATCGATGCAAAACTGCAGGATATCCTGGATTTTGCAGATATCGGAGATTTTATACACCAACCGGTAAAAACGTATTCCAGTGGTATGTTTGTGCGATTGGCTTTTGCGGTAGCTATTAATATCGAACCGGAAATTCTGATCGTAGATGAATGCACTTTCCGTAGGAGATGTCTTTTTTCAGGCGAAATGTTACCGGAAGTTGAAGAATTTAAAGAGATGGGAAAAACCATTCTTTTTGTAAGTCATGACCTGAGCAGCATCGGGAAATATTGTGACCGGGTTGTTCTGTTAAACAAAGGAGAAAAACTGGCAGAAGGCGATGCGAAAGAGATGGTCAATCTGTATCGTCGTGTTCTGGTGAACCAGTATGATGAACCAGGGGAACAGAACACTATGCAGGAAGAAACGCCAGAGGTACAAGAAGAAAAGAGTACGAAAGATCAGTTAAATCTGAATCCAAAAGTACTGGAATATGGAAGTAAATTAGCAGAAATTCAGGACTTTGCAATTCGTGATAAGTCCGGAATGGTTACGAATGTGATTGAAAAGGGAGAAGAATTTTCCGTGGATATGAAGATTCATTTCATGAAACGATCCAGGAACCGATTTTTGCTTTCACGATCAAAGATCTGAAAGGAACGGAGATCACCGGAACCAATACGATGTATGAGAATACACCGGTAGGTACACAGAAGGCGGGAGAAACCAGACGGATCACCTTTACACAGAAGATGCCGTTAGAGGCCGGAGAATATATGCTGTGTCTAGGATGTACCGGTTACCGGGATGGCGATTTTACCGTATTCCACCGGTTGTATGATGTATGTAATCTGACAGTCATTACGGATAAGAAAGCTGTCGGATATTTTGATCTGTTCTCAAAGGTCACGTTAAAGTAACTGAGGAGGAAAAGAATGGCAATACTGAACTTAGAGTATTATACGCAAAAAGATCTGTATTCAGATGGAGATATTGAAGAACAGATGCTTAAGATGGCAAAAGAAGGAGTAACCTGTGAGGAGCTTTCCAGTGAGCAGGTTTCTTTTCCTGTGATCTATCACTTCTCAGATCTGCGAGCAAATATACTGAACTGGTATCCGATCAAAAAATCGGACAGTGTTCTGGAGATCGGTGCGGGCTGTGGTGCAATCACAGGTACGCTCTGTGAAAAAGCAGGTCAGGTTACATCTGTGGAACTCTCGAAAAGAAGAGCACAGATCAATTATTACCGCAATGAGAAAAAAGATAATCTGACCATCATGGTGGGAAACCTCAATGACATGAATTTGGGGCAGCAGTATGACTATGTGGTAGTCAACGGAGTACTGGAATATGCCATGAGCTTTACAGAGGGCGATACACCGTATGAGACATTTTTAGGAAAAATGGGTTCTTACTTGAAAAATACAGGAAAATTACTGATCGCAATTGAGAATAAGCTGGGAATGAAGTATTTTGCCGGGGCCCCGGAAGATCATACGGACATTCCCTTCTTTGGAATCAATGGTTATCCGGAAAATCACAGTGTCAGAACATTTTCCAAAACAGAATTGCAGGAACTTGTGAAAAAAAGCGGATTTCCTTTTCAAAAATTTTATTACCCGTATCCGGATTATAAATTTCCAACGGAGATCTTTACGGATGCGTCACTGACCACCAATCATTATGGGAAAAATTATCCGATCTACACGGACAAAACCGTGGATCTGTTTTCAGAAAGCGCCGGTATCGAGGCAATGAAAAAAGAACAGATCGCGGACCGTTTTGTGAATTCTTTTCTTCTGGTTGCAGGAAAACAGGAACTTGAAGAAAAAGAAGAAATTCTATATGTAAAACTGAATCAGGGCCGCAGGAAAGAGTTTCGAACCATGACCCAGCTGGTGCGGAAAGAGGAAAGTGTGTGGGCAGAGAAAAAACCACTGTGCCCGGAGGCAGAAAACTTTATAGCAGGACTGAAAAAAACAGGAGCGCAGAAACCAGGAAAAGGTTTTCGTAATCTTCCGTGCAGATATGAGAATGGGGGAATCGTGTATCCGGTATTGAGCGGGAAAACACTTGAAGACAGAATTCGTGATCTTGTGGAGAAAGAACAGACAGATGAGATTCTGAGAACCCTGAAACATGTATATGAGCATGTGTTCGCACAGCGAAAAAAAAGAACCGGAGTACCAGACGAAAGTTTTTAAGGAAGTGTTTGGAGAACATCCGGGCAAGGAGTATTATGAATGCGTAAGTCCGGCAAACATTGATCTGATCTGTGCGAATATCTTTGAGTTCGGAGATGATTATGAAATCATTGACTATGAATGGACTTTTGACTTTCCGGTTCCGGTTGCCTTTATCATGTGGAGAATGATCCATGAACTGTATTACCGAATCCCGAAACTGGGCGCGCTGTATACACAGGACGATATGAATCATGAATTCGGTATAGAGCCATCGGACAGTGAAATTTTCCTGGCATGGACAATGCATTTTACTTATGAATATGTTGGCAGCGATTCGCTGGATGTATACCGGAAAGAGAGAATTCCGGTGGATCTGTCAGAAACTGTGCGCGCATGTCAGGAGAAAAAGCGATTTCGCAGCAAACTGTATTATGATACATGTTCTGGGCTGTCGGAAGAGAACAGTATTGAGACGGCGGTGGAATTGGATCGGGGAAGATTTCAGGTTACGTTTGATCTGCAGAAAGTAGAAAATATCTGCGGAATCCGCTGGAATCTGTTAAGTGAAACGTTCTGTGAGGTGAAAGTGGAAGTACTTGACTGTGGATGCCATGGGGAGTTAATTCCGTTTGGTATGCGGATCGACAAGGCGGCGGATGCGGTAGTGTTCCTGAATCTGGCAGGCGGATATTTTATCCATGTGACGGATACGTCAGAATTGAAGAAAATTACAATTTCCGGTCAAATTCGTTTTCTGTCGCAGAAAGAGATCGCAGAAGAAATCCAACTGGAAGAGGATCGAAAAGAAGCGGTACGTCGGGAAGAAGAAAGAAAACTTCAGCAGCGGATACAAAAAGAAGAACGGATAGCAGCGAAAAAAGCCGAAGAAGAGAGAAGGCAGGAAGAACTTCGGGCAGCCATGGAATTTCAGCATCGACCGAAACAGAGAGCAAAACGTCTGGTGAAGAAGATGCTTGGACGTCCTGTGGCTCCACTGGTTACAGAAAATCAACAGACAGAACAGCCGGTATCGAGCTGTGTGGGAAGTATCGACAGCTTCAGCTATGAAAATAATGTGCTGCAGATCATCGGCTGGGCATTTGACCGTGCGTACGCCATGGAGAACACGCATCTTGCTTTTTTACAGAACGGGGAAGTGGTGGCGGAAGAACCGATTACTGTAGTATATCGGAGCGATGTGGCAGCTGTTTTACAGATTCCGGAGGCAGAATCCTGTGGATTTTCCTGTGTGCTGGTGGTGCATTCACCAGTGGAAACAGAAGTGGCAGTTGTTTACGACACCGTAGACGGAGAAAAAGCATATCCGTTATGCAAGATCCCTGCAGATCCGGGGTGTAATGAGATACAGGTGTATACCCTGGAGGGACAGGAGAGCATCGGCAATATTCGATATTTTAAAGAACGTTATCTGGAAGAAACGCCGGTATTTGATGCGAAGATTCCTTCGGATGAAGTGATAGATATTATCATCCCGATTTATAACGGCTTACAGTATTTTGACAAGCTGTTTGCGGGGATTGAAAAGACAAAGATGAAATACCGTCTGATTCTGGTGGACGATCAGAGTCCGGATCCGGTAGTACGGGAATATCTGGAGCGATACGTGGCAGAACATGAGGGAACGGTTCTGCTTCGAAATGAGAAAAATATGGGATTCCTCCCGTCCGTAAACCGTGCCCTTGCAATTGCAGAGCATCATGTAGCACTGGTCAATACGGATGTGGAAGTGCCGGAGGGATGGCTGGAGAGACTGATGTGGCCGATCTTTACAAAAGAAAAAGTAGCATCCTCCACACCGTTTACGACCTGCGGAACCATCTGCAGCTTTCCTAATTTCTGTGAGGATAATGTGATTTTTGAAGGCATGCCATTATGGCAGATCGATGATGCTTTTCGCCAGATCCGTCCGCAGTATGCGACCATGCCAACAGGTATCGGTTTCTGCATGGGTATGAATCTGGAAGCAATCAGAGAAGTAGGGCTTCTGGATGAGGAGAACTTTGACAAAGGATACGGAGAAGAAAATGACTGGTGTCAGCGGGCGATCCAGGCAGGTTATACCAATGTACAGGTGGAAAATTTGTTTGTTTATCACAAACATGGCGGAAGTTTTTCTTCCGAAGAAAAATTACGGCTGTTAAAGAGCCATCTGGAGAGACTGGCGAAGAAACATCCGAATTATAACAGCGATACGGCAGCTTTCTGTCGGAGAGATCCGGCAAGAACGATCCGACTGTATGTGGAAACACAGCTGTTAAATCAGTTGTTGGATGTACCGACGATTGTTGCCTTTGATCATAACCTCGGCGGTGGTGCCACGGAATATCTGATTGAGAAACGTAAACTGGCACTGAAAGAAGGAAAACGTTTCCTGACTGTCCGGTTTGACATCGATAATATGCGCTATTATCTGGAATATGAATACAAAAAATATAAGGTTCAGTATTTTGCCAAAGATCTGGAGATGATCCTTGATGAGATTCCGAGAGTGGATGAAATCTGGATCAACGAACTGGTAACTTATCAGAAAATCTATCAGGTTCTGGATCAGATCCTTGAACTGAAAGAAAAACATCAGGCACATCTGAAGATGTTGCTTCATGACTTTTTCTTCATGTGTCCGGCGGTAAATCTGATGGATGCTCAGGGGAAATACTGTCATGGTGCGGATGCACAGATTTGTAACCAGTGTATCCCGGCAAACCGAAGCAATGCATGTCTGGACTATGAGTCCGGAACCGCATGGAGAACACACTGGAGGGAGTTTTTATCCCGGTGTGATGAGATTCTGGCATTCTCTGATGATACGGCACAGATATTTAAAAAGACCTATCCTTATCTGTATCAGTTACATGTGCTGCCACACAAACCGCATTATGTGACGGCACTGGATAAGAAGGTGAAGACGACCAGGACACTGAACATTGGTCTGCTCGGTGTGCTGTGTTATAAAAAAGGTCTGGATGTTGTCAAGGAGATGATAAAAGAGATCGAGATGCAGAACCTGAACATCCGAATGAAACTGATCGGGGTGTCGGATGAAGAAATCGACAGTCCGGTATTCTCCTGTACGGGAAGATATACCAGAGATGAACTTCCGAGACTGACGATGGAAGAAGATATTGATCTGTTCTTTATCCCATCCATCTGGCCGGAGACCTTCTCGTATACAACTTCAGAGATTATGTCCATGCATATGCCGGTTGCTGTATTCCCGATTGGTGCGCCGGTGGAGCGGGTAAAACATTACGAAAAAGGTCTGGTTCTGAAAGGAACAGATGCAAAGGCAGCACTGAAAGAATTACAGGAGTTTGCAGAACAGACACTGAAGTGTCAGAATATGCCTGTATGCGAAAAGAAGATTCTGTTTGTGGGTGAGGAAATTTCGTTTGCTTCCCGTTATCGGGTAGAACATTTCAGGGAACAGCTGCATTATCAGGGTTACGGATCGGATTTTTATCAGGTGGATGAGGTCAAAGATCTGGACTGGGATGCGTACCGGGCAGTTGTATGTTACCGTTGCAGCCGGGAAGATGTGGTGCGAAAGGTAGTGGAACAGGCGAAAAAAACCGGATTAAACGTGTATTATGACATTGACGATCTGATCTTTGATTACGAAAGAATCTCTTATCTGCATTTTCTGACCGGAAGTGAGTATAAAGATTTTAAAAAGACGACGGAGCAGATCCATTCCTGTATGGAACTGTGTGATGGCTATTTTACCTCCACTGATACACTGGCGGGAGAGATCCGAAGAGAATTTCCGGGAAAACCAGTGGTAATCAACCGGAATTGTGCAAGCATGGAGATGCAGATTCTGTCCCATGACGCAGTAGAGCAGGTGGAAAAAGACCCGGAGCATATTTCCATCGGTTACTTCAGTGGATCGAAAACTCATGATCAGGACTTTGAGGTGGCGGAAGAAGCACTTCTGGAAGTGATGAAGGAACATCCGGAGGTACGGCTGAAGCTGGTTGGTGTACTCTCTGACAGAAAAATGGAAAAATTCGGAAATAGGTAGAAAAACTTCCGTTTATGGACTGGAAACAGTTACCTTCTGTTATGGCAGGCATCGATATCAATCTGATGCCGCTGGAGGACAGTATCTTCCATTGTAGTAAGTCCGAAAACAAATGGATGGAAGCCGCACTGGTGAAAGTGCCATCAGTGATGAGCAGAAACCGGGAGATGGAAGGCGTGATCGAAAATGGTGTGGATGGCTGGCTTTGCAGTGACAAGGAGGAGTGGAAAAAAGCGCTCACAACGCTGATCGAGGAGAAGACAGCCAGAGTACAGATGGGTGAAAAAGCCCATAAAAAAGTGATGTGTCAGTATGTAACTCAGAATACAGGAAAAGATGCAAGAGAGGAATTACTATGCAGCGAGAAGTATTCGTAGTAGAAAAAGAAAGATTTGATCTTTCAGATGAGAAAATCTATCATCTGCAGGGCACCTGGCCCAAGGAACATACCGCGGCAGCGGAACTGGACGGGAAATCACTGGAGGTAAATCTGAAGCAGCAGGAGCGCATCAGTGCCCTGGAACGATTTCAGGATCTGGATCTGGTGGATGCGATCCGTGTTCAGATGGAGATTGTACTTCCAGATAAGCTGGAACAGTATAAAAAGTTAGTGGTTTATGCGAAAGAGAACGGGAAAAAAGAGATTGAGGCAAT
>ENA-OPYX01001618-OPYX01001618.1-human-gut-metagenome-genome-assembly--contig:-NODE-1618-length-11495-cov-4.395232_pt1 | contig 11495 bp, 10 predicted proteins | sample MGYA00242639_ERZ504486 | MGnify/ENA primary metagenome ERZ504486 (study PRJEB26092, sample SAMD00036296) | human gut metagenome | host: Homo sapiens | study: EMG produced TPA metagenomics assembly of... | reverse complement strand
GAGAAGGTCTCCGACGCACTGAAGGTCGGCGATATGGTCGATGTGAAGCTGCTGGATGTTGACTTCGACAAGAAGCGCATCAGCCTGTCCATGAAGGCTCTGCTGAACGACGACGCTGAGTAATCAGTCCGTGGTTCGCTGAGTTTCAGACACAATGCGACTACAGCCCCGTTGCCGGGTAACGGCGGCGGGGCTGTTTTTGTTAAGCGGATTGCCCTCTCAGTCTCGCTTCCGCAATGACGGAGAGGGTGAGGATGCTGACAGGAAAGATATTTTTATGTTCAAATGGATCAAAAAGCATTATGAGGTCCTGTCCTACCTGATCTTCGGCGTGCTGACCACCCTGCTGAATATTGTGCTGTATGCCCTGTTCAACAGGCTGTTCGGCTACACCGCTGCCAACAGCTGGGGCAATGTGCTGGATAACATCCTCTGCATCCTGTTTGCCTACACCACCAACCGGGCCTTTGTGTTCAACAGCAAGACCAGAGGCAGAGCGATGGCAAAGGAGTTCGGCACATTTGTCACCTGCCGTCTGGGCACAATGCTGCTGGACACTGCAATTATGCTGGTGCTGGGCAATCTGCTGGCGGCCCAGGGCGCAGCGCTGATGGACGAGCTGATGCAGGGGGTGCTGAGCGTGGTGGCCCACTGGCTTGGCCCGGATACGGCCATACAGATGGCAGCCTCCTATGCAGGCACACCGGCGGGGGTCACGGATGGCTCTGCCGCTATTGCCGTCATCGGCGGTGCAGACGGCCCCACGGCAATCTTCGTTACCAGCCGCTACAATGCGCAGGCACTGTGGGGTCTGTGCGTCAAGGTGTTCTCCAACGTGGTGGTCGTGGTGCTGAACTATGTGTTCAGCAAGCTGATCATCTTTAAGAAAAAGTAAGCAAGACCCTCCCCGGCTGTGCCGGGGAAGGTTTTCAAATCAAATCATCTTAGGAGGTACGGTATTATGAAACGTGGTCTGAAAGGTTTTGCATTCCTGGTTTCCGGTCTTGTTCTGGGCATCATTGGTGCCACCGCATCCGTAACGGCAATTGCCCTGAGCGCTGTGGGTATGGCAAAGGTCCGCCGTGCCAGCAAGAATTGATGGAGGAAAATAATATGACCCGTGAAGAGATCCTCTCCCATGTCGATCATACCCTGCTGAAGCCCGAGGCCACCTGGCCCCAGATCCAGGTCATCTGCGACGAGGCCATTGCCAACCACACCGCATCCGTCTGCATCAACACCTGCTATGTAAAGCAGGCGGTCGAGTATATGGCGGGCCGCATCCCGGTGTGCTGCGTGGTGGGCTTCCCTCTGGGTGCCATGGATACCGCCAGCAAGGCCTTTGAGGCTAGGACTGCCATTGAGAACGGCGCTGCCGAGGTGGACATGGTCATCAACATCGGCCGCCTGAAGAACAAGGAGTACGATGCTGTCCGTGAGGACATCCGTGCCGTGAAGCAGGCTGTGGGCGACAAGGTGCTCAAGGTCATCATTGAGACCTGCCTGCTGACCGACGAGGAAAAGGAAAAGATGTGCGACATCGTCTGCGAGGCAGGCGCTGACTACATCAAGACCAGCACCGGCTTCTCCACCGCAGGCGCTACCTTCCACGATGTGGAGCTGATGGTCAAGGGCGTGCATGGCCGCTGCAAGGTCAAGGCTGCCGGCGGCATCTCCACCGTGGAGGATATGGAAAAGTTCCTCGCTCTGGGCGCAGACCGTCTGGGCACTTCCCGCGCGGTCAAACTGCTGAACGGCGAACAGGCAAAGGGTTATTAAGAGCGTACTCCTGGGGAGAAGCCTAATCAATTTCGTTGAGATGTCTAAAAAGAGTGATACTCTTCTTGACAATCTGACGAAGAGATGATAAGATATCTTTCAGAAAACAACTGAATACCGACTTATCAAGAGCGGCTGAGGGGACAGGCCCTGTGAAGCCCGACAACCTGTGCGAAAGCATAAGGTGCCAAATCCTGCGGGAAACCGAAAGATAAGAGTGCAAACGCTCAGAGCTTCGGTTCTGAGCGTTTTTGTTTGCGCAAACTTGATGGACGTGTATGAAGCTGTGCAAGATTCACCACACACATGGAGGAAAAAATTTATGGCAAGACACCTGTTTACTTCTGAGTCCGTCACCGAGGGACATCCTGACAAGATCTGCGACCAGATCTCCGATGCCATCCTGGACGAGATCCTGACCCACGATCCCGATGCCCGCGTGGCCTGCGAGACCTGCGCTTCCACCGGTCTGGTCCACATTATGGGCGAGATCACCACCAGCTGCTATGTCGATTTCCAGAAGATCGTCCGCGAGGTCATCTCTGAGATCGGCTACACCCGTGCAAAGTACGGCTTTGATGCTGACACCTGTGCCGTTATCTCCAACATCGACGGCCAGAGCCCCGATATCGCACTGGGCACCAACGACCAGGTGGGCGGTGCCGGTGACCAGGGCATGATGTTCGGCTATGCCTGCGATGAGACCCCTGAGCTGATGCCCATGCCCATCAGCCTGGCCCACAAGCTGGCCAAGAAGCTGACTGAGGTGCGCAAGAGCGGCGAGCTGGATTACCTGCGCCCGGACGGCAAGAGCCAGGTCACCGTGGAGTACGACGAGAACAACAAGCCCATCCGTGTGGATGCAGTCGTCATCTCCAGCCAGCACAGCGAGAGCGTGACCATGGAGCAGCTCCGGGCCGACATCATGGAGAAGGTCATCAAGGCCACCATCCCTGCCGAGCTGCTGGATGAGAACACCAAGTACTACATCAACCCCACTGGCCGCTTTGTTGTGGGCGGCCCGCAGGGTGACAGCGGCCTGACCGGCCGCAAGATCATCGTTGACACCTACGGCGGCTACGCCCGCCACGGCGGCGGCGCATTCTCCGGCAAGGACCCCAGCAAGGTGGACCGCAGTGCCGCTTACGCGACCCGCTGGGTGGCCAAGAACATCGTGGCTGCCGGTCTGGCTAAGCAGTGTGAGGTGCAGGTGGCCTACGCCATCGGCGTGGCAAAGCCTGTGTCCATCATGGTGGATACCTTTGGCACCGGCACCGTGGCCGATGAGAAGATCGAGCAGGCAGTGGAGAAGGTCTTTGACCTGACCCCCGCAGCCATCATCCGTGACCTCGGCCTGCGGAAGCCCATCTACCGCAAGCTGGCCGCCTACGGCCACATGGGCCGCGAGGATCTGGGCGTGAAGTGGGAGAACACCGACCGCGTGGATGAGCTCAAGGCCGCTGTTGCAGCGCTGTAAAACTGAAACGCAAAGCGCCCTGTACCGTGAAAGGTGCAGGGCGCTTTGCTATGGTGGGCGGCAGACAAACAAAAAACGCTCCCCCGTGCAGGTGAGGAAGCGTTTTTTGCTTGTCCTTTTCAGGACAGGGTAAATGATAAGAAGGTAAATGAAGAAAATAGCATAATAATAGAAGGATGAACAACAGGAGTGCCGGAAAGCGCGTCGTTTCGCTTTGTATCCAACTGACGCTTCTGTTGGATACAAGATAACACTTTTCACAGAAAAATACAAGAGCTTTTTTGAAAAAAGTTCTCTTGTTCGAGCAAAAAATGCAATTTTGTCACAACGCACAAAAATGGGAGAGATGCGTTTGGCAAAGTGATGAAACAAGCACGGGCTGGGGCGTGGGTACGGAATTGCAGAAGCTGATTCTTTACAACAGGATGCGGCTGTGTTATGATGGATACATCTATGAGAAAAAAGACGCTCTGCGGCCCGGAAGGGCAGAAAAGGTGTGGGAAGAAGCGAGGAATAGAATGGAACATACGATCGCACAAAACAAGGCCCCGTGCTTTGGCGGGCGGGCCCCGCTGTTCAGCCAGCGTGATCTGCTCAAGCTGGTGGGGCCGCTGCTGGTGGAGCAGCTGCTGGCCGTGACGGTGGGCATGGCCGATACCATGATGGTCTCCCGCTGCGGCGAAGCCGCCATCTCGGGTGTCAGCCTGGTGGATATGATCAACAACCTCATCATCGTGCTGTTTGCGGCGCTGGCCACCGGCGGCGCGGTGGTGGTCAGCCAGTATCTGGGTGCAAAGGAGCAGAAGCACGCCAACGCAAGCTCAGGTCAGCTGATCCTGCTCAGTGCTCTGCTGGGCGTGGGTGTGGGGGTGTTCTGCTTTGTGCTGGCCCGTCCCATGATCCGGCTGTGCTATGGCAGCATCGATGCCGACGTACTGGAGGCCGGTGTGCTCTACCTGCGCATCACGGCGGTCAGCTACCCGTTCCTGGCCATGTACAATGCCGGTGCGGCGCTCTTCCGCAGCATGGGCAACTCCAAAATCTCCATGCAGATCAGCATCCTGATGAACGTCATCAACATCGTGGGCAATGCGGTCTGCATCTTTGTGCTGGGCATGGGCGTGGACGGTGTTGCCTGGCCCAGTGTCCTCTCCCGTGCTGTGGCGGCGGTGCTCATCCTGAACCGCTGCTACCAGAAGGGCCACATGCTCACCGTGCCCAAAACGTTCCGGCTGGATGGCCGGATGGCAAAGCGCATCCTGGGCATCGGCATCCCGTCCGCCTTTGAGAACAGCCTGTTCCAGGCGGGCCGCATTCTGGTGGTGAGCATGATCTCCACCTTCGGCACCGTGCAGATCGCCGCCAACGCCGTGGCAAACAATCTGGACGGCATGGGCTGCATCCCGGGGCAGGCCATTGGTCTGGCCATGATCACGGTGGTGGGCCGCTGCGTTGGCGCAGGGGACAATGAGCAGACCGTTTTCTATACCCGCAAGCTGCTGCTCTGGGCCTACATCTCTATGGGAATCTTCAACGGCGGCATCCTGCTCTTCCTCAAGCCGCTGGTGGGCATCTACGCCCTCTCCGGCGAGACCATGGCGCTGGCTATCCTGCTGGTGCAGATCCACGCAGGCAGCGGCCTGTTCCTGTGGCCGGCCTCCTTTGTTCTGCCCAACGCCCTGCGCGCGGCCAACGATGTAAAATTTACCATGGTGGTCTCTGTGCTCAGCATGGCCATCTGGCGGCTGGGGTTCAGCTACCTGCTCTGTGTCAGGATGGGCTGGGGCGCTGTGGGTGTCTGGATCGCCATGGTCATTGACTGGGTCTGCCGTGTCATCTGCTTTGTGGCGCGCATGAAGAGCGGCGCATGGAAACAAATATCAGGCATAAGAAAGGAACAGGATATGAAACTGATCAGCTGGAACGTCAACGGCCTGCGGGCCTGCCTGACCCACGATTTTGCCGCAAGCTTTGCGGCGCTGGATGCCGACATTTTCTCGGTGCAGGAGACCAAGATGCAGCCGGGGCAGGCTGATTTTGCCCCCGAGGGATACACCGAGTACACCTACTCCGCCGAGAAAAAGGGCTACTCCGGCACGGCCTGCTGGTGCAAAACGGCCCCGCTGGCCGTGACCACCGGCATCGGCAGGGAGGAGCACGACCACGAGGGCCGGGTGCTGACGCTGGAATATCCCGGCTTCTACCTGGTCAACTGCTACACGCCCAACAGTCAGGACGGCCTGAAGCGGCTGGACTACCGCATGACCTGGGAGGATGCGTTCCGGGCCTACCTGCTGGAGCTGGACGCGAAAAAGCCGGTCATCCTCTGCGGTGATCTGAACGTAGCCCACACCGAGATCGATATCAAGAATGCGAAGACCAACCGGATGAGCGCGGGCTTCACCGACCAGGAGCGGGCCAAGATGACCGAGCTGCTGGCAGCGGGCTTTACCGACACCTTCCGCGCGGTTCACCCGGACGAGGTGAAGTACAGCTGGTGGAGCTACCGTTTCCACGCCCGGGAGAAGAACGCGGGCTGGCGCATTGATTATTTCATCGTTTCAAACCGCATCGCCGACAAGGTGGCCGCCGCCGAGATCCACAACGAGGTGTTCGGTTCCGACCACTGCCCGGTGGAGCTGGTCATCGACCTGTAAGCCGTTACGATCATGATCTTATGATAAGGAGAAACCTGGATGCTCAAGAATTATCTGATGGTGTTTTTTGTCTCGATGGTGCCGGTCATTGAACTGCGCGGTGCCATTCCGATCGGGCTGGGCATGGGCCTGCCCGCCCTGCCCACCTATCTGGTCTGCGTGCTCGGCAATATGCTGCCGGTGCCCTTTATCTATCTGTTTGCCCGCAAGTTCCTCATCTGGGGCTACCACAAGCCGGTCATCGGGCCGGTGTGCAAGTTCTTCATCACCAAGGGGGAAAAGGGCGGCCGCAAACTGGAGGAAAAGGCCGGCAAGGGTCTGACCGTTGCCCTGCTGCTCTTTGTGGGGATCCCGCTGCCCGGCACCGGTGCCTGGACCGGTACGCTGGCAGCCTCCATTCTGGACATGAAGTTCAAGGATGTTCTCATTGCCTGCATGGGTGGTGTGCTGCTGGCGGGCATCATCATGGGTCTGGCCAGCGCCGGGCTGCTGGGCGCGGTCAGCGGGCTGTTTGCGGCAGGCTGACAAAACGCGGGCGCTTTTGTCGTGTAAAATGCCGGTAGCTTTTCTGCCCGCAGTATGCTACACTGAATAATAGTTGTGTGAAAACCGGAAGCCGCTTCCGGTCAGAAAGGACGTTGTAGAACATGGATCAGGCACTGAATCAGAAAATTGACGCATATATTGCGGAAAACAAGGAGCAGCTGCTGCAGGATATTGCGGCGCTGGTGGCCATTGACAGTGTAGAGGGTACCCCGGAGGAGGGCGCACCCTTCGGCGCAGGCCCCCGCGCGGCGCTGGACAAGACGCTGGAGCTGGCTGCAGGCATGGGTCTGGCGACCCGCAACTGCGAGAACTACATCGGCTATGCCGAGCTGGCCGGTGCAGACCCCGAGAAGTATCTGGCGACCATCTGCCATGTGGATGTGGTGCCCGTGGGCAACGGCTGGAGCCAGGACCCCTTTAAGATGCAGATCCGGGACGGCTGGATGATCGGCCGTGGTGTGGCCGATGACAAAGGCCCCATGGTGGCTACCCTGTACGCCCTGAAGTTCCTCAAGGAGGAGGGCGTTTCCCTGCGGTATCCCATCCGCGCAATGGTTGGTGACAACGAAGAGACCCACATGAACGATGTGGAATACTACCTCAAGAACTACCCGGCCCCGGTGTTCTGCTTCACCCCGGATGCAGAGTTCCCGGTGTGCAACGGCGAGAAGGGCCATTTCGGTGCGGAGCTGGTCAGCCCGGTCTGCAACGGTGAGATCAAGGAGTTTGAGGGCGGCGTTGCCAACAACGCAGTCCCCGACCGCGCCAGCGCACTGGTGGAGACCGATATCACCAAGCTGAAAAATGCCCCCAACATCACGCTGGAGCCGGAAGGCAATGGGGTGCGTATCCGGGGCTGGGGCAAGAGCGGCCATGCCGCCATGCCCGAGGGCACGGTCAACGCCATCGGTCTGGTGGTGAACTACCTGCTGGACAACGGCCTGTGCAACGATGCAGAGCGCGCCTATCTGGAAGCCCTGAAAAAGCTGCACGCTTCCACCGCAGGCACCGGCCTGGGCATCGACTGCGCCGACGGCCCCTTCGGCCCGCTGACCATCATCGGCGGCCGCATCTTCATGCGGGAGGGCCGGATCGTCCAGACCATGGACAGCCGTTACCCCACCTGCACCAACGCCGAGAAGATGAAGGAGCAGATCAAGGCGGCCATCGGCACGGGTGCTTCTCTGGAGAAGGCCGAGGGTGCCGAGCCCTTCTATATCGCAGCCGATACCCCCGCCATCAAGGCCTGCATCGAGACCTACAACGAGGTCACCGGCGAGAATGCCACGCCCTTTACCATGGGCGGCGGCACCTATGCCCGCCACTTCCCCTATGCGGTGAGCTTTGGCCCCGAGCACGAGGACATGGTGCTGCCTGAGTTCGGCGGCCCGATGCACGGTGCCAACGAGGCAGCTCCCATCGATAAGCTGCTGGAGGCCCTGAAGATCTACATCATCGCCCTGCTGCGGCTGGAGGAGATCGACTTCTGATGAACGTTCTGGTCATTGACGGCCAGGGCGGCGGTCTGGGCCGCCAGCTGGTGGCGGCCATCTCTGCCGCCTGCCCCGGAAGCCCGGCTGACCGCCGTGGGCACCAACAGCCTTGCGACTTCGGCCATGCTCAAGGCGGGGACGGTCCGCGCCGCCACCGGCGAGAACGCTGTGGTCGTGAACTGCCGCATCGCGGATATCATCGTGGGGCCCATCGGCATTGTGATCGCTGACGCGCTGCTGGGCGAGATCACCCCCGCCATGGCAGCGGCAGTCTGCCAGAGCCCCGCCCGGCGGGTGCTGGTGCCCATCAACCACTGTGAGAACATCGTGGTGGGCGTGCCCGACCAGCCCATCGGCCAGCTGGTGGCGGCAGCAGCACAAAAGGTCAAAGAACTGGCTGAAACTCCTTGTAAATAACAGAAAAGCAGCTGCGTTCCGTGTGTGCGGAGCGCAGCTGCTTTCGTTTTGCAGAAGCTTTGTTCAGTTTTACCGCCCTGTCAGCGGCTCCCCTCTGAGAAGGGCCGGCAAGCAAAGTGTGACGGAGAGGTTTAACGCTGCTGTTTCTGGATGACCTCGTGGATGCTGGGGGGCACATCCCCCTGCGCGTCCTTTTCCAGCCTGCTGATGCGGCGGTCCAGCTCGGTGAGGCGCTGGGCCATGACATCCGGCAGATCCTGCTGGTCCAGGTCGTCGGCGGGGTTGACGGCCTTGTTGTTGATGCGCACCACCTCGGCGGGCACGCCCACGGCGGTGCAGTTGGCGGGCAGGTTGCGCAGCACAACGCTGCCTGCGCCGATGCGGGCGTTATCGCCGATATACACCGGGCCCAGCACCTTGGTGCCCGCGCCGATCAGCACATTGTTCCCCAGGGTGGGGTGGCGCTTGCCGGTGTCCTTGCCGGTGCCGCCCAGCGTCACGCCGTGGTAGATGGTGCAGTTGTCGCCGATCACGGTGGTCTCGCCGAACACGATGCCCATGCCGTGGTCGATGAACAGGCACCTGCCGATCTGGGCACCGGGGTGGATCTCGATGCCGGTCTTGTGGCGGCCATGCTGGCTGACCCAGCGGGCCAGGAAAAAGTGCCCGTGCTCATACAGCCAGTGGGCAATGCGGTGGTAGACCAGGATATGGAAGCCGGGGTACAGCAGGATGACCTCCAGCACGCTGCGTGCGGCGGGGTCCTTGCGCTGGATGTTCCGTGCGTCTTCCAATAAGCTCATGTGGGAAACCCTCCCTTTTGTTCAGCCGCCTCGGTGCGGCTCTCTCTTTTTGACAGATACTATAATAACACATGCAAACTTCAATGTACAGTGCTTTGGTAGGAATTGACGGAGAAAAATCCCCCTCCGCGCAGGGATTATGGGGCGGGAAACGGGTTTTCGGTAGAGTAGCCAAAATTCCGGGAGATACAGTCAAAACCTTTTCACACAGGAATCTTACAGAAAGCATTGACACATTTTGCGTTTCTATGATAAAATATAACGAAAACAAATGCGAAGGAAAAGGAGAAGCGGACGAATGCTGTCAAAAATGAACGCTGAACTGAAAAAGCAGTTTGCAGCCGTTTTTGCGGTGGGTTCCGTGTTTCCTTTTTTCGCCTTTTGAACTTTTCCGTTTGTGGAAAAGTTCTTTTTTTTGCCTGTCCGCGGGCAGCAATGCCCGCATCCGCCCATCCGAAATACGAACAGGGAGGTAAAAGAATATGCTGCTCATCAACGCTGTAAACGCTGCGGGCTGCCCGGTGGAGCTTTTCGTGAAAGACGGAAAGATCGCCGCCGTGGGTCAGGACCTTTCCGCACTGGCCGGGGAGGGGGAGACCGTCCTCGATGCCGGCGGGCTGACCGTGCTGCCCGCCTTTGTGGACCTGCACTGCCACTGGCGCACCCCGGGCTTTGAATATAAGGAGGACATTGCCACCGGAAGCATGGCTGCGGCCGCAGGCGGCTACACCTTTGTCAACCTGATGCCCAACACAAAGCCCGTCTGCTCCTCTGCCGCACAGGCAGCCATGGTGGAGCAGAAGGCCGCCGAGGTGGGCCTGTGCGATGTGAACCAGACTGTTTCCATCACCGAGAACTTTGACGGCAAGACCATCGACCACCTCAAGACCCTGCCCGCCAGCGTGAAGTTCATCACAGAGGATGGCCACGGTGTGCAGGATAACGCCACCATGGCCCGGGCCTTTGCCATCTGCACCCAGCGGGACATCACCGTGATGAGCCACGCCGAGGATATGGAGATCAGCCCCTGGGATTACCGGCTGGCCGAGGATCTGGAGACCGTGCGCAACTGCTGGCTGAGCGAGTACTACCAGACCAGGCTGCACATGTGCCACGTTTCCACCCGGGGCGCGCTGGAGGCCATCCAGATGGCCAAGCTGCGCGGCGCACCTGTGACCTGTGAGGTGACCCCGCATCACCTGTGGTTCAACAATGAGACCTGCGATTACCGGGTCAACCCGCCCATCCGCACCGCGGATGATGTGCAGGCGCTCATCGATGGCATCCGTTCCGGTGTGGTGGATGCCATTGCCACCGACCACGCTCCCCACTCCGAGGAAGACAAGCTCAAGGGCATGGCCGGTATGGTGGGCAGCGAGACCGCCTTTGGGGTCTGCTACACCAAGCTCTGCAGGGAAGAGGGCCTGCCGCTGGAACTGCTGGTGCACCTGATGAGCACCCGCCCGGCAGAGATCCTGGGCCTTGCCAAGGGCCAGCTGGAGCCCGGCTATGATGCAGACTTCGTGCTGGTGGATCTCGACACCCCCTACACCGTGGACAAGGAAAAGCTGCACTCCAAGAGCCATAACTGCCCCTTTGATGGTGCACAGCTCTACGGCAGGGTCTATGCCACCATCAAGGGCGGCAAGCTGACCTATCAGGCTGAGGAGTAAAAGTCAGAACGTATCACTTCACCTCTTTGCCAAGGGCTCCCCTACTAGGGGAGCTGGCAGCGCGTCAGCGCTGACTGAGAGGTTTAATTCGTAATAAGAGAGTATGGAGGAACCCGACAATGACAAACATGGACAAGCTTTACGAAGCAGTTGCAGCCCGCGGCCGGTGTGTGTGGGTCTGGACACTGATTTCAGCTACCTGCCCGCTGACTTTGTGGACACCACCCTGACCAAGGGAGAGAACATCGTCCGCTTCAACAAGAAGGTCATCGATGCCACCAAGGCTGTGGCTGGCTGCTACAAGGTGCAGATCGCATACTACGAGTCCCTGGGTCTGGAGGGCATGAAGGCCTACGCCGAGACCCTGGCCGCTGTCCGCGAGGCTGGTATCCCTGTCATCGCCGATATCAAGCGCGGCGATATCGCCAAGACCGCCGAGATGTACGCCATGGGCCACTTCACCGGCGACTTCGAGTCCGATTTCGTCACCCTGGCCCCCTACATGGGTCTGGATTCCATCAGCCCCCTACCTGCCCTACGCTGAAAAGCAGGGCAAGGGCATGTTCGTGCTCTGCCGCACCTCCAACGGCGGTGCCAAGGACTTTGAGTATGAGAAGCTGGCCGACGGCCGCCACGTCTACGATCTGGTG
>ENA-OPYX01001615-OPYX01001615.1-human-gut-metagenome-genome-assembly--contig:-NODE-1615-length-11500-cov-3.591137_pt1 | contig 11500 bp, 9 predicted proteins | sample MGYA00242639_ERZ504486 | MGnify/ENA primary metagenome ERZ504486 (study PRJEB26092, sample SAMD00036296) | human gut metagenome | host: Homo sapiens | study: EMG produced TPA metagenomics assembly of... | reverse complement strand
TTTTTTTCTTTTTATAATAGAGAACGATCCCTGCAAGTACGCCTGTCGCTGTGATCAGTCCTGCGATCGGGAAGAGGATATCGGTATCATCTCCTGTCTTCGCACTTGTGACTTTTCCAGTGCCGGATACCGCAGTGGTTCCGTTTCCAGTTCCTGTGCTTCCACCACCCAGGTTGCCATTGGTAACCGTTCCGGCAGAACCACCATTATTGCTGCTTCCGTTTCCTGTGCTTACTGTGGATGCAGGTACAACCACACCGAAAGATCCGGTACTATTTGCTGTTACGCTTAAGATACTATTGCTTACAGTTCCGCTTAGGGTTTCGATCTTGCCGTTACCTTCGTGCAGTACACTTAAGGTCTGTCCGTTATAGGAGGTTCCCACCTGGAAGTCACGGTAAGTTTGTCGTTCCATTCCACTTCTTTACCGTCCCTTGTACAGTGTTACATCGTACAGGCGGATCAGGGCTTCTTTGGAACTGATCATGTTCTGCATCTGTTTTACCACATCATCGTCTGCTTTCAGAGCGGTCAGGCGCAGTTCATAACCGGAGAGTTTTCCGGTTACGGAAACCGGATAATTCTGATAGGTCAGTGTTACGCTGTCCTCGTCCTCATCCTGCTTCGGATCATCCGATGGAGATGGGTTCGGGGTAGGTGTCGGATTCGGTGTTACCTCTTCCAGACGTTTAATCTCTGCCTCACGCTCTTCCAGTGCTTTTACTGTGTCTTCAGATACATATTGTTTCTGCGTATCACTTAAATTGTCATACGCATATCTTGCTGCTTCTACAGCGGTCTTATCAGACAGCCGCAGATCTTTGACAGACGGAAGCCTGTTGATCTGGTCAGTTACCTTCTTCGCAGCTTCCACATCTTTCTGAAGCCATCCGATCTGGTTTTCTGCTACCAGAAGATCACTCAGAAGTCCACTTTCTGTCAGTTTCTGTTTCTGCTCATCATTCAGGGCCTCGTAAGCATCACGGGCTGCCTGTACCTGGTCAGCATCTTCTACTGTCAGGTCATCGATAGCCGGGATATCCTCGATCAGTCCTGCCACATAGTCAATTTCTTCCTGTAATGTTTTCAGACGTTCTTCCGCATCTGTCAGTTTCTTCAGCATATCCTCTGAAATCCGTCCCTGCAGATTTTCATCTTCGTACATATCTTTCAGCGCATCGTAAGCATCGCGTGCTTCTGTGACTGCTGTCTGATCCCGGAACATGACATCATCTTTGTCCGGAAGTTCATTCAGCAATGTATTGACCTTATCCACTTCCTTCTGCTTATCATCTTCCTCAATCAGTGCATGCAGCTGTTCAATCACTTCACTCAGCTTCTTGACACTATCCGGTGATGTTTCTTCCAGAACCCCTTTCTGCTCTTCACTCAGGGCATCGTAATGGGCTTTGGCATTCTCAATCGCTTCCCTGTCATTCAGCGTTATATCACTTGCGGATGGAAGTTCTTCGATCTCCTTGATCAGTTTTGTAATTGCCTCTGCATCCAGAAGTTTTGCCATCTGTTCTTCTGCACTTACCAGTTTACCTTTCGTCTCGTCCGATACATACGTTTTCTGATCATCGGTCAGTTTACTGTACGCATCTCTTGCTTCATCGATCTGGGTTTCATCGTTCAATGTCAGATCTTTTACATCTGGAAGAGCCTTGATCTTCTCCGTTACCTCTTCGGCTGCTTTCTGATCAGCTGCTACCTTTTTCAGTCTTGCAAGCTCTTTTTCTGCATCTTTCAATGTCTGGTAATTATCCACGTAACGTTTTTCTTCCGGACTCAGCTGCTCATACGCGTCTCTGGCTGCTGTGATCTTTTCCTCACACTCATCGGTCAGTTCGATCGGATCACCAATCTGATTAATCTTGGCAACCACTTTGCTTGCGTTGTCTCTTGCACCAGGCGTTTCGTCTAATGCTTCCAGCCATTTGTTCCAGGTAGATACATTACCGGTTCCTACGTAATTACCATTCTTATCCAGCATATCAGCCTGTTCACTCTGGTAATCATCCACATAATGCCAGATGATCTCATCCCCTGAGTCCACATAACAGTTCTTGAGTCCATCACTTGGATGCACACCATTAACCGTATACATCCAGCCGGAGTTTTTACCGTTGTCTTTCTCTCTCAGTTCATATCCACCGTAGGTTTCCGGTGCCGTGATCGCACTGATATAGTTCTTTTCCAGTCCTTCATAAGAAAGTCCGGCTTCCTTCAGTGCGGCCTCGAAGACCTGACCAACGGTTACATCATTTCCGTCAAAGGTATAGGTTCCGGTTGCGATCCATGTCGTATATGCATGTACCGCTTCGTTGTCACTTCCTTCTGTTCCGTGTTTGGTATCACCGATCAGACGGAAAGTTACCTCTGTCTTGGTCGGATCTGCTGATGAAGTATCCGGTTTCTTAACATTGATCGCACTCAGTGTCGCAGTAAGAATGTTATGACCATCCTCATCTTTCTTCACAGCTGTAAATAGTGTGTTCCCAATGTCAGTGTACGGTGTCGATCTTCACAATTCCGTTTCATCGGTTGTAACAATCGCTTCTCCATCTGGCGTTGTTACCGGGGTATCACCATCGTAGATTTCTGCTCCCTGTATCGTTGTTGCCGTTCCATCGCTTTCGTGTACATCAGCTCCACTCAGAAGCAGTTCCATACTCTCTCCCCGTGTCACTTCCCCGTTTTCCGGTGACAGCCATGCATGCTGCATACCGTTCCATCCGGAGTTATAGAACAGTTCAATCTTATCCTTATCACTAACCAGTGTGTTCGCCGGGTCGCTGCACTCGATACCGTTGACCTTGCATATCCATCCTGCTTTCTTTCCATTGCTTTCTGTAAAGGAATCGTCTACAAGAACGAATTTGCCACGGTAACACTCGAATTCCGTTCCGCTTGCTTTCGCTGCATCCAGAAGCGCATGCAGGACGGTATAACCTCCATGGTTGTACTGCACATAACGGTTTGCTGCCAGATCCTCTGCCGTCTGCTGGATCTCAACATCCCTGGTCGGACAGAATACGGTGCTCTGACCTGCAAGCTGTACGGATACCGTTCCACTCTGTTCCGGAACTTTTTCCAGATCTGTCACGCTGATCACCTGATTTGGCTCTTCGTCAGTCACTTTAAAGTTGTCAGTCTTGGTCAGATAACCGCTCTTGGATACATGGTAGGTATAGGTTCCATTTTCCAGCGTGTAGGTTCCGTCTTCGTTCGCCTTCATGACTTTGCTTCCCTGCATAACCAGTACGGATGCACCGTCCGGGATCTTGAAGGTGGTCTGTTTGGCTGCGGTACGACGAGTGACGTCAATGGTATAGGTACGGGATTTTCCATAGGTTCCATTGCATGTGACAGTCAGTTTGTTTACACCCACTTCCAGAGGAATCTCATCCTCTTCTCCATATGTGGTATCACCAACAGAAACTGTATAGCTTTCCAACACTGATTTATTAGAAAGAACAGCACCTTCTACGTTTACCAAAATCTTGTCTGTTCCATTTGGTACCGATGTAGTAAAATGTTCCTCTGTTCCTATAAATCCGTATCCTAGATCCTGTGTAATGATATTACCCGCGGAATCCTCATATTCCATATCATCAGCTTCCAGAATTCCATCCCAGCGACCAAGTGTTTCGCTTTCCTCCGCCGCAGAAATGGTTATATTTTGCGGAATAAAATATCCAGTAACTGACTGTTGTTTCTTAGCACTATCATATAAGTAAGTAGCATATGTCATTGGACTTCCATTTCCTGGTACTACAATAGTTTCAATTTGTATGTCTCTTGATGTACCATTAGCTATATCCTGACCTGTACACGCCAATGATTTACCAAGTATTTGCCAGACTTTTGCCCCCATTTGATTTGTTATCTGATAGGCCTCCGAAAAATCTATTTCCTGTACGATTGTTTCATTTCTATCATTGCCTAACCAATATCTTACCAACAACTTTGCATTTTCATCTTTCTGAAGCAAATCTGCTGCCACTTGAATATGACGCTGTAATGCTGATGAACCGGTTACAGATATTGGACGATTTTTATTTTGTTTGACATCCGCATGGCTTGATGCAAACATGGCACTAGTGCCTTCTACCATCGGGTTTCCTTCTTTTTGAGAAAATACCCCTAAAGCTTTCAGCAAACCTGCTGAACGCGAAACACTTTCTTCATATTCATCGTTTGCTTCGACCTGAAAAGAGATTTCTGGAAGATAAGCCATTTTCCCATAGTCTATATCTGGGTTATTTCCGCCATTCCAGTATCCTGTCATTGCATTTCGCGTTAATTTACGATGTGCTCCATCGGTCGCGCCCCATGCATGTGTAGTCAAAGCTCCGTCTGTAATTTTATAAGTTCCGGCATCTTCATCTTGTAATTTTAAAATAAAACTACTGCCTGCCATATACTGACCAAAATGTGAAGTATAGTCTGTTCCATTAGCTTTACAAACAAAATCCACTCCAGCAGGATTATAGATTGCCGCCATTTTAAATAAAGGAGGAATCATATTTTCTATCGTTATTTTGGCAGTATCTCCAACTGTTAAGTTCTGTCCCGGACGATACAAATTGTCGACGGTAACATCCAATCCACGCGCAAGTATTACATGGTAAGTAGTTGCATCTCCAGCCTTTATTTCGATAATATTTCGTCCTTCCGACAGATTAATGGTAAAACTCTGCTTTCCATCTTCCGTTTCGTTCGCTTTATATGTTTTCCATGAACTACCTTTTAACCAATTTGAAGGATTAGAACTCAATTTTCCATCTGTTACCGTAATTGGTTTAAGTACACGTACAGATGTGATTTTCTCTGTATTACCATTTGTTTCCGCAGTAGGTGTAAACGTATATTTTGCTGAATCATTCATATCATAAGAAACACCATCTGCTCCTGTTTGGCTTTTGATATAATAAACAGTACGTCCTTCTATCATATCTATATTCGAAGTAATCTCTGTTTGAGATGTTTCTTCACCAACACGTACAACTGCAATCCCTGTCAATTCCGGTAATAATGCACTATAGGTGTATCTACTACTACCACTTGTAATAGAGCCAGTTTCCACTGCATCATAATAAAATGCTACTAATGCTGATCCTTTACCGTTCGCATGAATGCGTCCGAATTGCCCAATTTTATCATCTTCTGTTATTTCAACAGATACAACATCCGACTTACCACCTATAACCACATAATGCCATTCTGGATCATTATGTTCATTAACTGTACCATCTTCAATTGCTTGCCAAGCACGCAAGGAACCAAATCAAAATACTCTCCCACATCCAGATCAATCTCACTGTTTTCAGGGAGGTTTGTCAGCATACTTGCATAAATTCCATTTTTTTCCTGATCGCGATTTACTTGTGTCGGATTATCTTCCAATGGAGATACCGTTACCTCGGTATGATCCGCGTTCCAATCCCCATCCAGATTTTTGGTATATCGGGTAACTTTTCCTTCCTGTCGAAGCATATAGGTAAAGCCTTCTGGAACTTTGTAATAATTATATCCATTTTCTGTTTTATACGCTTTATAAGATTGCCAATTTCGAGCAGTATAAAATTTTAATTGCCAAGTTGTAAAAATTTCCATTCCAATTGGTGCTTTTATTGTAATGTACTTTTTTTCCAAGTAAGGAATATTTCCACTGTCTGATAGGTTTAATCTTCCAAAATTAGTTTCTCCATAGACATAAAAATGCCCTTCGATGGAGAGATAATTCTCATCGAAGGGTGAAAATTTAAAAATATAGTAATTATCGCCGGAATTTGCCGGAACTACATATTGATAAACACTATCTGTAGCATGCCAATATTCATTCTGCTGCTTTTCATCGTACAATGTTAATGTACCCAATTCTGGAAGGCGGTCCGTTTCTTTTTTTTCAGTGTTCCAATGTGTCGGAGATACATTGGAAAATGTAACACTATGCAAATTTAATTCCGTCGTTTCATCCGTTACTATAAATTTACCTCCTGCCCCATTATTACTTTCATAACAATATTCGCCAAGAGGTACGGAAAAACTCTTGTCCTTTACCGGATACTCTTCCTTTTTATCAGCTGTATAGATTTTTACATCACTGATACCCGTAAGACTTATCTGTTTAGTTACATTTTCCGCCGCATTAGTATTTACATTGAAACCTACAACCAAACAAACCATAAGCAGCAGATAGCGAAGTATTTTTTTCATTGTTCACACTCTCCATCCACTTGATATACACCAGCAGATGGCTGAGATAATAAATCTTCAACCATCTGCTGGTTATAATTTTTACAGATTGTTAAAATAAGCTGCTGCCTGATCCATTGTACCAAATGCCCAATATACTTTATCACCTGCTTTTACTTCAAGTACAGATGCACTAACGATATCACCATCTGTTACTTTTTCGCCATCGCGAATCACACAATAATTCCATCCGTAATAGCTCCAATCTTCATGATCAGTATACGCTTCCAGTTTTTCACCATCGCTAGTGGTAATTGACTGTACATATCCGTCGTTCTGTGTAAAACTCATTCCTGCTGCTTCTGCTGCACTATATAATGCATCACCTGCCGTCGGATAAGTCTGTGCAGATCCACTTGCACCATTGAATGGATTTGCACTTTTAGTTTCAGCAGCTGCAACGTTCAGACCTGTTTTGTCAGCTTTTACATCTTCGCCTTCACGTACATCTGCTACAGATACTTCTGCAACATCAACGGCACTCTGTGTCTTTGCTGCTTCCATGTATACTGTCATATCGATATATGCGTAATCACTATCACTATTTTCATTCACAATGTGCAAGCTGGCCGGTCCATATGCACCATCTTTACCTTTTACAGTTACAGTTCCAGCCCAGGTAGCATTTCCAGCATAATCGGTTGTTTCCATAGAACCATATGTAATTTCAGATGTATCAATCTTGTCCGATCCAACCGTGATAGAATCTACACTTAAACTACTTGCTGCATCTGCCGCTGAATCAAATCCAGATCTTTGATAGTATGCATTACCTGGCATCAGTCCAAGTGTAACTTCTTTTCCGGCTTTAATCTGTGTAGAATACAATGTATTTTCTTCTACTACCAGATTTGGATCATTTGTTGCAGCACCTACAGGCAGTGCCATTGACAGTGTCAGTGCTCCAGCCATTGCTACAGAAGCAATTTTCTTGAAAAGATTCTTTTTCGCCATAATATTATGACCTCCTTCTTGTATGTTCTCCCTCTTGTTAAGTCATTACAGTGTAGGGAGGGTTACAACTGAATGACTGTAAAGTTTTTATTTGTTATGACAAATAAAAAAGCCCGTACAACAGAAGTCGTCATACGAACTAATATCTTACTTTCGAACAAGGGTGATTTTTCTTATACCACAACGGATAACAGAAGATAGCATCTCCCGCCCGTTTACTCGTCCAATTCGTTTCGGCCTCCGAATTATTCTGATGCTAAAGCAGCTTTTTTGCGATCGTCTTCTGGACTCAGGACCTCTTAGCCTACTCGATGTGCCTTACCAAATACTAATACTCAGTGACATATAACATCTTTCGTTGTCCTTACAGCAGGGTGAAACTGTCCCGGATTCTAACCGGCTTCCGTTTTCGCATTCTCTCTTTAACACGTCGTATAAAATTTTAAAATCCTGTCATAATATCTATAGGATCATTGCACGGTCGTCTTAGAATCTTTCCTTCTAAGACATCTCTACAACCCTAATATTAAACATTGTTCACAGATTTGTCAATCTTTTTCGGCGTTTTCTGAAAAACGGTAGCTGTTTTCAAGAACTTTTTTATGCATTTTTGAACATATCCGCTAGTTTCTATTCACTGTTTGCCGTCAGAAAAGTTGTCAAAAATCTGTAGTCAGGAGGCTGCTTATGAGAACTGGTCAAAACATCTACAAGCGCAGGGACGGGCGTTGGGAGGCCCGTGTCTTTCTCGGAAAGAAGGCGAATGGCCGTCCCAATTTTAAGTATCTGTACGCATCCACTTACCGGGAAGTATTGCTTCAGAAAAATAATTACGAAAAGACAATTTCGTTAAAAAATACACAACTACTTTCCAACGCATTGTTTTCCGATGCTGCATACAGCTGGTTGCTGAACTCTGCCAGGCATTGGAAACCGGCCACTTATATGAAATATAAAAATTGTCTGGATAAATATATTCTCCCCCAGTGGAAAAAGCTCTATGTACGTGAGATTCAGCAGAGTACTTATGACCGGTTAATGGAAGTTCTCCTGCAGCAGCTCTCCGGAAGTTCCATCCAGACGATCAATACAATCATCAGTGGAATCCTGAAATACACATTAAATTATCTTCCAGTCAAATGTACCGGAAAAGTTTCTGAGCATGCAAAGCGTCCATTGGATATCCTCTCGGATAATGAGTCCTGCAAGCTGCTCACTTATCTGGATAGCAGGAATGATCTGATTTCCATTGGTATTCGTCTGGCTCTGTTCAGTGGGATTCGTCTCGGAGAACTTTGTGCCCTGACCTGGGCGGATGTTGATCTGGACGAACAGGTGCTTCATATCCGGCACACACTGCAGCGCATCCAGAACCGGAACCGCTTACCAGAGGATTCGAAAACGGTTTTATATATCGGATCGCCGAAAAACAAACGGGAACGCTCGATTCCCTTACACCCACAGATGATTCCGATTCTTGAAACATATAAGAGTCGATACCCGGCATCTTATTATCTGTTATCCGGAACCTTATCCCCTGTGGAGCCCAGAAAGATGACCAGACATTTTAAAAAGATCATAAAATGCTGCGGCATCCGGGATCTGCATTTTCATACACTCCGTCATACCTTTGCCACACGCTGTGTGGCGTTCTTGCAGATAGTGTGTTTTGCTGGTATCTATATGAAACTGGGCGACTTAATGAGTATGTTCTCACTTAATGCTGGCGACAGTCAAAACATGGGACGAAGAATTTTCCGCAGACCGTATCTGTTTATGCGACATAGGGCTAGGTATATTCGGAGCAGGATGCGATCACGGCATTCATATCACCCTGGCAGCATAGATAACAGCTCCCGTTCTCCATGCTGCTGCCCCGCCACCTCCTGATAGCCTTCCATCGGGAGCTTACAAAAGAACATGTTGTGAAAAATGAATTTCTGGATCATCAGATAGAAGCTGCTGCTTCCTATTTCAGCGCATATTACAACAGTGATATCAATATATCAGAATATGCAGACTCCAACGGAATGAGCATCAGCTGGTTTATCAAAAATTTTAAGAAATATACGTGAAAAACACTGTTTCAGTATCTGACCGCTCTACGGCTTACCAATGCACAGGTGCTTCTGGAAACAACAACGTATTCGATCAATGAGATTGCTTCGATTGTCGGGTATCCGAATCCGCTGTATTTCAGCCGGATTTTTCATAAGCAGAAAGGATGTTCGCCATCGGAATGTCGGTCGCGGAATTGTTAAAAAGGGTCTGACATCATGCCAGGCCCTCTTTAACAGCATCAGTTCTTATCTTACATTTTATATTAATGATACTCCCTCTCTTAAAATCAATATAATGCTAAAATTATTTCAAACATCCAGCACAAGAACCATTTGGAAATATACAGGAAGCCCACGCTGATCCAGCTGTTTTTTGCGGTGCCAAATTACTTTTTTCTTCTCTTCCCGTATCCGGCTGAAACCATTCATCCTGAAATACACACTGCATTTCTCTTTTTCGCAAAACCTTCCGAAATCATAAAAGAACTCCATACTCTCCCTCTGCGGATCGATGACAAGATGTCTCTCATCAATCTTCACACATTTTTCCGGTTCTTTCCAATATTCTTTCAGTCCATACAGCGCATTTAACAATCCATTCTTTTCATCTGATAATATCCTGGATTTCTTTACGATTCACTCACAGAATTCCAGGATATCCAGGAGAATTCCCGTTCGTTTCGAAGAATCCAAAACAACTAAATATCTGCTTTTTTTGTTCTTCATTTTCATTATCCCCATATAGTTGTGGCAACCTGCTGCCTTTTCAGCATCAATTTTATTTGACGGTTACTACTATACAGTAGAATCTTTTCTATGGATATGAACAAAATGCTTTGTTTTATGGATAATTTCATACTGTTTAGTTTTTCTGTCTGTTGTTCCGGTGTATTAAAGCAAAAAAGCCTGCCAACATACGATGTAGTAGTCACTACACAATATGCCAGCAGGCAATCAATCACCTATGCACTTTTCTTTCCATCCAACTCTTTTACTTCCTCAACGGTAAGTTTCGTAGCCTGAGCAATCTCCTCGCAGGTCAGTTTTCCGATCAGAAGCAAACTCTTAGCTGTTCAAGAGAAGTTTTTCTTGTCGTTTCATTTCTCATCTCTTCTATAGCTTTGCACACAACTGTCACTCCTCATTTTTATCCGGTCGAATATTTTTCAGCATTCCTTTTTTTAATAGCTGCAAATTGCATTCAGCATTTCTAATGCATGCTGATATTGTTCTTCTGCATCTTCTCTTGACACAATAAAAAAAACACTGTAATCACAGTTGTTTCTAATTTGAAAAGCTGCCTGTAGATATTTAGAATACTTTTTATCAAATTCTCCTGTTTTATATATTCTTTCTGAAAGTACGCTATGACACCTGCGTGTTTCTTGAAATCAATCCCATCTTTCGCAAGAACCACACGAACTCCGGTAAAAATAGAATAATCTGCCTATGGAATCTTTATAATGTCCTGCATCCAGCAGTATCTTTGACGATTCCAGTTTTTCCCGTGCATTCTCTATCCGATAAGATACCAGATCATCCAATTTTTCTTCCCTCCTTTACAATATTTCTATAATAAGGAAGTTTTCTTGTATTGTTCAAATTCGTCATATAGGAATCACCGTAGGAGATACGATAACATCATATGCAAGACCAACTTCTGTGGAAAAATCCCACATTTTCTTTAATTTTTTTGAAGTTCCACACGATTTCCTCTTACTATAGCTGTAATATCTATATCCGAATCATCGGAATAATCTCCGCGTGCATAAGATCCGTATAAGATAATTGTATCAATACTGTCTCCGTAAACAGAACGATAGTAATTAACCATTTCTTCTTCTATCGCTTCTAGTTGGCTTTTTGTACACATGGCATCTGGCCTCCTTTCCCAACGTAGATTATATAACTGCTTTTTAATATTTTACCCTATTTATTATGCCATCTACAATTCTTATTTTTATATCGAGGTTTTTCTCCATTCACATTGCTAGGCAGACAGAAATTGAATCTTCCGAAAATATTCGAATTTTCCTGCTTATGGCTAAATTGGCGAATATATCTCGATTTCAAAATAAATCCCCAAAAATCATTCAAAACATCGGTGTACAAGGGGTACAAACAAGATAAAATAGAAATGAGGGGCGATAGAGCGGAAATGTCAGATTTTCCACTCTATCTGAACACGGTCGCTGGTGGCCTTGATCGTAGAGATCAAACCA
>ENA-OPYX01001614-OPYX01001614.1-human-gut-metagenome-genome-assembly--contig:-NODE-1614-length-11508-cov-3.586416_pt1 | contig 11508 bp, 10 predicted proteins | sample MGYA00242639_ERZ504486 | MGnify/ENA primary metagenome ERZ504486 (study PRJEB26092, sample SAMD00036296) | human gut metagenome | host: Homo sapiens | study: EMG produced TPA metagenomics assembly of... | reverse complement strand
GTCTGCTAGGATGATACGTGAACCCGGTCAGTATGCGTATGGAAAGCGCAAGGATCAAAGACCTGCTGACAAGACTGCGGGAGCAGGTATAATACTGTACAGACAGAAAGAAAATAAAATGAGAGGATGGCGGTTAAGGCTATGAGAATACAGCGTTTGACAAAAGATGCAAAAGAGAACTTACTGGAGGATCTTCTGAAGAGAAGCCCGAATAATTACGGTCAGTATGAACAGGGAGTTCAGGAAATCCTCGCTCATGTAAAAGAAGAAAAGGATCAGGCAGTATTTGCATATACGAAGAAATTTGATCATGCAGATATCACTGCAGACAATATTAAGGTTACAGAAGAGGAGATCGAAGAGGCATATAAAGAAGTAGATCCAAAACTGGTGGAGATCATCCGCAAAGCTCTTCTGAACATCCGTACGTATCATGAAAAACAGAGACAGTACAGCTGGTTCGACAGCAAACCGGACGGAACAATCCTGGGACAGAAAGTCACACCACTTCACAGAGTCGGTGTATATGTGCCGGGCGGGAAAGCTGTATATCCATCTTCTGTATTGATGAACATTGTACCTGCAAAGGTAGCCGGAGTTGATGAGATCGTGATGGTCACACCGCCCGGAAAAGATGGAAAAGTGACACCAAACACGCTGGTTGCAGCACATGAAGCCGGCGCGGATGTCATCTATAAAGTCGGCGGGGCACAGGCGATTGCTGCTCTGGCATACGGGACAGAGAGCATTCCAAAAGTTGATAAGATCGTAGGACCTGGAAATATATATGTTGCTCTGGCAAAAAAAGCAGTTTATGGTTATGTAAGCATTGATGCAATTGCCGGACCAAGCGAGATTCTTGTTATTGCAGATGAGACGGCAAATCCAAGATTTGTGGCAGCAGATCTTCTTTCACAGGCAGAGCATGATGAACTTGCATCTGCAATCCTGGTCACAACATCTGAAGAACTTGCCCGGAAAGTATCGGATGAAGTGGATGGTTTCTTAAAAGAACTTTCCAGAAGTGAGATCATCCGGAAATCACTGGACAACTACGGTTATATCCTGGTCGCAGATACGATGGATGATGTGATTGATATTGCAAATGAGATCGCATCCGAACATCTGGAGATCCAGACAAAGAATCCATATGATGTGATGACAAAAGTAAGGAATGCCGGTGCCATCTTTATCGGGGAATACGCAAGTGAACCACTGGGAGATTATTTTGCAGGACCGAACCATGTTCTTCCAACCAATGGTACAGCAAAATTTTTCTCACCGCTTTCTGTGGATGATTTCATTAAAAAATCAAGTATCATCGGATATTCGGAAGAAGCATTACGCGATATACATAAAGATATTGAAGCATTTGCCGAGGCAGAGCAGCTGACGGCACATGCCAATTCTATCAAAGTCCGTTTTGAGGGCGAAGAGTAGAAGACAGCAGAAAAATAAGGAGGCGAGGAGCTATGAACAGAACAGTCACCAGGACAAGAACGACAAAGGAGACGGATATTACGGTAACTCTGAACCTGGATGGAACCGGAAAGACGGAGATTGATACAGGAATCGGTTTTTTGATCATATGTTGAATGGATTTGCAAGACACGGATTGTTCGATCTGACGGTACATGCGAAAGGGGATCTGGAAGTGGACAGTCATCATACCATCGAAGATACGGGAATCGTACTTGGACAGGCTATTCTGGAAGCAATAGGAGATAAAGCCGGAATCAAACGTTATGGCCACTTTATGCTTCCAATGGATGAGACACTCGCACTTTGTGCGGTGGATCTCTCCGGAAGACCATATCTGAATTATAATGCAGAGTTTGTGTCAGATAAGATGGGTGAGATGGATACTGAGATGGTAAGGGAATTCTTTTACGCAGTTTCTTACAGCGCAATGATGAATATCCACCTGAAGATTCTGGATGGTATCAACGATCATCACAAGGCGGAGGCGCTGTTTAAAGCGTTCGGAAAAGCACTTGATATGGCGACAATGGAAGAGCCAAGGATAAAAGAGGCATGGACCACAAAGGGAAGCCTCTAAAAGGAGACGGACAGACATGAGTTATAAAAGATTAATACCTTGCATTTTTATAAAAGACGGGAAAGCGGTCAGATGGATTGATGATCCGACTGTTGTATCCAAAGACGTAATTGAACTTGCAAAATATTACAGTGATCACGGTGCAGATGAACTGATCGTGCTGGATCTCTCAGATTCGGATGAAGAACATGATGAAACGATCACATTGATGAAACGGATCAATCGTGTGATCAGGATCCCGATGATCGCAGGCGGCAATATCAGACGCCAGGAAGATATTAAGAAGATTCTGTATACAGGTGCAAAACGGGCAATGCTGAATTTCTCTAAGCCGGATAGTGTCAAACTGATTGAGGATGCGGCAAAAAGATTCGGAAAAGAGAAGCTTGCGGTATCATTAAATGATTTTGATGCATTGTTCAAACATCAGCATCTGATCCAGGATTACAGCAGTGAAATTGTCTTTATGCACAGACTGGATCTGAATTCCATTATGAATGTAACAGATGTACCGTGTGTGATCATTACGGATACGGAAGAAGAGTCAGAGTTATTTAAAATTTTGAAATGCCCGGGTGTCCGGGGGCTTTCGGGAAGATATGTAAGCCGTACAGATATTGATTGTGTGGCATTCAAAGATAAGTGTACGGAAGAAGGAATTAAGATGACATCTTTTGAGAGTATGATGGAGTTCTCACAGTTTAAGACCAATGATCAGGGCCTGATCCCTGTCATCGTCCAGCATTATAAGACACAGGAGATCCTGATGCTGGCATATATGAATGAGGAATCTTTCTATGAGACGATCAAGACAGGAAAGATGACGTATTTTAGCAGAAGCCGGCAGAAACTCTGGGTAAAGGGGGAGACGAGCGGTCATTTCCAGTATGTAAAATCCCTGACGATTGACTGTGATCTGGATACATTGCTTGCAAAAGTAGATCAGATCGGAGCAGCATGCCATACCGGTAATCCGACCTGCTTCTTCCAGCCGCTTGTAGGAATTGACTATGATGAGACGAATCCGCTTCGGATCTTTGAATCGGTATATGACACGATCGCAGACCGTAAAGAGAATCCAAAGGAGGGGTCTTACACGAATTATCTGTTTGATAAGGGAATTGATAAGATCCTGAAAAAAATTGGAGAAGAAGCAACGGAAGTTGTGATCGCAGCAAAGAATCCGAATCCGGAAGAAGTCAAATATGAGATCGCGGATTTCCTGTATCATGCAATGGTTCTGATGGTAGAAAAAGGTCTGACATGGGAAGACATCGTAAAAGAACTGGCAGATCGTTAAGCAGAAACTCTTAGAAAACATGAAAAAGAGCCTGTAAGCAGTAAGTTTTGCACATGAGTGAAACAGATATCTCATATATTGTTTCAGAGGTGAGCGCATGTGAATGAAGTGGAAAAGCGAAGAAGAGAACTTCTGGAACAGACACGTTACAGCTATCAGGAATCCGGGATACCGGCAATACATCCCAGATACAGGGCATCTTATAGTGAACTGTATGGTGAGGAAGAGGCAGAACAGGGAAGCCTGGGAATCCGTACATTTATTTGTATGATTCTGTTTGCGGTGTTTGTATTTATGCAGAATGAAGGGAAAGATATTCTACATATAAGCAGCACAAAAGTGGTGCAGGAGGTCAGTAAAAACGCTGACATTATCGATGTGTGGAAAAAAATACCATAGAGGAGTAGATTTGAGACCGTTGGTTAAGAATTGAAACTGACGGTTTTTTTGTGTATACTAGCTATATTAAAAGGAAAGCAGAGAGACTGGCGTCAGCCGGTCCCGGCAGATGAGGAGGAAGCAGATATGTTAAAATTATGGATTGTTGGTGCATCCGGACAGATCGGATCGGCCATCAATGAAGTGTTGGATCCATTGGAAATGGAAGTGTTTAACACAGATAAGGAAGAATTAGACATTACGGACACCGATGAGGTGCTGAATTTCGGAGTGATCAACCGTCCGGATGTGATCATCAACTGTGCGGCAGTCACAGATACAGATTTCTGTGAAAAAGAACCGGAGCTTGCATACCGTGTGAATGCGCTGGGAGCAAGAAATTTAAGTATTGTGGCAAGAAAGACAGGGGCCAAGATGGTACAGATATCCACGGATGATGTATTTGACGGAATCCGGCATACCCCATATACGGAGTTCGACGACACAAATCCGAAGACCGTTTACGGACGTTCCAAGAGAGCAGGGGAGAATTATGTAAAGGAATTTACACACAAGCATTTCATCCTGCGCAGTAACTGGGTGTATGGAAATGGCAATAATTTTGTAAACCGCGTACTTCATGCAGCAGATACAAAGGATGAACTTCTGATTGCATCAGATCAGTTTGGTTCTCCGACCAGTGCAAAAGACCTGGCACGTATTATTCTTTATCTGATCAAAACGAATGAATACGGAACGTACCATGCAACCTGTCAGGGTGTATGTAATCGTTATGAATTTGCGCAGGAAGTTTTGAAACTTGCAGGAAAGAGGATCACTCTGCGCCCGGTAGTGACCAGCGAATCGGATCTTTCTTCTGCAAGACCAGCATATGCGGTTCTGGATAATTTTATCCTTCGTATCATCAATGTATACGAGATGCCGGACTGGAGAGCTTCACTGAAAGAATATATGGATGAGAGAATGGAGGACTAATATGGGAGAGACACAGAAGAAGGAAAAGAAGAAAATAGGACTTACAACGAAGATTTTTATTGCATTGCTTGCAGGAGCGATATTTGGAATTATTTTATGTTATGCGGTTCCAAGTGGACATATCAAAGACGACATTATCGTAGAAGGTGTACTGTACGTGGTCGGACAAGGCTTTATCAAACTGATGAAGATGTTGGTTGTACCACTGGTATTCTGTTCGCTTGTGTGCGGAAGTATGTCGATCGGGGATACGAAGAAGCTTGGTACAGTCGGTGCAAGAACACTGATCTTTTATCTGGCAACAACAGCACTTGCGGTTACCGTAGCATTGTCTGTCGGAAACCTGATCAATCCGGGTGTGGGACTGGACATGAGCACGATCAAGACCAATGCAGCATCTGTAGAAACTATGAAGGCTACTTCATTGACAGACACGTTGTTAAATATTATCCCGGATAACCCGATTAATTCTCTTGCAAGCGGAGAGATGCTGCAGATCATCGTATTTGCATTGATCATCGGTGTGATCCTTGCAAAATTAGGAGAACGTGCAGAGACAGTTGCGAACTTCTTCAGCCAGTTTAACGATATCATGATGGAAATGACGATGATGATCATGGCACTTGCCCCAATTGGTGTCTTCTGCCTGATCAGCCGCACATTTGCAAACATCGGATTCAGTGCATTTGTACCGCTGGCAAAATATATGATCGGTGTATTGATCGCACTGGCAATCCAGTGTTTCGGTGTATACCAGATCTTACTGAAGATATTTACCGGACTGAATCCTCTGAAATTTATCAAGAAGTTCTTCCCGGTTATGGCCTTCGCATTCTCAACAGCAACATCAAATGCAACGATTCCGCTGTCAATCGATACCCTGACCAAGAAGGTGGGTGTATCTAAGAAGATATCATCTTTCACCATTCCTCTTGGAGCGACCATCAATATGGATGGTACTTCGATCATGCAGGGGGTAGCCGTTGTATTTGCCGCACAGGCATTCGGAATCCACTTAAGTATGACAGATTATATTACTGTAATCGGAACTGCAACACTTGCATCCATCGGTACGGCCGGTGTGCCAAGTGTAGGTCTGGTAACACTGACAATGGTATTCAATTCTGTCGGACTTCCGGTTGAGGCAATTGGTCTGATCATGGGTATCGACCGTATCCTGGATATGACAAGAACTGCCGTTAATATCACAGGTGATGCTGTATGTACAACAATCGTTGCACACCAGAACAAGGCACTGGATAAGAATGTGTTCTATGCGGAAGAGAATTAGGATTGAAGATATTAATTTTTAAAAGATGTTTTAATAAATAAAAAACGTATCTCTGAGATGCTTCCTTTTCAGACAGTGGGGAAACATTGCAGAGATACGTTTTTTATATTGTTATACATTTGAAAGAGATTGTCTTACAGGTAATGATACTTGTCTTTCTGACGGACGAAAAATGTAGTGGTCATGATAAGTGTCAGCGCCTCCGCAATGCTGATCGCACTCCAGATACCGTTGATCCCGAACCAGAGTGGAAGTGTCAGGACCATGATGACCTGGAACACTAACGTTCTCAGAAATGAGATGACAGCCGATATCAGGCCGTTATTCAGTGCAGTAAAGAACGAGGATCCGAAGATATTGATACCGATGATCAGGAATGCAATGGCATATACACGGAAGCCGTGCAGTGTCATAGCGTACAGGCCGGTATTGTAACCGACAAATATCTTAGACAGAACAGGTGCCAGTAACTGTGCGGCACCGAACAGGATCACGCCCCAGACCAGTATGATAGACATACTTTTTTTTATACAGATTTTTAAGCTCTGCGTGATTTCCAGCACCATAATGGTAGCTGATAACCGGGGCACAGCCAATTGCATAGCCTAAAAAGGTGGCAACAAAGATAAAATTGACGTACATAACTGCACCATAAGCAGCAACACCATTTTCTCCGGCAATCTTCATGAGCTGGAGATTGTATAATGCATTGACTAAGGACATGGACAGGTTAGTCATGAGTTCCGAGGAACCATTGGTGCAGGTCTTAAGAAATACACGTCTGTCGAATACCGGTTTTACAAAGTGAAGGAGGCTGTCGTTCTTACGGAAGAAATATACCACCGGGAGCAGACCGCCGATAAATTCACTGGTCATGGTTGCTAACGCGGCGCCTGCAATTCCAAAGTGTAATACACCGATGAACAGGGCATCGAGAACAATGTTTGTACAACCGGCAGCCACAATGACTTTCAGTCCAAGCTGGGGTTTTCCAGCAGCCACAAAGAAACTCTGGAAGACATTCTGCAGCATAAAGGCGGTCAGGGATATGCAGGAGATCCGTCCGTAAAGGGTACAATAATCAATCAGATCACCGGCGGCACCAAATGCCATGACAATCCGCCTCATAAATATAAAACTGAGAACAGATAACACAAATCCTCCGATAGCAGCAATCGTAACCAGCATCGAAAAATACTGATTTGCCAGTTTTTTCTTTCCTTCACCAAGGGTTTTTGATACAAAAGCACTTCCTCCGGTACCGATCATAAATCCAAGTGCACTGATTCCCATCAGGTAAGGCATAATGAGATTCACGGAAGCAAATGCTGATTTTCCCACAAAGTTCGATACAAAGATGCCGTCCACCACACTGTAGATGGAAGTGAATACCATCATAATAATGGAGGGCAGGATAAAACGAAGTAATTTTTTATAGGTAAAATGCTCTGAGAGCTGAATATTCATACGTATTCTCCTTTTTTATATTTACTGATATGGATGTTTACAATGAATGTAAATGAAAATATATAAGCTAAGTGATTATAGGTTGTTTTTGATGTTCTGTCAAGGAAAATATCTTTACACATGTAAAACGAATTAATAATTAAATGTTCACAAACGGTAAATCTATGCTACAATAAAAATTACGGCTTTATGCTTTGATTGAAGATATTACTATAAAAGGAGAGAGTTGTTTTGAAGAAAAATAAATATGAGATTGATATGTGCAATGGAACCATCATGGACAAATTGATTTCATTTTCCATACCACTGATGCTGTCAGGAATCTTACAGCTGATGTTCAATGCAGTGGATATCGTGGTAGTGGGACGTTTCAGCGGAAGTCAGGCGCTCGCAGCGGTGGGTTCGACAACGGCACTGATCAATGTGTTTACCAATCTTTTCATCGGAATCTCATTGGGAGCAAATGTACTTGCAGCGAGATATTATGCGGTCGGAAAAACAAAAGAAATGTCGGAGACGGTACATACGGCTATTGCACTTGCTCTGGTAAGCGGAGTGGTGATGGCGGTGATCGGAGTGGTCTTTGCCAGAGGCGCGCTGGAAATTATGGGGACACCGGATGATGTAATTGCCAAATCCACACTTTATATGCGGATTTATTTCTGCGGTATGCCATTTTTTATGATGTATAACTATGGAGCAGCCATATTAAGGGCAGTGGGGGATACCAAACGTCCGTTGATCTTCCTGATCGTATCCGGAGTGATTAATGCAGTATTGAATCTGTTCCTGGTCATCGGTTTTCATCTGGATGTAGCAGGCGTCGGGATTGCGACCGTTATATCCCAGCTGGTATCCTGTATCCTGGTACTCCGGTGCCTGCATCACACAGAGAGCAGCTATCAGCTTCACCTTGCAAAGCTTCGGATCAGATCCGTGTATCTGAAGCAGATTTTTGAAGTCGGGGTTCCGGCGGGAATCCAGAGCACAGTAATCAATATTTCAAATGCGATGCTGCAGTCATCGGTCAATTCTTTTGGATCGATCGCAATGGCAGGATATACGGCATCGAATAATATTTTCGGATTCTTATATGTGTCGGTGAACTCCTTCACACAGGCCTGTATGAGCTTCACAAGCCAGAACTACGGAGTGAAGAAATTAAAACGTATGGACAGGGTTCTGATCGACTGTATGATCCTTTCAGTTGTGGTAACTTTGATCCTCGGAAGCAGTGTGTACATATTCGGACCGGAACTTCTGCATATTTACAGTAATCAGGCAGATGTTATCAAATACGGTATGGAGATCTTTTCTTATACAACCGTTACCTATTTCCTGTGCGGTCTGATGGATCTGTTCCCGGGAGCACTGAGAGGAATGGGATATTCCACGGTACCGATGATCCTTTCTATCATCGGTACGGTCGGAGTCCGGATTATCTGGATCTATGGACTGTTTCCGTCGCACAGATCACTGACTTTCTTGTTCCTGTCTTATCCGGTATCCTGGATTGCAACGATCATCATGCAGGTGATCTGCTTCTGGTTTGTAAGGAAGAAGATTCACAGGACGATGGCGGTTACGGCAGAGTGAGCATTTTTCAAACATATAAAGATATAAAACTCCCAGAGTCTTTGGGGCTCAGGGAGTTTTTTATATCAAAGGATGCAAGACATATTTTGCAGATTATTCTAAAATAAATGTAAAAGGCTGTAACAAAAGTGGAATTCATGCGTCTAATAGATAACAGAAGGGAGGTGACAGGTACTTGGAGCTTGAGTTGGAAGAGATTTATAAAATCTATTTTCAGGATGTGTATTATTTCGTTCTCGCAATGGGTAAAGATCCGCACATTGCAGAAGAGATCACACAGGAGACATTTTTCAAAGCACTAAAAGGAGTAAAGCATTTTCAGGGAAAATGCAGCATCAAATCCTGGCTGTGTCAGATTGCCAGGAATGAATACATTTCTTATACTAGAAAAAAACACCGTACAGATCAGGAACTGACAGAACAGGCATACAGTGACGGAAAAACGGATGGACCCGAACAACGTATGCTTCGGAAGGACGAAGCCATGACGGTTTATCAGATCCTTCATTATCTGGACGAACCTTATAAAGAGGTATTTACACTAAAGGTACTTGGCGAATTAAATTATAAAGAGATTGCACAGATATTTGGAAAACAGGAGACATGGGCGAGAGTTACCTATCACAGGGCCCGGGTGAAGATACAGGACATTCTGGAAAGGAGGAGTACATAATGGCAAAGATTCCATGTGAGATCATAAGAGACCTGCTGCCGTTATATCAGGATGATATATGCAGTGAAAAGAGCAGAAATGCAATAGAAGAACATATAAAAGAATGTGAATCGTGCAGAACATATCTGAAAAAAATGGAAGGTGAGATTCCGATAGAAACAGATAAAATAGAAGGCACAGACGAGGAGTGGAAAGGGTTCCGGGAGTTTTCTGAAAAAGTATCAAGAAAATTAAACGGAAGAATCGTTATGGCGTGCGGAGTTGTTTTCCTGATCTGTATAATGCTGACCGTGGCTCTATATTCGGATGCCTTTCAGTCTTATCATTTGTCAAAAATCGCGGCAGAGGATATAAAGGCAGAAGAAGTGTACCAGTTAAAGGATGGCAGACTGTATGTACAATTGAAGAGCAGACGCAGGATCACAGGCCTGTCCTATCCTGAGACAGATATGGATACAACTACCGAAACAGCGGTGGGGAAAGATGCTGTTGGAGCTGCACGTGAGCCGAAGAATACTGTCACATATGAATTATCTATGGATTCGAGCATCAATCCATTTGCAGGGCTGATGTATATTACATCCAAAGAAGCTGCATATGTCATTCCGTTTGAAGATGGACAGATTATCACAGATAACGGAACAAAGGCATCGGAATTTGACTATGTCGGAAGATCCGGTGAGAAAAAGATCCTGTGGCAGGAAAATGATGAAGTTAAAAAGGCTCCGGCGAGGGTCGAAAAATTTGTGAAGGAATCATTGGAGAAAGAAGAGGATGATCCGGCAGATGAAAATGCGGTGAAAGTATTATGGGTGAATCCGCAGATGCCGCTTCAGTGATATCTGATTCCATTTTCATAAGAATTAGTGAGAATTAGCGGCATTTAGAGGCGTTCAACCATAAGTGGAGTGCTTTTCTGGGAGAAATATGGCATAATAAAGCCGACAGGAGGTGACGCATATGGTTGAACCATTAGAACTTGGAAGGTTTATATCGACATGCAGGAAGGAAAAAAATCTGACGCAGAAGCAGCTGGGAGAAGAACTGGGCGTGACAGACAGAGCTGTGTCAAAATGGGAGAATGGAAAATCATTCCCGGACATCAGTCTGATTGAGCCACTGTGTCAGATACTGGATATCAGTGTCGGTGAATTCATGCTTGGAAAAAGGATTGAACCGGAACACTATCAGGAAGAGACAGAAAAAGCCTGGATTGCATCGCTGGATGAGCCGTTATTGTATAAAATTCAGATGATTATATATATATTAGGAATTGCAGCGGTTGCGGTATTGCAGGTTCCTCTTTTTTCACACGGACCTATGTGCGTGAATATTATATGCTGGGCTGTATGGGGTGCACTGTTCTTTGCTGCATATTACCTGGATAAGAAAATCCCGGAAAGGAAGCTGAGATATTCGAATCCCTGGATCGAAGGGGTGTTTTCAGTGATTTATTTCCTGTGTTATATGTTATGGTTCTTTTTACGTAAAGATGAATGGAGAACATTACCGATGGAGGAACAGATGTGGCTTTGGGTGATGATCGTTGGTGGATTGATTGTGGGGGGGTGTGTGAGAGTTTTTTCGGCAAGAAAAAAGAGGAGAAGTGCTGTTTAATGCGTTTAACATAATATAGCAAGAATTCTCCTTCCTCTGCAGGTGGGAGATGAATTGAAAAAAGAACACTTGTTCGACAATGCAATCCGTGGTATAATAGAGTCAGTCGAAAACATAAATTGTTAGAAAAA
>ENA-OPYX01001613-OPYX01001613.1-human-gut-metagenome-genome-assembly--contig:-NODE-1613-length-11508-cov-3.621211_pt1 | contig 11508 bp, 16 predicted proteins | sample MGYA00242639_ERZ504486 | MGnify/ENA primary metagenome ERZ504486 (study PRJEB26092, sample SAMD00036296) | human gut metagenome | host: Homo sapiens | study: EMG produced TPA metagenomics assembly of... | reverse complement strand
AACCCCGGCACCGTCAACGAAAAGGTGGCCCTGAACGGTGTGAGCCTACACATGGAGGCGGGCGACTTTGCCACCATCGTGGGCTCCAACGGCGCGGGCAAATCCACCATGTTCAACGCCATCACCGGCGGTTTCATTGCCGACGAGGGCAGCATCGTGCTGGGCGGGCAGGACATTACCTTTGCGCCCGAGTATGAGCGCAGCAAGGTCATCGGCCACCTGTTCCAGGACCCCCTCAAGGGCACGGCCCCCAATATGACCATTGAGGAAAACCTTGCGCTGGCCTATCTTCGGGCAGGAACCGCCCCCACGCGATCTTCTCCCGCATCTCCCGCAAGGATAAGGAGCTGTTCCGGGAAAAACTTGCCCTGCTGAATATGGGCCTTGAGGACCGGATGAACGCAGCCGGTGGGTCTGCTCTCGGGCGGCCAGCGGCAGGCGCTGACCCTGCTCATGGCCACCCTCGTTACCCCCAAGCTCCTGTTGCTGGACGAGCACACCGCAGCCCTGGACCCTGCCACGGCGGAGAAGGTGCTGGAGCTGACCAAGAGCATCGTGGCCGAGAAAAAGATCACCTGCCTGATGGTCACCCACAACATGCATCAGGCCCTCGAGCTGGGCAACCGCACCCTGATGATGGACGGCGGCCGCATCGTGTTCGATGTCAAGGGCGAGGAGCGCAGGAAGATGACCGTGGACGACCTGCTGGAAAAATTTCCGCGAGAACGCCGGTAAGGCCCTGGACAATGACCGCATCCTGCTGAGCAAGGTGGAAGCGGGCAACTGAAAAGAAACTCAAAATGCCCTGTCTGGACCCGAAACCGTGTCAGACAGGGTGTTTTTGATACAACAAGGAGAAAATGAGATGAAAATAACGATCCGTACCCCGCAAATGCAGGATTATGACCGATTTTCTGCTATTATGGATCAGGTGCAGCAGATGCATGTCGAGTGGCGGCCGGATGTCTACAAACCGGCCAGCCCGTTGATCACAAAGGAACTGTTTGGCGAACTCCTGAAAGGGGACAGCTGGTATATTGCCGAGACGGACGGCATCGTTGTTGGTGTTCTGGAAGTCTTCAAGCGCCATGTGGAAGGCCCGGCGCAGGTAACAAAGGATGTTTTGTTCGTCAGCACCATGGCGATGGAGGAAGCGTACAGGGGTAAGGGAATCGGACACCAGTTCTTTGATAAGGTGAAGCAGCTTAAAGCAGAAAAGGGATGCGACACCATTGAACTGCAGGTGAACGCTAAAAATAAAATGGCGTATGAGATGTACCGGAACTATGGCTTTACGGAAAAGTCCATCAATATGGAGCTGAAATAAAACGATTGTAATGATCCTTGTATATGTAGTCATAATGTGATACAATGCTTTTGACAGGAGGTGTCACTTATGATGCAGACATTTGTTCGCCCATCCCGTGATCTGCGCAACCACTACGCTGAAATTTCAGAGATGTTGAAAGACCACAATCATGTTATTATCACAAATCATGGTCGTGGGGAATCCGTCCTCATCAACATTGAGGACTACGCCAAGTATGAGGAGTTCATGCACCAGCGGTATGTTGCCGAGGAGCTTGCCAAGGCAAAACAGCAGGCGGCAGACCCCAACACGCAGTGGACAGAGCATGAAAGCGTATGGGAGACGCTCCACGAACAGTATGACGTATAAGATCAAATACCTGCCCCTTGCTGTACAGGACTTGAATGACATTGCCCGGTATTTGTCCGGCTTCTACCCCCAAACGGCCCGCCGTGTGCTGAAAGAAATGCGGGAAAAGATCACAAAGCTGGGGGATACCCCACGGATGTGTGAAGTCTATGCCCTTGACCCGACCTACCGCAAGCTGGTGGCAGACCAGTATCTGGTGTTTTACCATGTCAATGAGAACGTCAAGGTGGTGGAGATCCACCGTGTACTGCGCGGCTCATGGAATTTGCCGCAGTACCTGGAATAAAACAAAGAGCAGAGCGCTCCAGCCAGCTGGCCAGACGCTCTGCTCTTTTTAATGCAATATACTGAAAACTCAGAACTTACTTCACATACTCAACGGTGTACTCGAAACCATACTCTTCCTGCAGTTTCTTGACGGCAGGCTCGCAGTCCTCGATGAAGCTGGGTGCGTAGACGGAAGCACCGTTGTGGTCCTTCTTGTAGTCCTCCACGATCTGCTGCAGCTTTGCCCAGCCCTCGTTGGCCTTGGCATTGTCAACAGTGTCGGGGAAGTTGATGATGAATTCACGGTGCTGCGGAATACGAGCTTTCATAAGTGATATCTCCTTAATTGACAATTTGTAGTTTGTTACTTGATTTATACAGAAGCATAATGCTTTTGTAGATAACGGATAGGCCTGCTCTGTCCAACCTGCCCTCTATGCACGGCTGCTGCCGGTTTCAGACGGAGAGATTATACACCTGGCAGGCATTCTCCACCGTCTGCCGGAACACCTGCTCCGGTTCCTCACCCTTGATGCTGGCGATATACTCGCCCACATAGCGGATGAGGGAACTGTCGCAGCGGGTGCCGCGGACAGGCTCCGGGGCCATATAGGGGCAGTCGGTTTCCAGAACGATGCGTTCCAGCGGCAGGGCGGCAATGGCCTTGGCGGCCCGCTTGGCCCCCTTGAAGGTGCAGGCCCCGCCAAAGCCGATGTAGAGCCCCTGTTCTGCCAGCCAGAGTGCGTCATCGGCGCTGCCGGAATAGCAGTGGACGATGCCTTTGGGCCGGTACTTTTTCAGCAGGGCGTAGACATCGGCGTGGGCGCTGCGGTCGTGCACGATGATGGGCTTGTCCAGTTCCAGCGCCAGCCGGATCTCGGCCTCAAACAGCGCCAGCTGGGCATCCTTGGGCACGGGCCAGTGGTAATCCAGTCCGCACTCCCCCACAGCCACCACCTTGGGGTCCTCGTAATAGGGGGCAAGGGCACGCATCTCTGCGGCCCAGTCGCCGCCGTATACCGAAACAGTAGGGGCGGGGCCTTCCTCACCGCAATCCTCCGGGGCCAGCAGGCTCTCCGGATGGATGCCGACAGCGGCGTACACCCAGGGATATCTGTGGGCCAGCTCCAGCACCTTGGGTGCATCGCCCGAATGGGTGGCCTGCTCGCACACGCCCACCACCCCTTTGCCAGGCAGGCTGTCCAGCAGGGCAAAGCGGTCCGCGTCAAAGGCGCGGGCGCTGTAATGGGCGTGGGTGTCAAAGATGAGGTATTCCATATTACAGGGCACGCTCCTTTTTGGCGGGGGCCTTGTTTACCAGCCAGATGCCGATGCAGACCAGAACCAGCGCCCCCAGATACTGCCATCGGAACAGCGGCTCCCCATTGATGAGGGCGCTGAGCAGGACATTCACCACCGGGTTCACGAACCCGAAGATGGCGATCCGGCTGACGGGGTTGTTCTTCATCAGCAGGGCCCAGACGATGTAGCCCGCGCCGCAGATGAAGGCCAGCGCCAGCAGATCCAGCACGCTGAGCACAGACCAGTGTTCCAGCCGTCCGCCCAGAACAGCGCCCAGCAGGAACAGGGCCGCACCGCCCACGAACAGGTTCACAAAGCAGACGGCAAAGCTGTCTGCCCGGCGGGTGACGGATTTATTCCAGGGGCCTGCCAGCGTGAAGAGGACGGTGGCAATGAGCATATAGGCTACACCCCGGGCGCTGCCGCCGCCGTGGTTGCCCAACGTGGCGATGAGAACGCCCGCAAAGCCGATGCCGCAGCCCAGCGCCTTGGCCGGGGTCATGCGGTCAGCCCTGCCGTAAAGGAAATGGGCGAAGATGACCCCCAGAAAGCTCTGGGTGCTGTTCAGGATGCCCCCAAAGGCACCGGTGAGCAGGGCAACAGCGCTGTAGAAAAAGGCATACTGCGCTGTGGTCTGCCACAGGCCCAATGCACAGCATTCGGCCAGGATCTTCCCTTTGGGCATGGCGGGCAGCCTGCCCTCCAGCAGCAGGCTGCCGCCCAGTACCAGCACACTGCCCAGCATGAACCGCACCCCTGCAAAGCAGAGAATGGAGGCCGTGTCAGCGGTGTCGATGGCAAAAAGCCGGTAGCCCAGCTTGATGAAAGGGAAAGCCGAACCCCACATGGCGTTGCAGAAAATGGCAATGATAACGGCAAAGGCCGGTGTGCCGAAAAGCCGGTCCAGCTTTTCGGCGCGGCTCAGCTGTGTCTCCATGGCTCAGTGGATGCGGCTGCCAACGGGGGTGTTGTCGCCGTAGAAGGCGATGGAGCAGCCGCCGTCAGCGGTGTCGGCAGCAAAGATCATGCCCTCGCTGACATACTTGCCCTTCAGCATGGGGCGGGGGGCCAGATTGCAGACGATGCCGATCTTCTTGCCGATCAGATCCTCCGGCTTGAACCACTTGGCAATGCCGGACAGGATGCAGCGCTCACGCTCGCCGTCAAAGACGGTCAGGTGGAGCAGCTTCTTGCTCTCTTTCAGGTTCTCGCAGGCGCGCACCTCGGCCACGCGCAGCTCCACCTTGCAGAAGGTGTCAAAGTCGATCTCTTCCTCGTGGGTAAAATCAACGGTGCTCTCCTCAGCGGCGGGGGCGGCAGCAGCCTTTTCGGCTTCGGCCTTGGCCTTGTTGGCAGCTTCGGCAGCGGCCTTGCGCTTTTCGTCCTCTTCCTTCAGGTGGGCGATCTCCTTGGCCACGTCAATGCGGGGGAACAGGGCATCGCCCTTGTGGACGGTGTAGGTCTCCTGCACGCCGTAAGCAGCCTTGCTCAGGTCGATGTCGGCAGTGGACAGGCCCAGCTGATCCATCATCTTGGGAGCGGTGGAGGGCAGGTAAGCGTTCAGCAGGATGCCTGCCACACGCAGTGCCTCGCACAGGTGGTAGAGCACGCTCTCCAGACGGGCCTTGTTGGCCTCGTCCTTGGCCAGAGCCCAGGGAGCGGTCTCGTCGATATACTTGTTGGCGCGCTGGATGACGGCAAAGATCTCCATCAGGGCCTGGGGGATGGTCAGGTTGTCCATATCGGCAGTGACCTTGCCCAGCAGCTCATTGACCATGGTCTCCAGCTCCGTGTCGATGGCCTCGGTGCCAGCGGCCTTGTGGACCGTGCCGCCGAAGTACTTCTCGCACATGGCAACGGTGCGGCTGAGCAGGTTGCCCAGGTCGTTGGCCAGGTCGCTGTTGATGCGGTTGATCAGGGCCTCGTTGGTGAACATGCCGTCGTTGCCAAAGGGGATCTCACGCAGCAGGAAGTAGCGGATGGCATCCACGCCGTAGCGGTCGCACAGAATCACAGGGTCCACCACATTGCCCACGGACTTGGACATCTTGCCGCCGTTCATCAGCAGCCAGCCGTGGCCGAACACCCGCTTGGGCAGAGGCAAATCCAGAGCCATCAGCATGGCGGGCCACAGAATGGTGTGGAAACGCAGGATCTCCTTGCCCACCATGTGCAGGTCGGCAGGCCAGAACTTGTCGTAGTCGTGATATTTTTCGTTACCGTAGCCCAGCGCGGAGATATAGTTGCTCAGGGCATCCACCCACACATACATGGTGTGCTTGGGGTCGAAGGGCACGGGGATGCCCCACTTCACGGAGGTGCGGGACACGCAGGTGTCCTGCAGGCCCTGCTTGATGAAGGCGATCATCTCGTTCTTGCGGCTCTCGGGCTGGATGAACTGGGGGTTCTCCTCGTAGAGCTTCAGCAGGCGGTCGGCATACTTGCTGGTCTTGAAGAAGTAGGCTTCCTCGTGTGCGTCGTACACTTCGCGGCCGCAATCGGGGCACTTGCCGTCCACCAGCTGGCTGTCGGTCCAGAAGCTCTCGCAGGGCTTGCAGTAGTGGCCGATGTACTCGCCCTTGTAGATGTCGCCCTGCTCATACAGCTTGGTGAAAATTTTCTGGCAGGACTCCATGTGGTAGTCGTCGGTGGTGCGGATGAAGCGGTCGTAGCTGACGTCCAGCAGCTTCCACAGATCCTTGACAGTGGCTACGATCTTGTCCACATACTCCTTGGGGGTCACACCGGCATCGGCAGCCTTGTCCTGAATTTTCTGGCCGTGCTCATCGGTGCCGGTCAGGAACATGACGTCATAGCCCTGCATCCGCTTGAAGCGTGCCAGTGCGTCGCAGGCGACAGTGGTATAGCTGTGGCCGATGTGCAGCTTGTCGCTGGGGTAGTAGATGGGAGTGGTAATGTAGAATGTCTTGTGCTCACTCATAGGTTGATACTCTTCCTTTCCTGATTTGGCGGGGGACGAAAAAAGCCCTCATCCTGCCGGACTGAGCCGGACAGGACGAGAGCCTGAACTTTCGTGGTACCACCTTGCTTCGCGCGCCCTTGCGGGTGCAGCCTTTTGCCGAGCCAAAAGCACGGCGCAGCGCGGTACGGGCGCACCCGTCGCAGGCTCAATTTTCACCTGCGCAGCTCCGAGACCATCTTCGGCATCGCGCGGCCTGCCCGGTTCCATCCTTCGGGCTTTCTGTCAGGCGCAGACGGTGCGTACTCTTCTCTTCACAGCCAATTTACATTGTTATGTCTATAATACGCAAAAAACGGTGGGTTTGTCAACATTAAATCTCGTAATCCAGACAGAACCGTGCCTTGGTGTAGGGCCGCACCTTGCTGTCGGCCACAGCCACATGGGCGGGATGGACGGAGTAGCCCTTGAGGGCCTCGGCGCTTTCAAAGGTGGTGTCCAGCATCAGGTCGGCGGTGGAAGAGGGGAGACCGTTGATGTTGACATGCACTTCCACAAGGCCCGGGACCTTGCCTGCCAGACCTTCCAGCCCTTCCTTGATGCCTGCCTTGACGGCGGCTTTTTCGGCGTCGGACAGCTCGTCCTTCAGCTGCCACAGGATCACATGCTTGACCATAATAAAATACCTCCTGCGTTTTTTTCTCATTGTAACAGGGTGAGAAAAAATCCGCAAGAGGAAAGCTGCAAAGTATTATTGGGGTGCGAACAGCAGAACCACCAGAAGCACGGCACAGAGCACCGAAACTACGATGCCCTCCAGCCGGGTCAATTTGATGTACTCTTCCGTGGGCTCAGGTACCTGCGTGTACCGCCTGCGGGAGCGCAGGGCAATGGCATCTTCCGGATGCAGCGCCATAAAAATGCCGAACCCGATGCCGAAAAGGGCGGTTAAGATCGCACAGATGACTTCCATAGCAACCTCTCACTTTTTGTTTTTGTCGTCCCTGCTCAGAGTATAGCACAGATACGAGATCAGCAGGGCAGCGCACAACACGAGCGCTGCCACCATCAAAATGGAGTGCAGCGGCTCGACCCTGGGAAGAAAGGTGTTGACCAGATAGAGTGCACCGCAAAGGATCGAAGCAATGCCGTAAAATTTGCGGAAGTGCTTCTTTTCGTCCTCACTGCTCCATCCGGTGCCGGTGCCATTGTACAGATCCCGGATGCCGCGGTACAAAAACAACACACCCAGCGCGGCGTTCAGCCAATCCCAGTCCGAAAGATTCAAATTCATGGTGGCCCCTTTCCGGCTGTCAATCCGCACTATGGTTCCAGCTTTCGTAAGCGACAAGATAAAGAAGGTCTCCCACGATGGCGATGCCGAAGATGATACGGTAAATCAGCGATGTAACAGGTGTGAAGGCTAAGATCAGAAAGGCGATGCTGTTGAGCATGTAAAACACGCCGTTCTTTTTCTGCCAGAAGGCGCGGTACTCCGGGTCGCGGTGATACTGGTTGAACGGCAGATCGAGGAACGGGTCTTTGCCTTGAAGATCCCGAATGCCGGAGATGAACCAGATAACGGTCAGCACAAGATTAAGCAGAGTGGAAACCGAAACGAACGACTCCATGAAATGAACCTCCCATCTTTTTCCACAGTATACCACAGAAAAGTGCAAAAACAAAGGACGGTATTCAACCTTCCTGCGTAAAATTTGCACAAATCGGGTGTTGACTATTGGTAAAAACAGCACAAAATAAAACCAGCCGGACGAGGCGGTTGCAAGCCCTCGTCCGGCTGGATACTTACTTCTTCGGAGTCATAAGCCTCTTCTCCTTGGGGTTCCTCATTTTCGGAGTAAACGTTTCATAGGGTGACGCTCCTTAGAAACTACTGGAAACTGAGAATCTATTTCAAGGGGACTGATTACTTAGTACATTGGATTGACCCTTCTCTTAACTGATGGAGTGCGGCACCGAGATTCTGAAGATGAATTTCATATTACCACATTCTTTCGAGTTAGATTCGCCAGGGGCAAACTACTTAGTACATTGGTAGAACTCCTTTTTTGCTATTCAAATAATGTTCTCCGTACAAAAGATACCTTCATAGGAATCATCTCCGGCGGATCTATTTGAATCGCTGGGGGTTAAGTTTATCGACAGGTTGTCGTGTAATCGCATTTTTGATGCTCAAGACTGGCTCATTTTTGTTGTGTTTTTATACGGGGGAAACATCCCGTCTGTGGTGAGCCTCTATTTTGCTTCTCAGCGAATCCCGACAGCCTGTCCCTGCTGTGCGGGTTCCATATCAACCATCGGTCTCGCTCCTTTCTGCTTCAAGTCAGCGGGATTAGCTCTCTCTTGAGCTTCTGCTGTACTTCTCTGGTTTCTGGCTTTATTATACATATTCCTGATTGATTTGTCTATTCGCAGAGTGCACAAGGATAGAAATATAAAATTGTGCAGTTCTTGAAAAAAAGCAGATGGAACGTGCAAAATGCCGCTTTCTGCGCGGTGTGTCCGGACGATCGTACCCTTTGGAGAGGAACTCTGTGCCCTGCAGGGAGGGCTGCCGAGGAAGTCAACAGCAAAGCTGCCCAGAAGTTCTGGGCCATTTGTGGAGGATTTTGCGCAAAACGGGAGAAAGTGACCACAGGGTATTATGCGTCAGATCGATTTGTGCTAAAATAGCGCCAATGAATGGTAGTCGCCGCCGCCCCGCGAGATGAAAGTTTCGCGGGGCGGCTTTTTTGCGGCAAAAATTTAGACACAAAAGAAACGGAGAATCAAAATGCCTAAAACTTTACCGGAACGTATCTTCTTTACCATTGTCATGGCTGCAATTATGGTCTATGGCATGATCGTTTACAATGTGGCGCTGAACACAGGCGGTGTCACCAATGCCACCTTTGTTATGGCTCTGCACGAGATGCCGATCATGGTTCCCATTGCCTGCGTGCTGGAATTTTTTGTGGTGGAGAAACTGGCCACCGGATTGGCGTTTATGTTCATGCGGCCCACAGATCGTCCGCAGTTCATCACCTATGCCATCTCGCTGATGATCGTGTGCATCATGTGCCCGGTGATGAGCCTGATCGCAACGGTGCTGTTTAAAGAACCCGGCTTTGGCACTTGGGTGCATACATGGGGCTGCAATATGCCCATGGCCCTGTGCTGGCAGATGCTGTACTGCGGGCCGCTTACCCGTGCCATCTTCCGGCTGGTGTTCCGCCGCGGCGCAAAACAGGCGGACTGACAGATTTTAGATATGCAGTTATAATAAATATGTATAGGAGCGGGTGTAATACCGGACGAGACGCCTATACGAATTTTATATATCGGGCATATAAAGTATGTACAATGGGGCATTTTTGATGGAAATATTCCCCGGAATGCCCTGAAAAAGCCATTGAAACCTAAGAATTGGCTAAGAAATTTGTGGAAAAAGTACATGTGAAGAACGTTCTATTGGACAAGATGCACAACTTTTTTTGTATATCAATGCAGTAGAACCACCTAAAATGTAGAATGTGCACAAAGCCACTTGCCAATTTTCGTCAATCGTACTATCATACACAACGAAAAAAGACGAAGTGACCCGTGCAGGAGGGAGGGTGTGACCGGACAGAGCCGAACACCTTCCTTACTTTTTTCACAAAGCTGCGCCTTTTCTTCGAGCGATAAGAAGGACGCTGCGCCGCCGGGGCGGTGCGGCGGTCTTACCCCCGGAACCCTATTCTTCAGGAAGGAGGAAAAACAATTGAATAATCTGACCAAAGCATTGATGGAAGAGCTGACCGTTGAATACGTCAAGGTCGGCCCGCTGCAGATCCGGAATCCGTGGTCATCAGCTGGGTGATCCTGGCCATCGTCACCATCGGCTCGATCCTGCTTACCAGAAACCTGAAGGTGGACCATATCAGCAAGCGTCAGGCCGTGCTGGAAATGGCCTACCTCGCAGGCACTAATTTCTTTGAAGGTCTGCTGGGCGAAAAGGGCAGGCGCTATGTGCCTTACCTGATGACCGTGGCCATCTACATCGCCTTCAGCAACCTGATCGGCGTGTTCGGCGTCAAGCCCCCCACAAAGGATCTGGATGTGACCGCAGCGCTGGCGCTGATGAGCATCATCCTGATCGAGGGTGCAGGCATCCGTGCACGCGGCGGCGTGGGCTTCCTCAAGAGTCTGGCAGCCCCCACGCCGGTCATGACCCCTATGAACATCCTCGAGATCGCCATCCGCCCCACCAGCCTCTGCATGCGACTGTTCGGCAACGTGCTGGGCGCATTCGTCATCATGGAGCTGATCAAGCTCGTGGTGCCCGTGTTCGTCCCGGCGGTGTTCAGCCTGTATTTTGACCTGTTCGACGGTCTGATCCAGACCTATGTGTTCGTGTTCCTGACTTCGCTGTTCATGAAAGAGACCATGGGCGGAGAAGACTGATCCATTGATATTTACTGAATTTAAAAGGAGATTATTACTATGAATGGTTTGATTGCTCTGGGCGCTGGCATTGCAGCGCTGACCGGCATTGGCGGCGGTATCGGCATCGGCATCGCAACGGGTAAGGCAACGGAGGCAATCTCCCGTCAGCCCGAGGCATCCGGCAAGATCCAGACCAACCTGCTGCTGGGCGCTGCTCTGGCAGAAGGTACTGCAATTTTTCGGTTTCGTCGTTGCACTGCTGATCATCCTGTTCCTGGGTCAGTAACGGAGGCGCAGACGAATGCTGAAGTTGGATATTAACCTGCTGTGGACCGTCGTGAACGTCCTCGTCATGTATGCGGTGCTGCGCAAGTTCCTGTTCAAGCCTGTTCAGGACGTGATCGCAAAGCGCCAGCAGATGGTGGACGCAAACCTGGCCGATGCGGAGACCTCCAAGAAGGAAGCCGCAGAGACCATGAATGCCGCACAGGAAAAACTGCGCAATGTGGACAATGAGGCCGCTGCCCGCCGCGAAGCCTACGAAAAGCAGGCTGAGGTCGAAAAGCAGCAGCTGCTGGCAGATGCCCGCAAGCAGGCGGACGCCATCGTGGCCGCCGGCAAGGCGAGCGCCGAGGCCGAACGCCAGAGCAAGCTGCGGGAAGCCGATGCCCAGACCACGGCACTGGGCCCGTGCGATGTGCGAGAAGCTGCTGGCCCGCAATCTGACCGCCCAGGACGACGCACGTCTGCTGGACGATCTGCTGGAGAAAGCAGGTGCAGGCAATGGCAACTGAATTCAGTCGTGAAATTTTTTGCGGACAACCGCATCGTCAAGGCCGAGCTGCGCAGCGCCCGCAAGCCCCGGGAAGAGGAGCTGAACCGGATTCGCGCCGAGGTACGCAAGCTGTATGAT
>ENA-OPYX01001611-OPYX01001611.1-human-gut-metagenome-genome-assembly--contig:-NODE-1611-length-11529-cov-3.050430_pt1 | contig 11529 bp, 14 predicted proteins | sample MGYA00242639_ERZ504486 | MGnify/ENA primary metagenome ERZ504486 (study PRJEB26092, sample SAMD00036296) | human gut metagenome | host: Homo sapiens | study: EMG produced TPA metagenomics assembly of... | reverse complement strand
ACGGGTTTTGCCTCAAAACGGAACGGTTTTGTCACAACACCGACAGTCAGGATGCCCATCTCTTTTGCAATACCTGCAACAACCGGTGCAGCACCTGTTCCGGTTCCGCCACCCATACCACAGGTAACGAATACCATGTCAGCACCTTCCATCAGCTGACGGATCTCTTCCATACTCTCTTCTGCCGCTTTTTCTCCGATCTCAGGCTTTGCTCCGGCTCCAAGACCTTTTGTCAGTTTCTCACCTATCTGTAATACGGTAGGAGCTTTGCAAAGAGTCAAAGCCTGTTTATCAGTGTTTACCCCGATAAACTCCACACCGCCGATTGTTTCTTCTACCATGCGGTTTACTGCATTATTACCGGCTCCACCTACACCAATTACTATAATCTTTGCAGATGATTCCGCTTCATTTGTCATAATCTCTAACAAAGTACTTCCTCCTTTTTTGCTTGCGCTTATATTTATTCCCTTCAGGGTACTTTTGCCTTATCTTAAAGAGTTACATATGGTTATATAATATAATTTCTTCTCTGATTAATCAACTATTTTTTTCAGATTTCATGTTTTTTTCGAATTTTGTAAGGTTTTTCCGGATTTGTTTTTCTGCGGTTTACTCCCCCGCAGTTTTCTGTGTCTCCGACGTATCTGTACCGTTTTGTTCTGTTCCTGCCCCGGTGTTCCGTCATCCCCCCGTCCTCTTCGGTAGTACTGCTATCGCTTCCATCTCCGGATCCGTTGTCCTGTGTGCTGTCATCCTGTGTCTTTGTATCTTCACCGGAAGCATCAGAATCAGGATCTGTCACGGTGTCTCCTTGTGTATCACTTTCATCTGTTGCAGAATCTGTGCTGCCCTCTCCCTCTCCTGCCGTATCCTGAGATCCGTCTTCAGTTTGTGTATCTGCCGCCGGATCTTCCGTATCTTCGCCGAAGTCTCTTCCCTCAATCTGTGCAATTTCCATTTTCAGTGTATACAGCGTCTCTTTCGAAAAGATAATGTTGGTAATATCCGTTTCATAATCTTCCAGGTGGAGAATACCTGTAAAATCAGATAATTTTGGAAGAATTGCCGCTACTCTGGTAATCTTTTCCTCCAACAGCGTATCTTTTCCCAGGTTGCAGTGGATGTTTCCGTTGTTATACACCAGAATAATCTCCTGATTCTCATCAAAACACACCATCTCCGGAAGAATTTCATACTTTTCCACCATACGGGTGATTCCAAGAATTGTATTATAGATACCATCTGCAATCGCCGGAATCGTATCTCCGAGTGCGATACCTTTTTCCTTGTCTGTGATGCCGATAACTCTTGGCACATCTGTTACTGCTGCCTTAAATTTTGTCGCGTTTTCATTCCCGGTATCAGACTCTACAGCCTGAAGTACCTGTCCCTCTGCACTGTCTGCCTGTTGCGTATCACTCTCTGTACCATCTTCTTTCTGTGTATCTTCTGTATCTGCCCTGTCCGTTGTATCGGTACTTTCTCCTGTCAGAGCTTCCAGTGCCGCATCCGCTTCTTTTGCGGCAGCTTCCTGTGCGGCCTGCTCCTTTAACTGATTCAGTTCTTCTTCTTCCTGATCCATGGAATCAATTTCATCCTGTTCCATAGCAGTCACTTCCACCACAAGTCCGTCCTTGTTAAAATACAGCCTCTCTGTTCCCTGTGTGATATAACCGACAATTTTTTTTCTCATTTACATGGATCCGAATGGTAGGGGCATTGACTCTCTCAAGATCAAAAGAATCCACAAACGGAATATTTTCTGCATTTTTATGTCTTTCAAATAACATCGCAAGCACCGTGTTAGATGTCAATGGTGTTGTCATCACATATTCTTTTACTTCTTCATCGGTGTATCTGGTATTTCCCACCACATACACTTTGTCTACCCGAAACAAAAAGAAAAATGCCAGCAGAGCCAGCAGCACGATGGCTGCCACAGCTCCGGCTGTAATCATTTTTCCTTCTTTTGTCAGCTCTATTCTTCTGAATCTTTTTTTCATTCTTCCACCTGTTCCCTTATTCTGATTACCGCACCCAATTGCCCGAACAACTGATCCGGTCGTTCATATCCCCGTTCTATATACTCCGCATGTTTCACGACGCTTTCTCCCTGTGCTGAAAGCCCCGCCACCACAAGCGCAGCACCTCCACGCAGTTCTCTGGCACATACCGTTGTCCCCGTCAGTTTTCTGCCACCACAGACAACCGCCTGTCTGCCGGTAACCGTGATCCTGCCTCCCATTTTTCTCAGTTCTTCCACTATCTGAAAGCGTTTTTCAAAAATCCTTTCTTCGATCCTGCTTTCTCCCGGAACTGTAAGAAGCACCGACATCAGAATTGACTGCATATCCGTGGGAAATCCGGGATACGGCATCGTACACACCTGCTCCACCGGAAAACGAATTCCGGCTGCATTCGCCCTTAGTGTACCACTCCTCATCTCCCATTGTCCACCCATTTTCTCATATACCCGAAGTACAGATTTCATTTCCTGCGGATCCACATCCTTCAGGCCGATATGACCTCTTGTGGCTGCAGCAGCATACAGACAGGTTCCCGCTACGATCCGGTCTGTAGGAATCGTATATTCTACATCCCGCAAAGCCGCGGCTCTGCGCATCCAGATTTTTCTTGTTCCGATCCCACGGATTTCCGCTCCCATCGCCTGTAAAAAATGACACAGATGCATGATTTCCGGCTCCAGGGCACAGTTTTCAAGAAACGTTTCCCCCCGTGCCGTAACACCTGCAAGCAAAGCATTTTCCGTAGCACCCACACTGGAAATCGGAAAATGAATATGGGCACCGGAAAGACCCTCCGGACATTCTCCGCAGATCTCCCCCTCTGTTTCCCTGATCAGAACACCCATTTTTTTTCATTGCACCAGATGCAGATCAACAGGACGTGCCCCGATCGTACAGCCGCCGGGATAACCGATCCGGATCCGCTTACATCTTCCAAGCATACTTCCGAGCAGCAGGATGGAAGATCGCATCGTGCGCGTCTCTTCTCCGGGAATACCGGTCTCACAGATCTTATTACAGTCCAGCTCCAGTGTATGGCCACTCCACGCGGTCTTTACTCCCATCGACCGCAGGATTGCTTCCATTTCAAACACATCTGCAATCCGGGGACAGTTGTGAAGCACGGTCCTTCCCTCATGCAGCACTGCAGCCGCCATCATTGGCAGGGCAGCATTCTTCGATCCCTGAACCTTTACTTCTCCTTCCAGCGGACCATTTCCACGCATCCATATTTCACTCACTCGTTTGCTCCCACATGCCCTGTTATCTTATTCTATGCAGCACGGGAATATCTGGTGACTGACAATGCAAGCCCCATCTCTCCCATCAAAAACAATACAGATGTTCCTCCATAACTGATAAACGGCAATGTAATCCCGGTATTGGGAATCGTATTTGTAACAACAGCAATATTCAGGATTACCTGGAGTGCAATATGGCCCATGATTCCGGCGCCTATCAGTTCTCCCAGCAAATCCTCTGCCCGAACTGCTGCCACCATGAGTCTCCAGATCAGGCCTCCAAACAGAAGGATAACCAGTATAGCTCCAAACAGTCCTGTTTCCTCACAGATGATGGAAAAAATCATATCATTTTGTGCTTCGGGTACAAATCCCAATTTTTGCAGACTGTTTCCCATCCCACGCCCGAAGATTCCCCCACTTCCGATCGCATACAAGCCCTGGATCGTCTGAAACCCTTTTTCATATTTTTCCGGATCCCGCCAGATGGCAAGGCGTTCAAGCCGATAACTTTCCATACTCAAAAAAATCGCGACAAATCCAATCCCCGCGGCTCCGATTCCAAGAAAAGGCAGATACCTCGGGTGTGCCACAAAGATCAGAATCACGCCGATACCAAGAATAATAATCGCCGTACTCAGATTATTTGTTCCCACCAGCCCGACAATCGGTAACAGCGCCGCCATCGTCCGGAGCATAAACCAGAGACTGTCTGTCTTTTTCTTCCGGTTGCTGATCCTGAATGACAGAAACAGTATTACCGCTGCTTTTGCAAATTCCGCCGGCTGAAACGACAATGGTCCCAGTGCCAGCCAGCGTTTTGACCCATTATAGGATCTTCCTACAAATAAGACAGCCGTAGACAACGCGATGGAACACAGATACAGTACCGTGGCAAAAGCCGCCACCCGATGATAATCGATCCGTGCCATCATCCAAAAAGCAATCATGCCCAGCACACTGGCAAATAACTGCTTTTTCAGATAGTATCCTGCATCTCCAAACTTTACTTTTCCATTATATGTACCTGTACTATATAAAAAAATAATCCGGCCAGTGTCAATATCGCTACGAAAAGGATCAGAAGCTTCATCTTCCTTCCTTCTTTTTGTACTTTTTCATAGATTTTACACGCTTTTTTTTCAGTCTATGAATCGCAAAAATATTCTAGTACTTTTTTAATAAATTTCCATTGACAAATATCGATTTTTTTTTTATAATTGATTTTAATAATAGTAAACACAGAATTTAGTAATACGATACTTTCCCGATTATCGGTAAGACTGGGGCTCTTTACCTGCCACAGGGCTGATAATCGGGATTTTCGTGTGCCTTTTAAAGGAGTTTTTATGGACATTGGAACAAAACTGAAAAGTCTGCGGACACAGAATGGACTGACTCAGCAGGAACTGGCAGACCGGGCTGAACTTACCAAAGGATTCATCTCCCAGGTTGAGCGAAACCTTACCTCACCATCCATCAGTACCCTCGCAGATATCCTGCAGTGTCTTGGCAGCAGCCTTCAGGAATTTTTTACAGATGACACACCGGAACAGATTGTCTTTCGGGAAGAAGATTATTTTCTGAAAGATGATCCTGAACTTGGACACCAGATTGAATGGCTGGTTCCAAACGCACAGAAAAATCAGATGGAACCCATCCGTATGACCATTGCTCCCCGGGGGCGTTCCTGTGTGGAACCCCCTCATGCAGGCGAGGAAATGGGCTATGTGCTAGAAGGAAGTATCCTTCTTACGCTGGGTAAGAAAACCTACCGCATACAAAAAGGAGAAACGTTTTATTTTCCCGCCGGCCAGGAACACTGGCTGGAAGCCGGAAAATGGGGTGCTACGATCCTGTGGATCTCCTCCCCGCCAAATTTCTAATGATAAAAAGGAGGTAACTGAATAGTTACAAAAGGAGATACTATGAGCAATCGATTAATAGATTTACAGCATATTACCAAAATCTTTGACGGTGAAAAGATTCTCGACGATCTGAATCTCTATATCCGCGAGAACGAATTTCTCACCCTTCTCGGTCCGTCCGGCTGTGGTAAAACTACAACGCTTCGAATCATCGGCGGTTTTTTATTTCCGGATGAGGGAAGTGTTATCTTTGACGGAAAAAACATCACACAGCTGGCTCCGAATAAACGCCAGTTGAATACCGTATTTCAGAAATACGCCCTCTTCCCGAATATGAACGTGGCAGAAAACATTGCCTTCGGTCTCAGGATAAAAAAGAAAAGCAAAGCCTATATTGATGACAAGATCAAATACGCACTGAAACTGGTGAATCTGGATGGCTATGAAAAGCGTAAAATCGATGCTTTGAGCGGTGGGCAGCAACAGAGAATCGCCATTGCCCGTGCCATTGTCAATGAACCGAAAGTGCTTCTTCTCGACGAGCCCCTGGGTGCTCTGGATCTCAAGATGCGCCAGGACATGCAGTACGAACTGATCCGTCTGAAAAATGAGCTGGGAATCACATTTGTCTACGTTACCCACGATCAGGAAGAAGCTCTCACCATGTCCGATACTATTGTGGTTATGAACGGCGGTTATATCCAGCAGATCGGTACGCCGGAAGATATCTACAACGAGCCACAAAACGCTTTCGTTGCCGATTTTATCGGTGACAGTAACCTTTTAGGCGGTACCATGATCCAGGATCGTCTGGTGGAAATTCTCGGTGCCAAATTCTTATGTGTAGATGAGGGCTTCGGAACTAATAACCCGGTAGACGTAGTCATCCGTCCGGAAGATGTAGAACTGGTGAAACCGGAAGTCGGTATTATCAAAGGCCGTGTGACTTCCGTCATCTTCAAAGGCGTACATTATGAGATGACTGTTCTGGCCAATAATTTTGAATGGCTGGTACACAGCACGGATATGTATCCGGCAGACAGTGAAGTGGGGATTTTTGTCAAACCGTTCAATATTCAGATCATGCATAAACCGGAATCTGAGGATGAAAAGGCGGTGGATATTAATGAATAGTCCTAAAAAAACCTGGTTTGCTTTTCCCTATATTCTGTGGATCATCGGATTTACCCTGATCCCGCTGGGACTGGTTCTCTATTACGCCTTTACCGGCGCAGATGGTGGTTTTACTCTGGCAAATGTTCTCGCCATTACAGAACCTGTACATCTGAAGTCTCTGTGGACTTCTCTTAAAATGGCGTTTCTTACGACTTTGATCTGTTTTATCCTTGCTTACCCGCTGGGACTGGTGCTATGCAGTTTGAATCTGAAGAAAAGTAATTTCATCATTTTTCTTTTTATTCTTCCGATGTGGATGAACTTTCTGCTTCGAACCATGGCATGGCAGCTGATTCTCTCTAATAACGGCGTATTAAATACTCTGCTTGGCTTCCTGCATCTTCCGAAGGTGCATATTATTTATACCTTCCAGGCAGTTTTAATTGGTATGGTTTATGATTTTCTGCCATTTATGATCCTTCCGATTTATAATTCTCTTTCTTCCATCGGAAACGATGTTGTGGAAGCCGGAAAGGATCTGGGCGCCGGCTATTTTACCATTCTGCGAAAAATCATTTTCCCGCTGTCTCTTCCCGGAGTCATCAGCGGGATCACGATGGTATTTGTTCCGTCCATGACTTCCTTTGTTATTTCAAACATTCTGGGTGGATCCAATACCTTACTGATCGGAAATATCATTGAACAGGAATTTACCTACAATTTTAACTGGAATCTGGGCAGCGGACTTTCCTTTGTACTGCTGGTATTTACTCTGATAAGTATGGGGCTGATGTCCGTCTTTGATAAATCAGAAGGAGGAACTAACATATGGTAAAAACATGGGTCAAACGACTGTATATGGCATTTATCTTTCTGTTGTTGTATCTGCCGATTATCGTTCTGGTTGTACTGTCTTTTAACAAATCCAAGGCCAGAGTTGCCTGGCGTGGATTTACTTTTCAGTGGTATGCAAATCTTTTTGATAACAGTCGGATCACGGATGCCTTCACCACCACCCTGACACTGGCTTTCGGCTCTGCACTGGCAGCCACCATTATCGGTGTGGTTGGTGCCATCGGCATCAGCGCAATGAAAAAGCGAAATTACTCTATCATGCTGGGAGCTACCAATATCCCGATGTTAAATGCCGAGATCGTTACTGCATTGTCTCTGACACTGTTATTTATCCGTTTTATCAAATTGGGATTTACCACTGTATTTATCGGGCATGTGACATTCGGTGTTCCGTATGTGATTTTAAATGTCCTGCCCCGTCTTCGGACTCTCAATAAAAATGCATATGAGGCTGCACTTGATCTTGGAGCCACCCCGCTGTATGCCTTTTTCAAAGTCTGCTGGCCGGAACTGATGCCGGGCATCATGTCCGGTTTTCTGATGGCAGCCACAATGTCGATGGATGATTTTGTGATCACCTATTTTACCAGAGGTCCTGGGATCAACACCATCTCTACGATGGTATATTCTGAAGTGAAACGTGGAATCCAGCCGGAAATGTATGCACTTTCCACGCTCCTGTTTCTGCTGATTCTTGTTCTGCTGCTGCTCTTTAACTTCTTATCCGGAAGAAAAAACAGTATGGAGGTGTAAAAAGAGACTCATGAATATGAAACATAAATTACTGATAGTATCTGTACTTTCCGGATCCCTTTTTCTTCTTGGCGGGTGCGGCTATAACAAAAATAATTCTTTGGTTGTTTTTAACTACGGAGATTATCTGGATCCTTCCATCATCGATTCTTTTGAGAAAGAAACCGGCATCAAGATCCTGTATGAAGAATATCAGTCCCCTGAAGAAATGTATATGAAATATAAGGCAGATATTGTGGACTATGATGTAATCTGTTCTTCCGATTATATTCTGGAAAAGCTTCGTACAGAAGATGAACTTCTTCCGATCAACTTTGACAATATTCCGAATGCTGCCAATGTAGACGAACATCTCTGGGAATTTTCGAAGACATTTGACCCTGAAAACAAATATACGATTCCTCATTACTGGGGTACACTGGGCATTCTTTATAACACACGTCTGGTGGATGAAAAGGTGGATTCCTGGGATATTCTTTTTAATTCAAAATACAGTGGCCAGATCATCATGGAAAACAGTGTCCGGGATTCCTTCGTTCCTGCGCTGAAGATGCTTGGGTATTCCATTAATACGGATAATACGGATGAACTGGATGAGGCGGAAAAGATTTTAATTGAACAGCGACCGATGGTACAGGCGTATTTGCTGGATTCCGCACGTGACGAAATGATCGCTGAAAATGCTGCTATCGCACTGGTGTATTCCGGAGAAGCTCCTTATGCAACAGAGTATAATGACGATCTGGCTTATGTGGTTCCGAAAGAAGGATCCAACGTTTGGGTAGATTCCTGGGCAGTCACAAAGGATTGTAAGAATACGGAAAATGCGGAAAAGTTCCTGAATTATCTGCTTCGGGTGGATATTTCAAAGATCAGTTTTGAGTATAATCATTATGGAACGCCGAATAAAAAGCTGGCTGAGATTCTGCCTGCAAAGTATACGGAGGATCCGGCACTGTTTCCTCCCAGTGATGTGCTGGATAATTGTGAGATTTTCAGGTCATTGGACCGGGGGACGCAGGATTATTACAGTAAGTTGTGGAAGGAGATTAAACTGGACTAAATAGTTTGATTTTTTCCTTACGCCGGACGCAAAAAACACCGGAATCCAGGGGCTGGCAGCGTGGGCAGGGCAACTTTGAGCTAGTCGCTAACTTCGGCTATATTCACGAGGGTCAACTGACCCTCGCGAAAGCCTGCGTAAGCGCCGGATCTCAAAGCTTGCCCTAAACGCCCACAAAGTGCTGCCTGCTCCTGGATTCCGTTGTTTTTTGCTGTTGTTTGGAAGGGGAAAGCCAGATTCCGCGCCTAATGTGGAATCTGGCTTTGATTTTTTACTGTTTCTTTGATTATAATTTGATGATTTAAATTATTTTAATCTTTTCAAATTATTGGTTTTGTATTTACTGTCTTAGATATTTGTATAAGTTTATCTAAGAAAAATAGTAACTATTCAGTAGCCACTGTCCCGCGAGGTGTTTTGACATGAATATGTCAAAATCCCGAGACATACAAGCCAAAATGCCATCACCGAAGGTGATTTACGCGAGCAACGAGTCAAAGTCCGTGCTTGCACGGAACCTTGAGGAGTGCCGCGATAACGATAAAAACTCGCAAAGCGTGGTTTTATCGTTTAAATGCATTTTGGTTCGTAACTGTGAAGGTACTGAACAGTTACGAAAATGTATTTTTACCCCAGATCCAGGGTTTCGGATATCTTCCGGGATGGGAGCTGTCAGGTGGAGTTTTTCGCCGGTGTAGGGTTGATACAGGGTGACTCCGTAGGCGTGAAGAGCTGCCCGGTGGAGTTGGGTCTGATCTCCGCCGTAAAGGGGATCGCCGAGCAGAGGGCACTTCAAGGTTGCCATGTGGAGGCGGATTTGGTGGGTTCTGCCGGGTTTTCCAGGTGGAGGGCGAAGCATTGGTTTGCTTTGCCGGTCCAGAGGGGTTTATAGAGGGTTCTGGCGGGTTTGCCGAGAGGAGTAGGAATCATGCGTAGACGGTTTTCAGGATCAGGAGCCATTGGAGTGTCGATTCGAGTCCATCCGTCCGGATCTGCCGTTGTCTCGTATTCTTCCATCCGCCGGATGATTTCACTCCATCCGGGGAATTTTTCCACTTTGTTTTTTTCTTCGATGTCTTTCTTATGTTTTTTGGTATCATCGTTCCATTTTACAGAAATCTCTGTCACGGCAAGATAGGTTTTCTGTAATTCTCCCCGCTCTCTCTGTTTTTGCAGTCTGGCGGCTGCAGTCTGGTTTTTGGCGAAGAGAACGATGCCAGAGGTGTCTTTGTCCAGGCGGCCGATGGGGCGGACGGTGTGGGACTCCTGCCGAAAAGCATAGTAGGCACTTACCTGGTTTGCCAGGGTGTCTTCATAGTGGCCGCCCTGAGGGTGAGTGACCACACCTGCCGGTTTGTTGACAGCTAAAAGGTCCTGGTCTTCGTAAAGAATATCCAGGACCTCTGTATTGACTGCCAGATGAGCGGAAGTCTGTGTTTCCGTCTCCAACAGGATCTCTATGATATCACCGGTCAGAGTTTTTTCTGTGACTCTGCACCGGGTACCATTTTTCCGGATTCCGTCAGGAAGGAATTTTGCACGGCTGATTTCTTTTTTTGTGAAACCTGCCTGTTTTCTCAATACTTCCTGTACGATTCCTCCTTCTTCCACTGAAGGCTCCATACCCTCCGGCTCTCGTTACGCATCTGCCTCCGGCAGGGCGTATACATATTCTTTGAACATCCGACCACGCTGTTCGTAGTTGTCGAACTGTCCCCCAGCTTGCACATGCCGGTGATAAGAGAACCGCATCGCCTTTGTTTGCTTTTTCGGCACAGATCTTTACGGCTTCTTCCAGATTATCAGCCAGAATCGTATTCATAAATCCACACTTGTGGGCGGTCTCTTCGATCTTTTCTCTCGTCTGACCGATCAGCACCAGGAAACGGACTTTTCCGTCAAAAGCTTCGATCCACTCGTCATAAGAAGACTGTTTGTCATATCCTCCACCGATCAGCAGTGTCGGACGGTCCATGGCCTGGATTCCTTTGATAGCCGCATCCGGGTTGGTTCCTTTGGAATCGTTATAATATACCACTCCATTTTTCTCTGTCACATATTCGATCCGGTGCTCTACTGCCACAAAGTTTTCCACACCTTTTTTTGATATTTTCCACCGGAACACCTGCATAATATGCCATGGCTGCTGCCGCCATTGTATTTTCGTGGTTATGTCGGCCAAGGATCTTCAGGCGGTCTGTGGTCGTGATCACGAATTCATTTTTCTCCGGCTCTTAAAACAATCTCTTTTCCTCTCAGGAAAATACCCTGTGGAAGTTCTCTGAGGCTGGAAAAATAGACAACCTTTGCTTTCACCTGTCCGCTTTCCCCGAAGGCTCGCAGCACCTCATCTTCATAATTCAGTACACAGACCTGATCTTTGGTCTGGTTGCCGGTGATCAGTTCTTTCACACGGATATATTCTTCCATCGTATGATGACGATTCAGATGATCCTCTGTGATATTCAAAATTGCGCTGACTGCAGGCTGGAAGTCCTGGATGGTCTCTAACTGGAAGCTGCTGATTTCCGCCACTGTCACAGTCTCTTCTTTTGTGTCCAGAGCTACAGAAGTATACGGTGTTCCAATATTACCAACCACAT
>ENA-OPYX01001610-OPYX01001610.1-human-gut-metagenome-genome-assembly--contig:-NODE-1610-length-11534-cov-4.458666_pt1 | contig 11534 bp, 11 predicted proteins | sample MGYA00242639_ERZ504486 | MGnify/ENA primary metagenome ERZ504486 (study PRJEB26092, sample SAMD00036296) | human gut metagenome | host: Homo sapiens | study: EMG produced TPA metagenomics assembly of... | reverse complement strand
CATATCACGTGCAAAACCGTGTTGTCCTATTTCATAAGTGTTTCCGGCATGACGGTATTTATTGTTCCACACACGTCCTACTATAGGGAAAAGGACAGGTGAACGCCGTCCCCAAAATTTAGCGTCGCCCTGCCAAAGATATTCTTTGCCATCCTTTTTGATACTTTGAAGCTCGGCGCCATGCTCGGCTATTTGTACAGTCAGGATAGAATTAGATAGTGTTTCCATGTTTCTTCGTTTATAAATTCTTTTTTCAAAGGTAGGGATGTTTCATGACATGACAAAGTGAATCTTCATCTTTGTGTAAATTTTATCTAAAAGGCTGTTTGGGTCAAATAAATTTTAATAAAAGTATATGGTTGTGTTTATTTTTGCTTATGTTTGTCAATAAGCTATGAAGGAGGATAAGATGGAGAACATACATTTGATATTTAAATTTTTATGGTATAGTGTATTATTTTGTATATGGGGAGTATCTTGTACAAGTTCCGGAACTTATAAAAAGACCCAAATGGATATCTATATGCAGTATTATGATTTTATAATTGATTCATTGTCAAAAAATCCTAGTTATGTATGTACCCGGACTGCCAGGCAAATGTCGGTTGCCACAGATAGTGTGGCGTATTACCATTATCTTGTTCTTTTGGCAAAAGCATATATGTTTAAATCCGAGATGGATTCGGCTAAACTTAGCATGGATAGAGCGGAAGTATTTTGCGATGGAGCTGAACCGTCATCGTTAATTAATGATTTGTATGCTGAGATTTACAATATGCGGGGTAATGTATGTGCTCGTCAAGGGTTGACAGATTCTTCAGTGGTATGTTTTCAAAAAGCATTTGATTATCGTTTGAAGGGTAGTAACAGAGATATGCTTCATGATATTTCTATTAATTTGGCTGATGCTTTTGTCCGTACCGGTCATTATGATAAAGGCGCGATGTGGTATCGTAAAGCTTTGTCTTACTGTGATTCATTGAAGATTCCTGAAGAAAAACGTTTTCCTGTTTATTACGGATTGGCACAGGTTTATATGGAACTTCGTGATTTTACGTCTTGTGATCATTACTATGAACTGGCTGCCCGGCAATATGATAAGATGCTTCCATTTGAGAAACATATTTATTTGAATAATCGTGGTAATTCTTATTATTTTCGTGCTGATTATCCTAATGCTTTGGAATTTTTCAGAAAATCATTATTGTTAGCTCGTTCTTATCCGGATATGATTTTTGAGGAACATCTGACTGAAATGAATTTGGGAGAAACTTTTCTATTGATGAATCAGGTTGATTCTGCCGCATACTATTTAAACCTTTGCAGTGATTTTTTTCGTTCTATCGAAAATCAGACGGCTCTCTATTATTTGGATACCCAATTGATTGAACTTGCCTTGAAGCAGAATAATTTGTCTTTAGCACGTAAACGTATGTCTGAGGCTATACAGCCTGATTATGTGGAACCGAATATGCAGCATATCCGTAACCGTTACCTGCAACATTATTTTGAAGAGGTGGGGGATTTCAAACAAGCCTATTATTATCAAATGGAAAATCAGCGTATTGATGATTCTACACGTAATGAGCGTATTAAAATGCGTACAGCTGAAATTGATCTGAAATACAGTCAGGACACCACGCTGATGAAGCAGAAAATTTTTATCCAGCAAAAAGAGAATGAAGTACTGGCGCTGAATCAGACGCTTTACCTGTGGATGTTTGCCTGCATCTGTATTTTGGGGCTCGTTGTTTTTGTTTACATGTACAACAAGAGACAGCGTTTCCTGCTGCAAATGAAAAGTCAGAATATGATTGCCACTTTGCGTATGGAGAATATCCGTAACCGGGTTTCCCCCATTTCATTTTTAACATTCTGAACCGTGAGATGGGAAACTACACCGATGAGCAGGCCGGAAATATGCGTGGGTTGGTAAAGCTGATGCGGCGCAACTTGGAACTGACCGAACAGCTGTGCGTTACCATGGCCGAGGAACTGGACTTTGTCAATACGTTTATCAACCTGGAACGTGAAGCATTGGGAGATAGCTTTATACTGTCCACATCCATAGATGCTGCCATCCATCTTGACCAAGAAATACTTCCTTCCATGATGATACAGATTCCGATAGAAAATGCTATCAAGCATGCCCTGAAGGACAAAGAGGGGATGAAAAGACTGTGGATTGATATCAAGAAGACCGGGGAGGGAATCTGCGTCAAGGTGCGTGACAATGGGGGAGGTTACCGGATAAACAGTGCCAACCATGGTACAGGCACCGGTATAAAAGTGATTCTTCAAACCATACAGTTGTTGAACGCCAACAATAAAAAGCATATCGACATATCCATAACCAATGTGCAGCTGGAAGACGGAGAAACCGGTTGCGAGTTTGCTGTCTTCCTGCCCCAAGGCTATGATTATAATTTGAAAAAGATGGTTTAGTTATTATTTTTGCTAGGATAGTGTCCGAAACGGTCGCTATAGTTCCATAACCGGAGTGTCGGGTTTGTGCGTTAAAACATGTTTTAATACTTTTGTTCCGTTAATAACTAAAGCAGGATTGTTTACTATGGATAAACTATACAGGGTCGTAATAATTGATGATGATGAGTTCTCTGCGGACAATCTTTGTCTAGAGCTGAAGAAATATAACAGGCTGTCTATAGACGGGATGGCACGTAACGGTGCGAATGGCCGGAAATTGCTGGAAAAGGTTCATCCGGACTTGCTGTTTCTGGACGTGGAATTGCCGGACATGAAGGGCATGGAACTGCTGGAACAGCTAAGGGGGGCAATCACTTGGAATATGCAGATTGTGTTCTATACAGCTTATGATAAGTACATGATTTATGCTATTCGTGGGGCGGCTTTCGACTACTTGCTGAAGCCTATAGACAAGAAGGAGCTGGAAGGGATCATTGACCGCTTCATGAAAAAGGCGGAAGAGTCGGCAGCCGCATCTTTGGTTATCCCTCCGCGTGTGTATTCGGTCGGTGAGCATACTTTTATGATATCCACACCCATCAATGACTTGCGCATTCTGCGCTCCATTGACATCGGTTTTTTCCGTTATAACTCCGACCGGAAACTGTGGGAAGTGGTGCTGAACAACCAGCTGCCTTTGCTACTGAAGAAAAATACTACGGCCGATCATATCAAGGGATATGACTCCTGCTTCGTCCAGATCCATCAGTCGTATATCATTAATATCAATTATCTGATGATGATTAAGGAGAACCGCTGCGTCATGTTTCCCCCGTTTGAGAATATTACGGAACTTCAGGTTTCCAAGAAGTTCAGAAAAGAATTGCAGGATAGGTTTTATTTGTTGTAGTGAATCTATTGATGACGTTGAAAATACAAGTTTATAGAAAGTGATTTTAAGTCACAGTGGAAAAGCAGGAGTCGTGAGATTGCTGCTTTTTTGTTTTTAGTGCTTAATTTTCCCTTTGCGGTATATGGAAATGAGGCTATATAGTCGTTAATTTAGATAGAATAGTATGCTTGTTAGGCTGTTTGATACTTTCTCTTGGTTTTGTGAATTTGTAAAATGACGTTAATTGTTTTTCTTTGAAGCCGCATAAGGTTAAAAAAAGACATGTATATGAATGAAGTAAAAAAAGTAATATTGTTTTTATTATGCTGTGCTATACCTTTTAGTTTTTATGCGCAGAAAGCACGCCAAAATGCTGCAACAAAGAAATGGGGATATGAGCAGACCGAAAATAAAGGATGGTGGGAAAATTCAAAATATAGGGGTAATTCTATGTTTGGTGGATGGGATGCGGCTTTAGTAAATCAGGATTATGAGATAAATTGGTTGATTTCTCCACAATATGAAGGGGTGACCAAGAGATTTACAGAAAAGTTGGCAGGAGTAGTTTTAGGAGGAAAAGTAGGTTTTATAGACATACACAATCGTTTTATAATTAAACCGCAGTTTGAAAATGCAGATGATATTCATGGATTTAATTTAGGACTGTCTGCGGTAAAGAAGAATGGCAAGTTTGGCTTTATAAATAAAAAAGGAGAATTTGTCATTGAACCTCAATTTGATTACGCTGATAATTTTAGAGATAACATGTTGGCTACAATCAAGCAAGATGGTAAGTTCGGGGCTATTAATTTAAGGGGAGAAATCGTTGTCCCATGTAAATATATTCTAGAAGAAGCAATGATAAGCGTTCCTATATCCAATAAGGTATATCGCCAGAAACAAGAAGAAGTGAAAAATGCGAAAGGGAACGGTGATTTTGATGATTTGCTTGATAAAATCGCTGAATGTAGCAGAGAGGTCAATGAAAAAAATTAATAATCCTGGAGCAGAAGTTATAACCGATTCTCTCAGAATAAGGGAAGATAATGGTAAAATGGGCCTTGTAGTGGGAGGACAAACTGTAATTCCTACAGAATATGAGGAACTTATAATAGCAGAAGATGGATTTGTTCTTGCTTGCAAGCAGGATAAATGGGGGGCTTTGGATATATATGGGCGTACTATATTGCCTTGTGTTTATCAATGGGTATATTATGATGTATCGGCAAAGGTCTGGATTGCCAAAAGTCTTGCAATGGGGCTATATAATAGTCAAGGTGCTTTATTACTACCGGGAAGGATTGATTATATAGGTAGTTTTGTGGATGGCAAAGCACCTGTTTGGCTGAATTCCGTACTCGGTTGGATAGATACGAAGGGACAACTCTCTGATGGCTTTGCAGAGGATGTGACAGAATCCTTTTTGAAAGAAGAAAAAAAGGGAGTGGCAGGTGCTTGGGGTATGTTTAATTTATTGACAGATTTGATTCCGGACTATGCCATGGCCCACTATTATATGGGAAAAGGGCAAGTGACTGATGGCATTTATTCTAAAGGAATGGAGCATCTGAAGATAGCGGCAGAATTGGATCCGGATAATGGAGAAGTAGCGTTAGCGCTGAAGCAAGCCAAAAAGGACAAGAAGAAAAGAACGTTGAATACGATTGGTTACATTGCAAGTGTGCATAATGATTTGGAATCTACAAACTCTAATTCTTTTAAAGATGAAAGCAGAAATCAAAATAAGCCTTCATCCGGAATTAATCTGGGAGTTTCTATGGATGAGGTAGATGCCCTTGGTGGGTCTACAGCTACTGCTATAGCAGGAGGTAGTAATCATTGTGGTTTTTTGAAATATGTGTTAGAAGATCTTGAAGAAAAGATTTCAGAAGAATACGGGCGAATTGATGGGAGAGTATTATCGGAAAGTGAAGGATGAATATTTGCAGTTTGCCGGTAAAGAAGGGTGTGAACAATAATATATAATTAAAGAATAGAATTTATGAGAGTAATGAATGTGAAATTTGTCGGTAGAATCATTATGACGGTTCTTTTTGTATTCATCTGTATTGGAGCGCACGCAGGTGATGACCCTTTAAAATATGAGATAGAGGGAGAAGGAGTAGGTGCACAAGGTATTTATTTGGTAAAAGTGACAGTAATCCAGAAGAAAGTAAATTGGATGTCGATGTGATCAAGAAGTGTGCAGTTCATGGGGTGCTTTTTAAAGGATTTTCCAGCCAGACTTCACGCACCCGGCAGAAACCTTTGGCAGGAAGTATGGTGGTAGAACAGCAACATCAGGATTATTTTGATGTCTTTTTCCAAAAAGGAGGTTCTTACATGAATTTTGCCAATATGGTAGGAGAGAATCTTTCAGTGGTGAAGATGGGAAAGCAGTATCGAATTTCAGCAGTGGTTTCCGTTGCGAAAGACGCCCTCTATCAAGAGCTGGTATCAGCCGGAGTTATTAAAGGACTAAATAATGGATTTTAGCTTATGTATAAGAGGTTGATTGTTACTTTTCTGATACTGGCTGACGGATTATTGTCTGCTTTTGCCCGGCAGGCTCGTGATGTGATTAATCTGAATAATGGTAACTTGTATCATTGAAATTAGACTATGAATTTTAAAGAAGAAAAAATTATGAAACATCTGTTTTATACGTGGAAATTGGGATGTCTGCTTTTACTTATCCTTGCCGGATGCAGCAGCAAAAAAAGTGTTTCTTCCTATCATTCCTTTGAGAGTGAATGTTTGGGAGTAGAACTGGATGGGTCGGAAACACTTCGCGCCTGGGGCAGAGGGAAAAATCGTACAGATGCTATAGAGCAGGCAAAGAAAAATGCAGTAAGAGATGTCTTGTTCAAAGGTGTTGTTGCCGGTAGTCGTGAATGTAGTGTGCGCCCTTTGATAACAGAAGTGAATGCACAGGAACGGTATGCATCTTATTTTAACGACTTTTTTAGAGACGGAGGGGAATATCTGAAGTATGTAAGTATGGAAGATAAGAAAACAAATTCTAACACGAAGGCTTCTAATAAAACCCAAATTTCTTATTCCACTACGGTGCGTGTGCTTCGTTCTCAATTACAGCAGAAACTGATAGAAGATAAAATTTTAAAACCATAAAGACAGAAAAACATGAAAAAATTATATGCTATTTTATTTCTTGTAGCACTTATACACACCGGAGTGTATGGGCAGGCTAAAAAAACCCACCATTATGGTTGTTCCCGCTAATGTGTGGTGTACCCATAATGGTTATACACAAAAATATAACAATCAAGGCACTATTACTGAAATTCCGGATTATAAAAAGGCATTGGATAATGATTTGAACTTGGTGAATGTCATAACGAAAATAGGTGAATTGATGGCTGAAAAAGATTTTCCGTTGAAGGATATGGCATCTTCTATTCGTTCCATAGAGCAGAGTTCGGCGGAACATGAGATGACTACCAGTTCTACTTCGGGAGCTTCACTGGCAGAGTCTCCTTTGGATCGGTTAATGAATAGAGCTAAAGCTGATATTCTGATTGAAGTAGTTTGGAATATTAATACAATGGGTCCCAAACGTTCTGTTACTTATACTTTGCGAGGCTTGGATGCTTACACTAATAAGCAGGTCGCAGCGACGCAAGGTACGGGAGAACCTTCTATGGCTGCTGAAGTGGCAGTATTGTTGGAAGAAGCGGTAGTAGACAAGATGGATGCTTTCGTAAGTCAATTACAGAAACATTTTGATGATTTGATGGCTAATGGCCGTGAAGTGGCATTAGAAGTCCGTGTGTTTGATAATGGGAGCGGCGTTAATTTGGAAAGTGAATTTGGGGGGCTGAACTACAGGAAATCATAGAAGATTGGGTGGCGCAGAATACGGTGGCTCATCGTTTTAGTTTAACTGATGCAACTGAGAATATGATGCTTTTTGAGCAGGTACGCATTCCGCTTTATCGTGAAAATGGAATGGCTAGAGATACAAGAAGCTTTGCAAATGATTTGCGCAAATATCTCAATCAGAAAGCCAATCTTACCTGCAAAGTAATGACGAAAGGGTTAGGTAAAGCTGAATTGGTTATCGGAGAAAAATAGAAAAGATATGAAAATAAGGAATATGATATTTGCCGCTTGGTGCGCATGTTGTGCCATCTCTGTGGCAGCACAGGATTGTGAGATAAGCCTTACCATAGCTAAAGCTGCCCAGAAAGAGGAACTTCCATCCCAGGTACAAGAGATTTTAGGAAATCGTTTAGCTGCGGCAGTGGCCGGTCAGGGGAGTGTTGCCAATTCCAATTTTACACCATTCTTTATCACAGCTAAGACCAATACTTTATATAAGGAAACATTGTCCGGTCCTCCTGTCAGTACAGCGCTTACTGTTCAATTGACTTTGTATATAGGCGATGCAGTAGGGCAGAAAGTATTTTCTACTCTCACTGTGGATGCAAAAGGAGTAGGTACTAATATTAACCGGGCATATATCAATGCTTTCCGTGCAATAAATGGCAATAACGTGAAAATACAAGAATTTATACGCGAAGGGAAAGAAAAAATTATCTCTTGGTATAATAGTAATTACAGGCAAATATTGGTAAAAGCGCAAAAAAGTGCTTCTATGCATGAGTATGATGCTGCATTGTATTATGTTACCTCTATTCCTGAATGTTGTGTCGGCTATGAGGAAGCTAGTAAACTGATAGACACTTATTATACTCAATATGTGAATTATAATTGTCAATTGATTATGCAATACGCCAGATCCGAATGGGCGAAGTCACCCGATGCGGAAGGTGCTTCAAAGGCTTTTGACTGGTTGGTTTTCATTGAACCGGGAAGCAGTTGTGAAGGTGAAGCTAAAGCTTTGTATAATGAAATAAAGCAAAAGGTGACCAGTGATTGGAATTTTGAGAATCGTGAGAAATATAAGGATGAAGTGGGGCTGAAAAAGCAGAGGATAGAAGCTGCCAGAGCTATAGGTGTAGCATTTGGTAATGGGCAGCAACCGGTTACTACTAATATTACTTGGCTCCATTAATTCAAGTTCAAATGATTTTAAATAAAGAGAATATGAGAAATAAAAAAAGTTATCCTAATTCTATGTCTGCTGGTGCTGGTCAGTGGCTCTGTGCAAGCTCAGAGGTTGAAGGCCGTGCAGAATGAAAAGGGGCGTTATGGCTTTATGACGGAAGACGGGACGGTAGTGATAAAATATAAATATGATGAAGCTACTCCCTTTAAAGACGGTATCGCTAAAATAGGAAAAGATGGAAAATACAGTCTGATTAATGAAGATGGTGAAATCATTACAAAACGGAAATATACATATATCGGTGAATTTTATAACGGGGTTTGCCCCGTCGCTGAAGGTGGAAATACTAAAAAAGGAGTAATGCTAACCACGGGTGGGCTCATAGGCAATAAAGCTAGTAGCAATACAGGTGAAAAATGGGGGTTGATTGATAAAACAGGTAAGGAAATCCTGAAAACCGATTATGAAGCAATGGGAGATTTGAATAAGAAACTGATATATGTCTTGAAAGGCAAGAAGTTCGGGTTCATTGATTCAGCTGGCAATATCATAGTGAAGCCTACTTATAATTTTATTGGCAGTTTCAATAACCAAGGAATCTGTTGGGTTAATATCGGTGGCAAATACGATAAAAAGAACAACATGGTGTCTAAAGGTAAATTCGGGTTAATCAATGAAAATGGGCGGGAAATAATTCCTGCCAAGTATGAAGATGTGGGTAACTTCCCTGTTTTGCGAGATAAGAAAACCGGAGCTTTGCTTGATGAGGCTGCCTTTTATACCAAGGCAGACCAGTCTGCATTTCCGGCTACCAAGCAGGAAATACAGAGCTTGCTGCTTCCCAAACCTCATGCCGCTGAGTCCCAGTTGCCTTCATCAAGGGTCGATTATTTTTATTTCATTAATAAGAAATCCCAAGGGTTGGTAGATATCCATGGAAATACTATTATTCCTTTAACTGCCAATCAGGCTATTCTTCCTCCTTCAGACAATATGCTTAGGCTTGCTAAAGTGGAAAAGAAGCAAATAGCTAAAGCTTATTATGATTTGGATGCTGAAGTGATGGTCAGAATATCTTCTTCAGAAAAGGGAAAGTTTGGAGCTTTCAGCCATAATTTAGCTCCGGTTTCATTGGATGATGAATTGTATTTCATAGATAAAAAGGGGAACAAGGTGATTGGTGGCCTGTCAAAGGCTTTCCTGAGTAATGAAGGATACCGGGTGGTACAAAAGGGATCGGCTTTTGGCGCTATTGATTCTACAGGGGCAGTTGTTATTTCTATTGAATATACCAATTCGCTTACCAGTGTGAACAATGGACGTTTGGGAGTACAAAAAAATGCTTCTTGGTTTTATGTGGATATGAAAGGACAAATCGTATCCGATAAGTATGACCGTATAGGCAATTTTCATCAGGGGTATGCATCCGTATGCCTGAACAAAATTATTGGGGGGGCTATTGATTTGCAGAACCGGGTTGTCGTTCCTTTAGAGTGGCAAGGTGTAGCTCCTATAGTCGATCCGAAATTGATATGGGTGAAAAAGGATAACCTGTATTATCTTTATGATGGGGTGCAAAAGTCTGTTCGTCTGAAGCAGGGATTTGCCAATGCGTCCAACTTTGATAATGAGATGGCTTATGTGATGTCTGATGGAAAGTGGGGGATTATTGATCCGGATGGCAAGGTACTGGTGCCTTGCTTGTTCGAGAAAGAAGAGGATATGGTCTTGGCCAAACAATATATGTTAGCGGAAGACAAGAAGAACTTGACCGAAGTAGAGGCTCTTCGAGTGATTGCACGTTTTGACCCGGATACAAATATGTTTAAGATAACCTCTGTCATTCCGGATAAACATTGGGATTATTAATTATTGAATGTTTGAAAAATGAAAAGATTCATTATAATACAGCTGTTGGCGGTGGTATTCGCCGCTCAAATTCAAGCCCAGGGAGACGGCGAAATAAAATATCGCCGCAGTTCTCTTTATAGCATGATGATCAATCACGAAGGAAGAGAATTTGGTGATGAAATAAAGGATGTTTTTCTCAAAATTCCTGTTCCTGATAAATACAATAACCATGATTTAAGTGTAAAAGTAATCTATACTTCTGAAAAGAAATTGGATAAAAACCATGAGGAGATAGATGAATTTATCAGAAACAATGGTATTGCCAGCCGTATGGTAGGACGCTGGTTTAACCGTGATTACATGACAGGGGTCTGTGATGTAGAACTGGTGAAAGAACGAGGGCTGTACAATGCTTCCGAACTGGACAAGGCTTTGGCATCCAAGACTCAACGCGGAAACGCTCTGTTGGAAGATGCCGGTGAGGACTTGATTGGAAATACTTTTCTTATTGTGAATGATATTCGCTATATTGACCGTTCAAAAGGTTCAAGTGTGTGGGGAGGAATTGTCAAAGGACTGGGTGCGGCAGCGGCTATTTACACCGGTGAGACATCCTATATGGATTTAGGTAATTCTACGGGAGATATGGTTGCATCCTATAAGGGGTTTAAAGTAAATATTGATACTTATCTCTATCAACTGGTTTGGGATGAAGAGACTGCAACAAAATTCTATACTCAATATTATACTGATAAGGATAATAAGGAGAAGGTGAATGCTTTCAATAATAACCGTAAGATGTTCAAGTTGAAGTATGTGGGCAGCCAGCATAGTGATGGAAGTAACACTTCCTTTTTGGGTATTAACTTGGATGAGCCCCAGCAAATGGTGCGAAAGGCATGCCAACGTGCCATTGATGAAAATATAGCGAGTCTGCAAAAGAATTTTGACCAGTTCAAAGTGAATACTCCCTTAATCAGTGTTTCTCCCCTGAAAGCTTATATTGGCTTGAAAGAGGGAGTCACTGAAAAGTCTAAATTTGAAGTGCTGGAAGCTGAATTGAGCAAAGAAGGCAAAATGACTTATAAGCGTGTAGGAGTGATTCAGCCTAAGGAAAATCTGATTTGGGATAATCGCTATATGGCTTCCGAGGAACAGGCTTATGGTTCGGACTTTGGTTTTACCACTTTCCGAAAAGTATCGGGTGGCGATTTTTATCCGGGAATGTTGATTCGTGAAATAAAATAAGTGTTTAAGTTAGCCGGCTTCGTCAACAGAAGTGAAAATTGGTTGCTTGCCAAAAAGATTTGTTGATATGGCTGAATAGTGAAA
>ENA-OPYX01001609-OPYX01001609.1-human-gut-metagenome-genome-assembly--contig:-NODE-1609-length-11540-cov-4.620608_pt1 | contig 11540 bp, 15 predicted proteins | sample MGYA00242639_ERZ504486 | MGnify/ENA primary metagenome ERZ504486 (study PRJEB26092, sample SAMD00036296) | human gut metagenome | host: Homo sapiens | study: EMG produced TPA metagenomics assembly of... | reverse complement strand
ACTGCGTCTGCCTCTTTGGCTATGGCCGTACCGCGATGGCTCCCATTGATGTTTGGATACAGCGACTCATTGATGAGGATTCGGCGGCCGCGACCCTTTTCCTTCCTATGGTCAGCAGGCTGGCATCGTACAGCAGTACCTGTTCTACTACAAGCGCAGCACCCGCCGCAGCGTCGCTCACAAAAAAATGAAAAAGTTATTGACAACTCTCCTTTTGGCTGGTATAATAGTATACGTCGTCAGGGACGGCACACCAGCTATGGGGGATTAGCTCAGCTGGGAGAGCGCTTGCATGGCATGCAAGAGGTCAGCGGTTCGATCCCGCTATTCTCCACCAAAAAAGCACTGTACTTCGCATGAAGTACGGTGTTTTTCTTTTTTCGAGGCCAAATTTTTGGGGATGCATTGAGTTGCCTGCATGTCTTTTGGGCTTTTGCGGAAAACCGGGATGTTCCCTCAGATAAGCGGGTCTGCCTCATAACAAAAGAGACCGCGGTACAGCAAGCTGCTGCACAGCGGTCTCTTCTTCTTTTTTAGCTCCGCGGGATGGCCATTCGTCGCTCTGCTTTCTTTACGAGCCATGCTCCCGCCCATCCACAGGCAGCTCCCAAAATGACACCACCCAGAATATCCGTCGGGTAATGGACACAGAGGTACATCCGCGAGAATGCGATGAGAACACCTACCGGCAGAGCCGCCATCGCCCACTGCTTTTTCCCGGCCAGCCAGAGGGCTGTCACCGAGGCGAAGGACGCCGCCGTATGGCCCGAAGGGAAGGAGAAATCGTCCGGGTGCGGGATAAGCAGCTGTACCTCCGTGAGGATGTCGCATGGACGGACGCGGGCCACCAGCGGCTTGAGAAGAAGATTGCAGAGGACAGCGTCGATGAGGAGCGCCGCTGCCAGCACGCAGCCGACCCGCCGCGTTTTGCGGAACACCAGCAGCAGCGCTGTCAGCGTCACCCAGAGAATACCGGAGTCTCCCAGACGGGTAATAAAGCCCATGCTTCCATCCAGCATGGGGCTGTGCAGGGATTGCAGGGCGGTCAGGAAGGTGAGTTCGGCGTTCATAAGGCTCCCTCTTTCTCGTTTCGTTGTGTACAGGATACCAGAAGTTTATGAACAGAAAACCACAAAGTCTTAAACAGTAGTTAAAACAGTCAGCCCCGCCGCTGAATTTTGCAGCATTTCAGTTCCCGGCGTTCCTGATGGACAAGGGAAAAATTAAAAAGAAAAGCAGCCCGAAATTTTCATCTCAGACTGCTTTCACTATGCCGGTGGTGGGGGTCGAACCCACACGTGTTATTAGCACAAGGGATTTTGAGTTTTCGTCACCGTCGCTCATCTGGTGTCATCCAGTGCTATCTAATGATACTCCGTTCCCTGCTCGAATTTCGATTTTCACACATCTTCGTTCAATAAAACATCAAATCTTCGATTTTTCGTTACGTTTTCCCTCTGCTCCAATTCTTTGATTTGGAACGTCAAAAAGAAAATTGGAGGGATATTTAGGAGGGATGCAGAGCTAAACGCCCCTCTGCTTAGACACAAAACGAAAGGAAAGTCAAGGATGATGAACAAAATTCAAGTAAAAGAGCTTTATGAGAAAATGTTTGCAAGTTATCCCGATGTTCTCACCGTGGAGGATGCAACAAAATTATTGGGCTTCAAAAGCCAGACCGCCGTGATACGGCGGGTGCATCAGCACAGGATTCGCAGTCTAAAAGTTGGCCGTTCCTTCATGATTCCGAAGGAATATCTCATCGACTTTCTCTTGGATGATTGAATCTGGTCACAGTATACTACAGAGCGCACCACTTTTTCAACAGGAAAGGGGTGTGCTTTTTTACCCCATCAACGGCCCAAAATCATATCCATCATCGATTACTTTTTTCATCAGCTCCATTCCAAAAGCGCAAGCCTGCATCGGTCACATCATTAGGATACATATAGTTTGAAGGAATATTATCATAATTACTCCACAATCTAAGCAATGTTCTTGGAATAATAAATGTTGCCGCTTGATATGCAGATAGCCTTCCAAGTTCTTTTCGGGAATTTGAAGTTTTCATCATAAATGCCTGTTGAGTATGTGGACGCAAAAAATTTGATGGTTTTTCACGCAAGTCGATAATTTTCACTTTTGTATCATCATTTGGAACGGCAATCACATAAACATAACCGACATCTTCATCAAAGCGTTGTTCTCGATCATCCTTTATGAAAGAGCGGTCATATGCAAACCAAAGGGCCGTTTGAATGTTATGCCATCAACTCCATCTGGAGCATCGTGGGGTACACGGTGCTGCTCTGCTTCACATTATTCAAAACCAGCGCCGTAGCCAAAAGCATTCTGGGCGCTCACTGATAGGGGGATGAAAATTTGGCTGCATATATCTCTGTGCCGCGCGACCTGACCAAGGTGAAGTCCAAAGTCGCCTTTAACCTGACCGCACGGCAGCTTATCTGTTTCGGCGCAGCGGCAACCGTAGGTGTGCCGTTGTTTTTCGTCCTGCGGGACACCGCAGGTAATTCCGGCGCAACGCTCGGCATGATGGCGGTGATGCTCCCGATGTTTTTCTTGGCCATGTACCAGAAAAACGGCCAGCCCGCCGAAAAGCTCCTGATGTACTACATCCGGGCGCGCTTCCTGCGCCCGAAAGTACGTCCGTACCAGACCCACAACTATTACGCACTGCTCATGAAGGGAGATGAAGTCCGTGAAACTGTTCCCGAAAAAGAATAAGGACGGCAAAAAGCCGCCCAAGCCTGCCGTTCCTCACACGGCGCAGGAGAGCATCCCGATGCAGCGGATGTTCGAGGATGGAACCTGCCGCGTCCGTCCCGGCTATTATACCCGGACGATTGCCTATAGAAAAAAGCTGAAAAATCCGAACGGCCTAATTCTCGGCACTCCCGGCTCAGGCAAAAGCTTTGCAGCAAAACGCGAGATCTGCAATGCGTTCCTCGTGACAGACGATGATATTATTATCGCAGACCCGGAAGCCGAATACGCTCCGCTGGTGGAGCGTCTGCACGGACAGGTCATCCATATCAGCCCTGCCAGCACCCAGTACATCAACCCACTGGACATCAACAGCAATTACAGCGAGGAGGACAATCCGCTGGCATTGAAAGCCGACTTTGTGCTGTCGCTTTGTGAGCTTATCGTCGGAGGCAAAGAAGGCTTGCAGCCTGTGGAAAAAACGGTCATTGACCGCTGCGTCCACACCATCTACCGCAAATATTTTGAGCACCCCATTCCCGAAAATATGCCGCTGCTGGAAGACCTCTACAATGCCCTGCTCACGCAGGAAGAGCCAGAGGCCCGCCATGTGGCGGCTGCACTGGAAATCTACGTCAAAGGTTCGCTGAACATCTTCAACCACCGCACCAATGTGGACATCCACAACCGCATCGTCTGCTTCGACATCAAGCAGCTCGGCAAGCAGCTCAAAAAGCTGGGAATGCTCATCGTGCAGGATGCCGTGTGGGGACGTGTGACCGCCAATCGTAATGCCGGAAAGTCTACACGATACTATATCGACGAATTCCATTTGCTCTTAAAAGAAGAGCAGACCGCAGCCTATAGCATAGAAATCTGGAAGCGTTTCCGCAAATGGGGTGGGATTCCCACGGGCCTGACCCAGAATTGCAAGGATTTGCTGTCCAGCCCCGAAGTCTCGAACATTTTCGAGAATAGTGACTTTGTGTATACCGTCACTGTCACGGACGAGGACTCCGGTGCACTGACGCCGGAGGGCAATCTGACGCTGGTAGATGACTACCATACATCCTACTCGGACGGCAGCGGCCAGCAGTTTATCACGCTGGTCAGCAAGTCGGGCAACACGTTCTATCTGGTCATCGACCGGAACAGCAAGGGTGAGAATACCGTCCACTTTATGAATCTGGTGGACGAGTCTGACCTGCTCTCTCTGATGGACGATGAGGATGCCGAAGCCTACACTGCCGAAAAGGAGGCCGCGGCGCAGGCTGAGCTGGAGCGCAAGCAGGCTGAGGAAGAGGCACGAAAAGCCGAAGAAGCTGCTGCATCCGGCACTGACCAGCCGAAAGAAAACAAGATCACGAAGTATGCTGCCACCTTCTTAGGCGTTCTGGCCTTGGTCGGTCTGGCTGCGGGCGGCGGCATCTACGTCTTTATGAAGCAGAAACAGAAAAAGCAGGCCGAAAAAGAAGCCCTTGACCCCGATGCAGATTACACCGAGGACAAGGGCGATTTCGAGATTCCTGTGGAGGATGATTCGGATGAGGATGTCACAGAGGACACCCCGGACGAGTGATTTTGTAGGCAGTGGTTGACGTCTTACACAGTCAAATTCGATAGAGCGTGATTTTCTTCCAGTTTTCAGGAAAACCCATTGCTCCGAGCAATTCTTCCTCTGAAACGTGCGAAGTAGAATTCAAAAACTTGTCGATTTCGGCAGCAAGAGCACGCTTGAAAACAAGGAATTCTTCCTTGGGCAGTAAGTAACGAAACGCTATCACAACCGCAAACAAATCGTTCTTGCCATGCTGATATAGGCTCTGTTCTTTTGTGATTTTCAACTTTGCATGAAGTACGGTATCAGGTATAGCGTCCTTAGAGCGATAAGAAAAGAGTCGTTCATTATGAGCGCAGACATTTCGAAATTTCGTCATCACAGAAAGAAACTGTCCCAATTGTTTCTCATTCACATGAGGAAAGTTTTTGCTCACCTTACTTTGTAAATCAGACTGGAAGAAAAAGTACATTTTAGAGAGTGTTCCAAATGTCAAAGCGTTTACCAGAACCCACAGAGGGACATTGTGATAAGTATTACGCTGGTATGCTATGTAGGAGTGCTGCGTGGTCTGTGTCAGCTTTTGCAGATCATTTACTAATCTATCGATCCCTTGCTGGTGTTTTCGAGCATAGTTGTAGTTAGTCTTTGTCAGATAGGCACTCTGGGATTCACCATACTTCTCGGTAAAGTAATATGAGAGCAGCGAACGGATGTGACGCTCAATATGCAGCAGATAATGAAGGAACAACTCTCGCAGCGACTCATCAAATTCATATAGTGCCACGATTTCTCTAAAAGTCGTGCCACCTTTATATGTCTTCTGTGTCGGAATCCGAAACAGATGTTTGTACCCGCTGACAAGAGAATAATATCCGACCTGCTGCAATTTGCTAAGGGTCATTGATTCATTCTCAATTACGATACACTTTTCATCTCGTAATTTCACAAGTTGCTGCTCATATGTTAAAAACGGCTTCGGCATTTTTTATCCTCGCCAATCTGTACTCTGCAAAAAAGGAGGCTCCTATTGCTAGGAACCTCCTTCTAGGCTGTGGGCCTCGCAAGTATCCACAGCACGATCACTGCATATAGTATATGCTTGATTTGCCCAAAAGTCAACTGGTAATCGATAAAGTTACAATTATATTCAAAAAGTCAGGAGTTGATGTTTATTGTCCTACCGTTTAGTGATCACCGAAAAGCCCTCCGTCGCACAGGCTTACGCCAAAGTCCTCGGTGCGACAAACCGGAACGACGGCTATCTGGAAGGCGGCGGGTATCTTGTCAGTTGGTGTGTCGGTCATCTGGTGGAGCTGGCCCCGCCCAACATCTACGACGAAAAGCACGTCAAATGGAGCGTGGCCGACCTCCCCATCCTGCCGGAAAAGTGGCAGTACCTCGTATCCACTTCAACCAAGAAACAGTTCAGTATCCTCAAAAAGCTCATGCACCGCGAGGACGTGGAAAGCCTTATCTGCGCGACCGATGCAGGGTAGTGCGGTTAGGTGACTCAAGAGAAAGAAAAAAAAGAGACCTCATCTCGTTGAAAATCAAATTTCAAAATCATTAAAGGAGCTATTCAAATGAAACGAAATCAGAATTTCGACCATAATCACTCTCAAAAAGCGCTTTCCTGCCGCTACAACATGGACACCAACCGGGTGGAAGCCCGATTTGAAGATGGCACTACCCTTGCCATTGACTGCATCGCCATCGAGGAACGAGTACGGCAATACCCCGGCACAGCGAGCTGAACTTGATTGGCTGCTATACAACAATCCGCTGGAGTACGCACGGATGGTGCTGAGCGGGGAGATAGAGCACTACCTCACGCTCGGTTGTGACCATGGCAAACTGAAAGACTAACCTCTAAATAGGCCAAACAACCCGCTACTTGCAGTCGCTGCAAATGGCGGGTTGTTGGCTTATTTTAAGTTTTTCCTTTGCTCATAGTAGTGCAAAATCAATGGCCCAACGGTCAAAGAAATCACAAACATCAGGCAAATCTACTGGTTTCTTATAAATGTCGTTCTAAAATTCAATGGATTTTGCTATTTCTAGCACTTGTTTTTTTCGACACGAAAGTCGATTCAACCCTATATCTTATGTATCTCTCGATGATTTCAAGTTTGCCATTTGGGTGGCTTGATTATTGAGAAAATTCTAAATTCCTAAAAGGTCTATCATTTTCATCAATCGCATCGTTATTGAGAATAAGCACTGCACCACCACTTAACAGAGGAGACAGCTGTAAATAGCCTATATTATTTATTGAGAAAATGAAACGCTATTGCAACAGTTGAATACTGTATATTTTATCAAATTGATACGGATCTGATAGCAACACCTTACCGTTTGATATCACAAGAATGCTTTCGCCTTCTTTAAGATACGACAACTGAAGATTTCCTTTCAAGTAGTTTGATGCGCCATAAATTATATAATTGTCATCCGTATCATATAATTGATTTTTTGCAGTCGCATAAATACAATTGTTCTTCAGGTCAACTTCTTCAACTATAAGTTCCGATTTTTTTCTTTCCGGATGTATTCAATTGAAATAGAATGCAGAGAGCCACTGCCACAAATGCTATGCCAACCATAATCTTCCGTTTGCATTTCATTTTATCAACCTCTGTATGAAAGGAACAGCGTATAAAGCGATTGTGTTATTCTCAATGCCCCTGTATAAGAAGTCGGATATGAAGAACCATCAATTGTGCTTCCATCTTTATGGATTCCGATAGCTACATACCCAGCTCCAGAAATATATTCTACAAGAGGACCACCACTAAAGCCACCTGTCAAATCCCAATCGCCCTTGAGATATTTTGAAGTCTGACTTCTAATATACCCAGAAGATTTACACATCCGATATCTCGCATCGGCACCATTTATTTGGCTCGGATAGCCATAAGCATACACCAACTGTGATGATGAATAATTGCTAGACTGCCAATGTAACCCAAGCCATCCCGTTTTCGTTCCTAAATTATTCTTGAGCGTAATAATTGCCCAATCCTCTGAACTTGTTCCAGCAAGATAAGAACCACTAACAATCATCGAACTTGCCGATACATTTTCGCTTCCAAAAGGTTTACTATTATCAGATCGAGCAGGTGCGACATTTACCGACTTAACGTAGGCTTTTTCCTTTATACTATATAGATTATGTGCTGCTGTTGCAAGTGCATTAGGCCCAATCATAAATCCAGAACCATAATTTGTCCCTCCATTATTGGTCGTTATCTGTAGGCATACCGTGCTACAATATGGTGTTGCTGTTGGATTATCAACAACAGTGATATCATTGCTTCCGATAATCGCATACAGATCGGGTAGATCAATATCCGAAATCTTTCCATTTGGAAAATAGCCTGCAGTTGTCTCTCCATCCGTGAAGGAATTGGTTTCAACTATAATTTCCTCTATAGATTCTTCTTTTGTATCAAAATCGTATCTATGGTATCTCTCGATATGAGATTTTCTTCCATCACTTTGATTATCTGCAAAAGCAGTCAGCCCAGAGTTAAGCTCCATTGAAGAAAGAGCCACAATCCCACTTGCTTTCAAAAAAAATTCTACGAGATATTTTTTCACTAGCCATTTTAATTTTCCTTCTTTACTTTTAGAGTATACACAAGATTTCTTATACATCAGTTGCTCTGCATTGGAAACGCCTCCGTAAAATTTTTCATACGTTAGAGCCATCCTTATTTTAGGTTTCAACTTTTACTTTCGTAAAAAATAAATACCACTGATTTTTTATCCAATAGCCGTGCTAAGATTTATCTCTATGGGATTCAACACATGCGTCTGCTGGCACAACCAAGCCCAATTGTTCACTGTAGTAGTAAACAAGTCGTCATAGTTGTTGTCATATGCAAAATCAAATGTGTCATGAACGGTAATCAAATAATACATTATAGAATTACCAATCATGAAGCCTGTTCCAGAGGTGCTTACCCTATGCAATGCATAGAATAAATCTGCATTATCAGACTTTTGAATTGTAAAAGACCAACTTCCTCCGCTAAAATCTTTCAAGCCACTATTAAGTACTTTGTTTTTATAATTATTAAAAACTGTTGTCGTGTTTAACTTGTCAAGCAATGGCGTCGAAGAGTCCGTCACACTCTCAGAATAGTCAATATTATATACAGAGAATTCAACCATAAGAGCCGCACATTCATATCCCTTATCCCGTGCAATTTGCGCAGCTGCCAACCATGCAAGCTGTGTATTATTTAACAAATTTCCAGATGCGCGTGTTTGATCTTCATCTTTCATCTTATCGATAAACTTATTTAATTCATCTATCGACATTCCCGAAAAATCAACATGATACTTATCATTCATGCTTTGAATAACAGGATTGCTAGCTTTACGGCTGCTTGTATTAGCAGCATAAGACACAGTATTTATCGAAAACAAAAAACACACCGAAAGAACTAATGATACGAACCTCTTCATAACGAACCTCCTTAAATTCTGTACTCTACTATATAAATTGTGTGCTTCTCATCGTCCCAGACAACGAGACTAAAATTCACATCTTCAGAATGTAAAAGCAATGTATTCATTTCGGCTTCCGAGCATAGTTCCTTATGTTGACTATTATCATAAAGAAAAAAATTTCCACTTGCAATTTCAGGAATCTTAAAATCCAATCCAAAATATGACGACACATTTTTTAATATAGAAGATATAGTTGGGGAATCATTAATTTTCTCCCATGAATCGAGTTGATGAACAATCTTGGTTGCATCCACATCGTAGTATACCGCTAACATTATCCCATCATTTTGCAATCCGCCATAAGCCTCATATATCAACGATTCAGAGTATGTTGCTTTTCCAATTTTGAATTGTTTCAAATAATCTCGTTTTTCATATTTGCTTTTTCTTCCAAGCATAAAGCCCAAAATGCAAGCACAGTGCGACTATAGCTAGGTATCGGATAACGTGCGTTGATCTCGCCTTTATAATTACCTCACACCTTTCTAACTTGCTGAAATATATAACAAGCTTCACTTATCTACTGGTACTTCCAGTAATGGTTTCACTCCGCCCATCGGAATAGCTAAAGGTTGCAGAATACTCCAGCCTGTAAGATTTTCCAGGCTTAGTGTTAAAGTTACCGCTCCCCACGCAGGTTGAGGTCGTGCTGCTGTTTGAGCAGCTGCTTACTTTTTGCCATGTTCCAATTGTTCCCTTTTCATAGAGAACGCCTGAAACGCTGATTTTCTTTACTCCAGTTCGTGTCTGGGCATCAACTTGATAGTATGTTTGGTAAATAGATCCGTTGACCGTACTATCGCCTACATACCGCTCAGACTTTTCAACGGCCATTGCGGTGCAAGCAAAACTCAAGAGAATCACCGCTGAAATAACAATGGACAACAAACGCTTTTTCGACATAGACATACACCTCCGTTTTTTCGCTCCTATCAAGAGCCTTTGTATAATCAACGTAATTCGCATCCGCTTCGTTTCAATTTTCAGGAGAAATTTTTTCAAATTTTCCATCTTTGTAAGTTCAGACAAAAAGAAAACCGGACATTTGTGAACTCTCACAAGTGCCCGGCTTTCTTATCGGATGCCTTTTGCAATTTTCATAATCTCATCGTATGGAATGTTTCCCATAACGGTATGAGTAATCCCCCGATGTTCCCAACTTAGAGTATAAACATTCTTTCCATGTTCATCCGTACTGGTTCCAAGTACACCATCTGCTTCTCCGACCTTTACGGTTTCGTACACTGTATGCTCATTATCAAATAGGGACTGCTGCCCCGGCTGGATAATTGAGCAACGGACAGTGTAGCTTTCTTCTGCTTCTTTTGACGAGTAAACATGTAAAAAGTTTTCTGCTCGTTCAAATTTCTGCGCATTGTCCATTTCAAAGCCGTCCGGCACATAATGATCGCTGTATCCATCCGGCAATCGTTCCAGCGGTTCGCCATCCACCTGATAAGTCAACTGCATCTCAATGGGCAGAAACTTTTGAATCATCGTGTAGACTGCCTTGCGGAAGTCTGCGATGACCGCAAGTGCGCCAAGGGTCAGCACCACCAGCGTCAAGGCTGCAACCAACACCCGTTTCAACATCGGACGGTGTTTTTTCCTCCGTAATGCCACTGCCATTCGTTCATCCCATTGAGAAGTATCCGGGTAAAGTTCTTCAAGTTGTTCTGGTGTTGGCAGTGTATCCAGTTCCTTTTGTGCATCTGCACGAAGTGCAATCATCAAGGCCGCTTCAAATGAAATGTTTGTCTGCTCACTCATGGTTACTCAACTCCTTCCATAATAGTTTTCTCCCTCGAAAGAGCCGTGTTCGTACCACTTCGTCCGTTAATCCCAGCGATTTCGCAATCTCACGATTTGTATATCCCATTGCCAAAAGGCGTAATGGGTCACGATATTTCGGTTTCATTTGTCCAATCAGTTCTGTCAACCTCTCGATATTGTCAACACTGATTATTGCATCATCTGGCACTGGCGCATTATCCTCAATATCTGGGATTTCTTCCAGCGATTCTTCGCGCCGCTTGCGAAGCTGATCATACGCACGGCTTCTACTACAACTAACGAGATAAGCAGCGAGTTCGTGACAGTTTTCTCGATGAATTTTAGAAAAATTTTTGCAACGTACAAAAACACCTCTTGTAGCACGTCCTCTGCCAAATACGAATCATCCATGATTTTGTAAGCGGTATGGTAAACCAGCCGTTTGTATGTATTGTATACCTCGGTAAACTCTTCTTCAAAGCTTCGATCATCAAGCACACTTAGATATAACGCAAGCAACGCAATCACCTCTATCTACATTGATTGTGTGTAGTGTACCACGAACCAATAAAAATGTCGAATACCACTAATATTGTAAAGGAGCGTGATGCCATGACCCAACCCAAAACCGACCTTGCCTATCTCCGCAACGAAAAAGCCAAAGCAGAGCAAAAGCTGCGCTCTTGCCAGCACCGGGAGAAGATCCTTGAACATCGGATGTCGGAACTGAACCGGAGAGAGCGTGTGCATCGCCTTTGTACCCGTGCCGGAATGCTGGAAAGCTTTCTGGTCTGTCCGGGAGAACTGACCGATGATCAGGTGATGGAACTTTTGAAGATCTCGTTCCGTCAACCGGAAGTCGTGCTGGCACTTGCAAAGATGGTGCATGACGTTCACGAACGCAGCAACGTCCAAAACCCTTTAGAATAAAGGGCGCAATTATACACCGTTCCGGTGAAATTGC
>ENA-OPYX01001607-OPYX01001607.1-human-gut-metagenome-genome-assembly--contig:-NODE-1607-length-11550-cov-2.974613_pt1 | contig 11550 bp, 12 predicted proteins | sample MGYA00242639_ERZ504486 | MGnify/ENA primary metagenome ERZ504486 (study PRJEB26092, sample SAMD00036296) | human gut metagenome | host: Homo sapiens | study: EMG produced TPA metagenomics assembly of... | reverse complement strand
TCATCATCTTCAACCACGAGTATACCTGGCATAGCATCTGCACCTCTCTTTATTAACTATTCATCTTAAAATGCTTCAATGCCTCCACAATTGCACTCTCTTTATCTTCTGGACACTGCGGTTGCCTTAGTTTCTGCAGATGTTATATCCACATCATCAAGTTCAATCGCGACATTAATATAATCATCCGGCTTTTATTTCAGTTGGGACAAAAGAACAACCGTCTCCACATGGACCGTATTAGCAAACTGGTCAACCGGCTGTACTTTCACAATCTTATATCCACGCTCCGATAACACCTTTAAATCCCTTGCAAGTGTTGCCGAATCACAGCTTACATACACAACTCTCTGTGGTGACATTGTAACAATAGTATCCAGAAGCTTCTCATCACAGCCTTTTCTTGGTGGGTCTACCACTATAACATCTGGTCTTGTCATATTGTGACCAGTACCATCATCTGCTTTCCTGCTTTCATAAAATGCTGTGACTACTTCTTCTGCCTTTCCTACAAAGAACTCTGCATTATCTATTCCGTTAAGCCCCGCGTTATTCTTCGCATCTTCAATCGCCTGTGGAACTATCTCTACACCGTATACCATTCCTGCATTTTTTGCCAAAAATAACGAGATTGTTCCTATTCCACAATACAGATCCCACACTGCCTCATTGCCTGTAAGATTAGCAAATTCCAATGCTTTGTTATAAAGCACTTCTGTCTGTTTAGGATTAACCTGAAAGAATGAAAGCGGTGATATCTGGAACTTTATATCTCCAATGTAATCTTCTATATAAGGTCTTCCATAAAGAGTTACACATTCCCTGCCAAGTATTACATTAGTATCCTCTTTATTAATATTGACAACCAGCGAAGCTATATTTAACTTTCTTCCACTGTTATTACTTGTATTATTATCACTACCTGATGAATATTATCACTTGCTGAACTGCCACTATTAAGCCGCTCAATCACTCTTACAAGTCCATCTGCCGCCTCTTTTCTTAACATTTTCTTAGTAACAGACAGACCATAATCTCATCAGTATGAATCCTGTTCTTATAAGTATATGTCTTAAAGTTCCCTTATGGATATTCTCGTTATAGGCTCTTACCTGTAATCTTTCATCCACTGCCTGACGGCTGTTAATATTACAGAGTTGTTCTCATCACCTAAAGGCAGTCATCACAAGGAATTATTGAATGTGTATGACCTGCGTAAAATCCCATAATAATATTACCGTCTTTATCCTCACCTACAGGATACTGTGCTTTGTTGCGGTATCTGAATGGCGTGTCCATACCAAGAATGTCACACATTTCATAATCTACGCCTTCTGTAAGTCCACCTATTCTCTGTAAATTATCACTGACAAGCTTCTGTTTGTACTTAAGCTGTGCAGCGTAACTCATAGCCTGTAACTGACAGCCGCCACACTGCCTTGCTATATTACATTCCGGTGTAACCCTGTCCTTTGACGGTGTTATGATATTCATAAGTCTGGCATATCCGTAATTCTTCTTTGCCTTCATAATCTTAACTTCTACTATATCACCTATGACTGTATCTTTTACAAATAATGTATAGCCGTCTATCTTGCCTATTCCTTCTCCTGTTACTCCTATATCCTCTATTGTAACCTGTACAATATCATTCTTACTATATGCCATAACTGTTCCTCACATTAACAACTTGTTCTTCTTATGTTGGATTCAAGCCATCTGTTAAATCCAAGCCAGTCATTAGTGTCTTTGGCTTCAAGACATTCCCTTAAAGTTTCAAGCTTTGCATCCATATTATCTGCCATAGAAAGTGCTATTGCTTCTGCTATTGCCGGCTTCTTAGGTGAACCATATTCTAACTCACCGTGATGTGATAATATACAATGACCAACCTCATTAGCTAATATCTCTGGAAAATCTGGTATATGTCTGATTTTTTCAATAACCATTTCGTAGCCAATCACTATATGTCCTATAAAATTTCCCTCATCTGTGTAGTCATTTCTTGGAAATTCACTCAATTCCCTTACCTTGCCTACATCGTGAAGCATTGCACAGCTTATAAGCAGATCCCTGTTAAGGAAATCGTAATTCTCACTCATCTTTGCACATAATCTTGTAACACTTAGGCTGTGTTCAAGCAGTCCACCCATAAATCCGTGATGTACTGTCTTGGCTGCTGACGTATTCTTGAACTTTTTAATAAATGCTTCATCTTCAACGAAAAATGCTTCCAAAAGCTGCTTTATGTATGGATTATCTACACTTCTTACGAATCCTAATAATTCCTCATACATCTGCTCTATATCATATCTTGAAGATGGAATATAATCTGTTGGTGTGTACTCATCCTCTGCTGCCACACGAATTCTTTCTATTTTAAACTGTAATGCACCATTATAACTTGTAACCTGTCCATTAACAAATACATAATCATTAACTTCAAAATCGCATATTCCACCTGAATTAACATCCCATATCTTTGAATCTATCTGTCCTGTCTTATCTATAAGTATAACATTCTCGTATTCTTTTCCAGCCTTAGTAAGTGCTGATGACTTGGATTTACACAGGTATACCTCTGAAATTCTGTCTCCGTCTTTAAATGTTTCTATATAACGCATACTCTTCCTCCATTCAATCAGATTTCTCTCTGATTTCAATTAATCTTATTATATTCTTATCTCAACTATTTAATTCTACTCTGTACTGTCAAGTAGCTGCTTTATCTGTATTCCACATTGACATCATAAGATACTTCAAAATACCCTGATTTACCAAGCCTTTTTACAAGGACATTAACGCTCTGTCCTGACTGGCATCTGTACAGCTTCTCATTCAGCTTCTGCATAGTAAGACATTCCTCGCCATTTACCTCTACAATTACATCTCCTGTCTGAAGTCCTGCCTGATATGCCGGCGACTCCTGCTCAACTGCAAGTATATATATTCCTGTTGTAAGACTGTATTTATCTGCCAATTCATTGTCTACATTCTCTGCTTTAATACCAAAATACATAATCTCCTGACGGTTTATCATATTCTCAATAGTACCTTTAAGATCTGATATTCCCATAAACTTAAGCTTGACATCTTTATTACTGTGTACAGATATTCCTACAACATTGCCGTCCGAATTAAATAAAAATGCGTAATCTTCATCTTTGGCTGTAAGATTAGTTTCAAATATGTCTACATTATTATCTATAAGGCTGTACGAGCTGATATTGGTTATAGTTCCATAATCTACTGCCCCATCCGTTCCATATATATTGCCTGCGGCAATTACAAGCTCACCCTTGTTAAGTATATATGAATTACTAAGAACTGATACCTCTATGCTTGTCCTGTCGTCCTCACTCATCTGTTCAGCATCAACACTTATTATACTTATACCTGTATTACTGTCTGAGCACACATATACCGCCTTATATTCATTATCATTAACCTTAACACTTATATCCGCAGTATTATCAGTATATTTCTTTGATGTAAGTATAATATATCTTGAATTCACATAGGCAACAATAAGTCCTGCCGTAGATGTTACATTTTCCCTGTTCTCAATATAATTCTCATAATTAAGCCCTTCCGTGCTTTCCTGAATTATGACAACTGACTTCTGCACATCATCTACCTTCGTTCTTAACGACTGCATTAATGTATCATAATCCTTCTTAATCTGTGGCTGTCCTTCTTCATCCTCAACAACAACAGGCTCCGGATATTCATCCCTTGTGAATTCAATTCTATCCTGTTCTGCTTTCTTCTTATCAAACTTCGCCTTTACTGACGGCACAATAAGCTTGTCAGCCGCTATATACACCACTCCTGCTATTATTATCAATATAAGTATCTTAATTGTTCTTATAAGATTCTTATATTTAACCTTAGGACTTAATACAATCTTTTCCGTATATAAATCGTATTTCTGCTCAGTATCTTTATGTTCCATATTATCCCTCATTCTTATTCATTAACAGATGCTTACGCATCTGATATGTTAAATCACAAGTACATTTTTCTTCTGACTATCCGGTTATTACGCAATATAAATAAAGTATACACTATGTTTATGAACAAACTATGACATAGATGTTAAAAAGTCGGCTCTTTCTTAAATTTATCCTATGGTTTTAATCGGTTTTAGTATATAATAAGAGAGGATTGTCAGCTTTTATCACTAATAGCAGACATATAATAATTATTATTTAAAATGACAGGAGTATTACATTGAATAATAAATCATTATCAACACTTGAATATAATAAAATAATATCTCGTCTTGTATCTTTTGCCTGTTCTGACGGTGCAAAGCAGATACTTCATAAGCTTGAGCCTATGACTGACATAGACAAAATCAATACAGCACTTGATTATACTAATGATGCACTTACACGTGTATACCAGAAGGGAAGCGTGGATTTCTCAAGGATAAAAGATATCAGGGGAAGCATTGCAAGACTTAAAGTTGGAAGCTCTCTTAATGCACTTGAGCTTCTTAACATATCTATGTTATTAGAATGTGCTGCCCACATAAAGGGATACTATGAACAGCGTGCTGATTCAATACAACCTTTAATAGATATGCTTGACCCTGTTACACTTCTTAATAACGCAATTAAGAAATGTATTATATCAGAAGATGAAATCAGTGATGATGCAAGTGCGAACCTCCGCAGTATAAGACGTCAGAAAAATATAGCTGCTGACCGCATACACACTGAACTTAATAAAATATTAAATTCACCATCTACAAGAACTTATCTTCAGGATTATGTGATAACAACAAGACAGGGACGTTTCTGTCTGCCTGTTAAAGCTGAATACAAATCACTTATGCCTGGTATGGTTCATGACCAGTCATCAACCGGTTCTACTGTATTTATTGAGCCTGCCGCAGTTGTCAAGCTTAACAATGATATAAGAGAGCTTGAACTTAAGGAACAGGCTGAGATTGAAGTTATTCTTGCAGATTTAAGTGCTAAAGCCGCAGACTATACCGATTCACTGCTTTCAGACTATGAGATACTTACCAATCTTGACTGCATATTCGCCAAAGCACTTTTATCAAGGCATTTTAATTGCAGCCGCCCTGTTATGAATAACAAAGGTATAGTAAATATTAAAAAAGGACGACATCCTCTTATTGAGCCGCATACTGTCGTGCCTATAGACATTTATCTCGGTACAGATTTTAACCTTCTTATCATAACAGGACCTAATACCGGTGGTAAGACCGTATCCTTAAAGACTGTCGGACTTCTTACTCTTATGGCTCAGGCCGGACTTAATATTCCAGCACTGGAACATTCCGACATAGCTGTATTTGACAATATATTTGCTGATATCGGCGATGAACAGAGTATTGAACAGAGCCTTAGTACATTCAGCTCACATATGACTAATACTGTCGATATTCTTAAAAAAGCTGACAGCAACAGTCTCATTTTATTCGATGAGATTGGTGCTGGTACTGACCCTACAGAAGGTGCAGCCCTTGCAATTGCTATACTTGACAGCCTTCACAGACGTAATATTACAACAATGGCGACAACACATTACAGCGAGATTAAAATGTATGCACTCACAACAGATGGCGTGGAAAATGCCTGCTGTGAATTTGATGTACAGTCACTCCGCCCTACTTATAGGCTTCTTATCGGAGTTCCTGGAAAGAGTAATGCATTTGCCATTTCCAAAAAGCTTGGACTTTCTGACAATATAATTAATGATGCTTCACGCCGTCTTGACTCTGAAGATATCAAATTTGAAGACCTTGTAACTGATCTTGAACAAAGCCGTGTTACAATTGAACGTGAGCGTGAGGAATTAAATGAGTACAAAGCACAGATTGCCCAGTTAAAGTCTGAACTTACCAAAAAGACTGAACGTCTTGATGAACGTACTGACAATATTATAGAAAAGCTAACGAAGAAGCTGCACGCATACTTAAAGATGCGAAAGAGTATGCTGATAAGACAATTAATGCTATGAACAAGCATGGTATGACTGTAAAAGAGCTTGAGAAACACCGCAGTGCTATCCGTGAGAAAATGAATAGCGACAGGAAAAGTTAAAGATTGAACCTGCCAACAACATAAGCGAGCATAAGGCTCACGATATATCTGAATTCAAGGTTGGTATGCACGTTAAGGTTCTTACAATGAACGTCATAGGTACTGTATCCCAGATTCATAAGAACAAAAACCAGGTTACTGTACTTGTAGGAAGCTTAAGCACTAAAATGGATATTAAAAAATCTTGCCATACTTAAAGGCTATAAGGATCCTGCTGAAACAAGTTCTAAGCCTAAGGGTGCTGGTGGCTCAGGTAAAATCAAGATGTCAAAATCATCTTCTGTATCTTCTGAGATTAAATCTTCTTGGATACACTGTTGATGAAGCTATTGCCGTTCTTGACAAATATCTTGATGATGCCTATATTGCCAGAATTCCACAGGTACGAATTGTTCACGGCAAGGGAACAGGTGCTCTACGCTCTGGTATAACTTCTTATCTGCACGGGGTTCCTTATATTAAAGAATTCCGCCTTGGACAGATTGGCGAGGGTGCAGAAGGTGTTACAATTGTAACATTTAAAGATTAACTATAAATATTGTATATGGAGGCACATATGGTTGCTAAACAACGAATTTTAATCGTAGATGATGATGAGAATATAGCTGAACTCATCTCACTCTATCTTACAAAAGAATGTTTTGAAACTAAGATTGTATATGACGGCGAAAGTGCACTTGATAACCTTTCTACATTCAAGCCTAACCTCATTCTGTTAGACCTTATGCTTCCTGGTATTGACGGATATCAGGTATGCCGTGAAATCAGGAAGAATAATAATACGCCAATAATTATGCTTTCAGCTAAGGGCGAAACATTTGACAAGGTATTAGGTCTGGAGCTTGGTGCTGATGATTATATTATCAAGCCATTTGAACAAAAGAACTTGTCGCACGTGTTAAAGCTGTATTAAGACGTTATCATCTTCCACAGACTACCGTTGCACCATCAGAAAATGCAAGATGTGTAACGTATCCTGACTTAATTGTCAATCTTGACAATTACTCAGTTACTTATGATAAAAAGGCTGTAGAAATGCCGCCTAAAGAACTTGAACTTTTATACTTCCTTGCATCTGCACCTAATCAGGTGTTCACACGAGAACAGCTTCTTGACAATATCTGGGGCTATGATTACATCGGCGATACCCGTACTGTCGATGTGCACATCAAACGAATTCGTGAAAAGATTAAAGACCACGATAAATGGTCGATTGAAACCGTATGGGGAATTGGCTACAAATTTGTGACTAAATAAGCAGGAACGGACTCAATATGAAATATAATATGCTTACCAAACAGATAACTCTATATATAATAATTGCTGTTGTAGGATTTATAGCTGTAACAACAATATGTTTCAGGCACGATTATAATAAAGTATATGACTATTATTCTGAAGTGCTTTACCAGCAGGCTAACGAAATTGCCGGCACATTTGCAAAAGATACATTCACGCCAGAATATCTTTCAGGCATAGAAGCTGACCTTAAAATAGTATCTGAACTCAACCACACAAGAATTATGTTCGTAAGCCCATTCGGTGATGTTATGTTAGATACTGGATTTTCTGGAACAGCAGATTCTAATGGTTATCTATATGAACTTAAGGATTTTGATTATGGCAGGCTTAAAGGTGCACACACACAGACAGGTGATTTCTATGGTGTATTTGACGAAACTGTTGTAAGTGCATATTTTCCTATTGCCAGCAATTTCACAATGAAAGGCTATGTTGTCATCAATATGTCTGAAACTGTCATAACTGACAGGGTATATGATACATTTAACACCAACTATCTTACACTGGTGATTGCTATGCTGCTTTCACTTTCTATGCTGGTGCTATATTTCATACATATTCACAAGCCTATCAATGAGCTTACCAAGGCTACTGAAGAATATGGAAAAGGTAATCTTTCCTACCGCATTAAGATACACCACAATGATGAAATCGGACGTCTGGCGGCTTCTCTAGATTATATGGCAAAAGAACTTAACGAAATGGACCGGTTCCAGCAGAAGTTCTTATCCAATATTTCGCACGACTTCCGTTCGCCTCTTACTTCAATAAAAGGCTACCTTGAAGCCATTGAGGACGGAACAGTACCACCGGAAATGATTAATAAATACATTAATATTGTATTATTTGAAACCGAACGACTTACCAAGCTTACAAGCAATATACTTACACTTAATGAACTTGACCCTAAGACTGTCCGCCTTGAGATTACAACATTTGATATTAACTCAGTAATAAAGCATACAATAGAAACTCTTGAGGGTTCGTGTAAAAAGAAAGGCATTAAGTTCAGCCTGACATTCTCTGGCACAGCACTTAATGTCAAAGCTGACAAAGGTAAAATACAACAGGTTATATACAACCTTGTAGATAATGCAATCAAATTCAGCCACGATAACTCCTTTATATATGTAACTGTCAAAGAAAAAGGTGATAAAGCCCAGATATCCATCAAAGATACTGGAAGCGGAATTGCCAAGAAAGATATTGATAAAATATGGGATAGATTTTATAAATCAGATGCCTCAAGAGGCCGTGACAAGAAAGGGTCTGGACTTGGACTGTCCATAACTAAAGAAATAATTCAGGCACACGAAGAGCATATAGATGTAATCAGTACGCCGGATGTGGGGACGGAGTTTATATTTACGCTGCCACTTGCGAAGGGGTGATGTTAATAACGGACGATTGGCTGCAATCAACATAAGCATAAGAAGACGATGGGGAGCCGCCGGTCCTTAGTCGGCAGCCTTAGCTGGCGACTTAGTACCGCTGCGAGCGACACTCAATGCAAATGTGTCTTCGTTGCTTATGTTGATTGCAGCCAATCGTCCGTTGTTATCAATTACAGCCACCAATCAAGCATTAATATATAATTTTAGTCCTATTATCTGCTAACCGGTCTATAAAGCTTAAAGTTATTAATAAGCTTATCCAGCTCCCTGGCTCTCTGTTCAAGCTGTTCACTGATTGCTGAGCTTTCCTGTGAAGAAGCTGCTGTGTTCTGTGTAACACCTGATATCTGCTCGATACCCTGTTCAATCTGTGATAATATTTCTGCCTGATTTCTTGCTGACTCATTAGTTTCCTTAGCTACATCAGCAAACTTCTGCATTTCATTAATTGTTCCTTCAAATGCCTGTGCAACAGAGGCGGTTATCTCGTTACCCTTATTAATCTCTTCTATAGTCTTAACAATAAGTTCTCTTGTATTAACAGCTGACTTCTGACTGTCTGTTGCAAGCTTTCCAATCTGCTCTGCAACCACTGCGAAACCACGTCCTGCATCACCAGCTCTGGCAGCTTCAATTGAAGCATTAGTGCAAGAAGACTTGTCTGTGAAGCGATATCCTCGATAGTTGAAGTAATTGCTTCGATTTTATTAGATATTTCGATAATATTAGCCATTTCTTTCTGTAAGGCTGTCCATCTTCTTACGTTCTTCTTCTGCATTTTCTGCTACCGCTAATACATTATCATATGCAGTCTGTGTCTGATCTGCACTCTTTTTAGCTAATGCCGCTACTGTTTCAACTGTAGCTGTGAGTTCTTCAACAGCACTTGCCTGGTCTGTTGTTCCCTTAGCAAGATCACCTGCTGCCTTTGAAAGATCCTCGGCACCAATATCAACCTGCTCTGATGTCTTGGCAATATTAGTTAATGTTATATTAAAATTCTTTAAAATGTATACAAATGATTCTTTGATGCTTACAAAATCTCCAAGGAAATCTGTAATTTCATCTGAATCCTTAGTTAAATCACCACTTGCAATTTCTCTTAAAACTGTTGATATTTCATCCACATATGCGTGGAGATTTAACATTGTTCCCTTAAGTGTCTTTGCCATAGCTCCGAATTCATCTTCTGATTCGTATGTTATAAGATTAGCTGCTGACATATCTCCATGATACATCTGCTCTGCCGCTTCAACAATCTGCTTGGCTGGTGTTGTAAGAACTTCTGTTATAGTTCTTGTAAAGAATGTTGAAATAAATAATAACGCAACAACAAGTATAATACCTGCTATTGTAAGTCCATTACCAAGACGCACTGACTGAGTATAATACACTGCTCCGTTCTGGTATACTAATGTCTCTATATCATTTGCTAATGACTTGATTTCGTTAACTATAGGAAGATATGTATTATAATTAAGTGCATAAGCTTCATCAATCTTTCCGCTCTTTAAAAGCTGCATAACCTGAGGTCTTACTTTCTCGCCCTCGTTAATCTTAGCCTGCATTTCTGAAAGCTTTGCTCTCGTAGCTTCTGTCTTGAAATGCTTATCCATATCATCAACTCCTGAAACGACAAGATTGACATCTTCTTCTACTGTCTTTTCAAAATTTGCATATCTATCTGCCATATTATCAGAACCTTCAGCTAAAAGTCTGTTAATGGCTCTCTGTAAATCAGTAAGACCATATTTAACATTAGCTATATTATTAACATTGTTCATTGGTCCCTGATATATTCCCTTTACATTATTAGCAACCGCTAATATACCACTTATAAGAATTACACCTATAATACATGCTATAAGAGCTACAACTCCAAGAGTAGCCTTTAACTTACGATTAATCGTATAATGCTTTAATCTTTCTTTGTACTTATTTACCATTAATTTTCCTTTCCTATTTACTCAATTTTAAACTAACTTTTGTAGTATACATATATAGAAAATGATTTTCTATTATGGTAAACCATACTTTTTATTATATGATATACTGGTTTTTGCTCCATAATCTGTTATTTTATAAGCCTGTCCGCAAGCATTAAATTACATATTATTCTATAACATATTATTTCTGTAACATCATAATTGCTGATGTTCTATTATTAACTCCAAGCTTTCTATATACGCTTGTAAGATTTTTCTCAACTGTCACTAATGCGATGTGCATCTGCTCACTAATCTCTGAATTCTTATAACCAGCCTTAACATATTCCATAAGCTCTTTTTCTCTCTTGGTAAGCTTATATGGATTGTCGTCTTTAACTGCATTAAAGCTTTCTATTCCAGCCTTGTATTTAGCGATATATGGCTTTAATGACTCAAGGAATCCGTCTGTATACACATTTTCTATAACAGGTTCTAATTCAACACCATTCTCAATAAATGGCATTATCACGTTATCGTCATATGAAAGTTCAACTGCCCACTTAATATACCTTTCAGCTTCTGTTGTATTACCCATATTATACTGTGCTATTGCCCTGTATACGCAGCCTGTTATAAATGGATATATATGTGATGTATTCTCATATGGAACCATCATCTGCTGTCCTATCATATCAAGCATTGCCCAGTCTTTCTTATAACACATAAGCTTTCCATATGTCATACAGCCGCTTCGTATGTTCCTTATCTGCTTACTACAGTTCTCAAGTCTGAAATTCTGTAACCAGTCTGACATTTTCTCCTGCTGTCCAAGGCACACAGGGGATA
>ENA-OPYX01001605-OPYX01001605.1-human-gut-metagenome-genome-assembly--contig:-NODE-1605-length-11554-cov-3.671392_pt1 | contig 11554 bp, 12 predicted proteins | sample MGYA00242639_ERZ504486 | MGnify/ENA primary metagenome ERZ504486 (study PRJEB26092, sample SAMD00036296) | human gut metagenome | host: Homo sapiens | study: EMG produced TPA metagenomics assembly of... | reverse complement strand
TCAAAGCTGCCCGGGGAAAAATCGTAGACCGTAACGGGGATCGTTCTGGCAGATAATAAATCGGTATGTACGATATCGGTGATCCACAAGTCAGATCGAGGATCCGGAGCGCGTGATCGAAGTGCTGCAAAAGGAACTGGAACTTCCGGAGGAGACGATCCGAAAAAGAGTGGAAAAAACAATTCCATTGAGCGGATCAAGACAAATGTTCCAAAGGAGACCGGGGATGCAATACTGGCATATGATCTTGCAGGTGTAAAAGTTGACGAAGACTATCGACGTTATTATCCGTATGATTCACTGGCGTCAAAAGTCATTGGATTTACCGGTGGAGACAATCAGGGAATTGTGGGACTGGAAGTGCGCTATGATGAATGGCTTGCGGGGACAGACGGCAAGATCCTGACCATGACCAATGCCTCCGGTGGAGAATTGGAGCAGGAAGGGGAACGCCGGGAGGAACCGCAGACCGGAAACCAGCTGACCATCAGTCTGGATTACAATTTGCAAAGCTACTGTGAACAGGCAGCACAGACTGTATTGCAGGAAAAAGCGGCAGATGGTGTGCGGATCATCCTGATGAATCCGCAAAATGGTGAGATTCTGGCAATGGTAAATGAGCCGGAATACAATCTGAATGAGCCTTTTACCTTAAACACAGATGTTTCAGGAATATCGGATAAGGAAAAGCAGAATCTGTTAAATCAGATGTGGCGCAATCCAAGCATCAACGACACCTATGAACCGGGATCTACGTTCAAAATCATTACGACGGCAGCAGCGCTGGAACAGCACGTATTATCCGTCAGTGACCGTTTCTACTGTCCGGGTTACAAGATCGTGGAGGATCGCAGGATCCGATGCCATAAGACAACCGGACATGGTGCAGAAGATTTTACCCAGGGAATCATGAATTCCTGCAACCCGGTTTTTATTGAACTGGGACTGCGGCTTGGCGCAGATGATTTTTACCATTATTTTGAGCAATTCGGTCTGTTGTCCAAAACCGGGATAGACCTCCCCGGTGAGGCAGCAACGATTATGCATAAAAAAGACAACATAGGACAGGTGGAACTGGCTACCATATCATTTGGCCAGTCGTTTCAGATCACACCGATTCAGCTTGTGACCACTGCAGCTTCGCTGATCAACGGCGGCAGACGTGTCACACCGCATTTCGGTGTTTCTGTGCAGAATGCACAGGGAGAGACGATCCACACATTTTCCTATGATACTACAGAGGGGACGGTGAGTACTGAAACATCCGAAACACTCCGCAGCCTGTTGGAAAAAAGTCGTGTCGGAAGGAACCGGAAAAAAAAGCGGCGATTGAAGGGTATTCCATCGGTGGCAAGACGGCGACTTCTCAGACGCTTCCAAGAAGCGAACATAAATATATCGCATCTTTTCTTGGATTTGCACCGGCAGAGGATCCACAGGTCATTGGACTTGTCGTGATCGATCATCCACAGGGAGTGTATTATGGAGGAACCGTTGCGGCACCGGTGATGAAAGAAATATTCGAAAATGTGCTGCCCTATCTGGGAATCGAAAAAGTGCAGACAGAAGCCACGGATGCAAATGAGGAAGGAATTGATGTCGAACTTATTTTGCGGTTGCCAAACAAATCGAAAAGACGTATGATACTAATTAAGTTGTAAAAAAACGATACAGTCGGCATTGGGAGAATGCCGCAGTAAGAAGAGGTGTGAAAATGACATATCAGGTAATTATTCCGGTTCTGGTAGCATTTGCGATCACAGCAGTACTTGGACCGATCATGATTCCGTTTTTGCGGAAATTAAAAATTGGAAATACAGAGAGAGAAGAATTACAGTCTCATCAGAAGAAAAATGGTACACCGACTATGGGTGGAATTATGATTCTGATTGCAGTTGTGATTACTTCCCTGTTTTATGTAAAAGGATATCCGAAGATTATTCCGATCCTGTTTGTAACCGTGGGATTTGGAATCATCGGTTTTCTGGATGACTATTTAAAAGTTGTTCTGCGCAGATCAGACGGACTGCTTGCATGGCAGAAGATGCTTTGTGAGATCGTTGTGACAGCAGTTTTTGCATTTTTCTTAGTGAAAAATGAGATTCCGATGTCTATGCTGATCCCGTTTAGCGGAGGACGTTATCTGGAACTTGGATGGCTGGCACTTCCGGTACTGTTTCTGGCAGTGATCGGAACCGTAAATGGTGTCAACTTTACGGATGGACTGGATGGTCTGGCTTCCAGCGTAACAATTCTGGTTGCAACATTTTTCTCTGTTGTAGCCGTTGGAAATGCCTGCGGCATAGCACCGGTTACCTGTGCGGTAGTGGGCGCATTACTTGGATTTTTATTATTTAATGTATATCCGGCAAGCGTATTTATGGGAGATACCGGTTCCCTGGCATTGGGTGGATTTGTGGCGGCAACAGCGTATATGCTGCAGATGCCGATCTTTATCCTGATCGTGGGACTGATCTACTGGATCGAGATCTTATCGGTTATGATCCAGGTCGTATACTTCAAAAAGACCGGTGGTAAGCGGTTCTTCCGTATGGCACCGATCCACCATCATTTTGAGCTTGGCGGATGGTCTGAGACACGGGTTGTAGCAGTATTTTCCATTGTTACAGCTATTTTGTGTCTGATTGCATTTATTGGATTATAAAGAGATTTACTATACTATACATCAAGGATCTGGAGGAATGTTGCAATGGAATTTGCAGGAAAAAAAGTTCTGGTTTTCGGAACAGGAATCAGTGGAATTGCAGCGGCAAAATTACTGGAAAACGTTGGTGCCGCAGTCGTATTATTTGACGGAAACCAGGAACTGGATAAAAAACATGTGCTGGAAAATTTTGAGGCAGATCATATGCCGGAATTATATGTAGGTGAATTACCGGAAGAAGTTCGTGCAGGACTGGATCTGGTTGTATTAAGCCCGGGTGTACCGACAGATCTTCCGTTTGTCAATGAACTGCGAGATGCGGGACTTCCAATCTGGGGCGAGATCGAACTGGCATATCGATGTAAAAAAGGTGATGTACTTGCGATTACCGGAACAAACGGAAAGACAACGACCACTGCACTGCTTGGAGAGATCATGAAAACAACGTATCCGCAGGTGCATGTGGTAGGAAATATCGGAATTCCTTACACTGGTCTGGTTGCAGAAGATACGGATGATACCGTGACGGTAGCAGAGATCAGCAGCTTTCAGTTAGAGACGATTGATACTTTCTGTCCGGAAGTATCCGCAATCTTAAATATTACACCGGATCATCTGAACCGCCACCATACGATGGATAATTACATCGCGGCAAAAATGAGCATTGCAAAAAATCAGGGACCGGAGCAGACCTGTGTATTAAATTATGAAGATGAAGTGCTCAGAGAGCAGGCAAAACATCTTTCGGCAAAGGTTGTTTTCTTCAGCAGTCTTTCCAAATTAGAGGAAGGCTTCTATCTGGAAGGTGACAAGATCGTGTATGCACATGACGGTCAGATTGAGGAAATTATATCTACAGATGAGTTGAATATCCTTGGACGCCACAATCATGAAAATGCGATGGCAGCGACTGCTATGGCTATGAGTTATGATGTCCCGGTGGAGCATATCCGTCAGGCTCTGCGTACATTTCAGGCAGTAGAGCACAGAATTGAGTATGTGACAGAGAAACGCGGTGTCCGTTTCTATAATGATTCCAAGGGAACCAACCCGGATGCTGCTATCAAAGGGATTCAGGCGATGGATCGTCCGACCTGTCTGATCGGCGGCGGTTATGATAAACAGTCTGAGTATACCGAGTGGATCAACAGTTTTGACGGTAAAGTAAAGAAACTGGTTTTGATCGGTCAGACAAGAGAGAAGATTGCCGAGGAAGCAGAAAAATGTGGCTTCTACGATTATGTATTTGCCGACAGTCTTCAGGAGGCAGTTGATATCTGCTATGAAAATGCGGAAAATGGTGATGCCGTATTACTTTCTCCGGCTTGTGCAAGCTGGGGAATGTTCCCGAACTATGAAGTAAGGGGAAAAATGTTTAAAGAAATGGTTCATGCCTTAAAGGAGTAATGTTACATGGGTAACCGCAAAATATTCATAAGAATACTGCGGATGCGGGAACAACCTAAATATTTTGATTATCAGTCTGCTGTTTAGTTATCATTTTTTCTGGTGCTGTTTGGACTGGTGATGCTCTACAGTGTCAGTGCTTATGAAGGTCAGGATGTGTTCAATGATCCATTTCACTACCTGAAACGACAGGCAGGCTGCGCATTTCTTGGATTCATCGGTATGTTTATCGTCAGTGTGATTCCATGCGAATGGTGGAAAAAGCTGAGTTTTCCGAGTTATGTGCTGTCATTTCTGATGTGTGCGGCGGTTATTGTAGTCGGAAAAGGTTCGAACGGTTCTACCCGTTGGCTGAAGATCGGACCGATTCAGTTGCAGCCGTCTGAGATTGCAAAAATAGCAGTGATCATTTTTATGGCAGCGCTTTTAAGCAGGATTCCAAAACAGGTCAAAGATCTGAAATCCATTATCAAGGTACTGCTTTTTGTTCTGCCGATGGTAGGTGTGATCGCAGTCAGCAACTTGAGTACCGCAATCATTGTCGGTGGTATTGCCGTACTTATGATCTTTGTGGTCAGTCCGAAGACAAAGGAATTTTTCGTTCTTGGAGCAGGTCTGGTCGCATTGGGAGCCATCGGTGTAAAAATGGGTGGTTATCGTGTGACACGTATTGCTGCATGGCTGCATCCGGAAGACTATCCGGATGAGGTGTATCAAACGCTGCAGGGAATGTATGCCATCGGTTCCGGCGGTTTGTTCGGAAAGGGACTTGGTGCCAGTGTACAGAAACTTGGTTATGTACCGGAGGCGCAAAACGACTTTATTTTTACCATTATCTGTGAAGAATTGGGACTGTTTGGTGCAATCTGTGTTATTTTATTATTTGTCTTGTTGCTCTGGCGCTGCATGGTGATCGCAAATAATGCACCGGATCTGTTTTCTTCCCTGCTGGTGGTGGGTGTTATGTCACATATCGCATTGCAGGTAGTGTTAAATATCATGGTTGTTACAAACTGGATGCCAAATACAGGTATTATCCTGCCGTTTTTCAGTTACGGAGGTACGTCGATCCTGATTTTGATCACGGAGATGGGCTTGGTACTGAATGTGTCGCGTCGGATCAAATTTGATTCCAATCATCCGATCGAGTGATGTGATCTGACAGTAAAAAGACAGAGGATCATTGAAAAAATTGGAATGATTCAGAAGAAAAAGTCTCAAATTAGATTGGGAAAGTGTTAATATGATTAAGCACTTTGGTAAGATTCTCAACTCAGACTGAGATAAAATGTGGAGAACTGTATGCGTAGAAAGAGACGAAAAAAGAAAAATTTACGTATCATTCTGACTGCTCTTCTTGTAGCTGCATTTGTAGCTGCATTGGGAGCAGTTTTGATATGGAAAGTATTTGATGGTAAAAGATGTTTCCGTAAAAGGAAATGAGATCTATACGGACAAGCAGATTGAGGACTGGGTTTGGATGAAAATATTCCTGGAATTCACTGTATGTTTATTTTGAAACAAACTGAATAAACGAGGAGATCCCCTTTGTGGATTCTCTGCAGATCCGGTTGAAATCGCCGCAGAAGCTGGAGATCACAGTGGTGGAAAGGGAATCCTTGGATATCTGTACATTCCGTCACTGGGAAAAAATGCATATTTTGACAAAGATGGATTTGTGGTGGAACTTTCCTCTCAGGTGATCGATGGTGTGACCAAGATCAACGGTTTATCTGTGGAAAGTGCAGAACTTTACAAAAAACTTTCCATCGGTGATAACAGCAAACTGCTTCGTACCCTGTTAAATGTGACACAGCTTTTGAAGAAATATGACCGGGTGCCGGAAATGATCTATATCAAAGATGGCAATGTTTATCTGATCTATGGTCAGATTCAGGTAAACCTTGGTGGAGGAACGGATCTGAATGAGAAGATCCTTCGAATGGATCAGATTCTGCCACAGCTTGACGGAATGAGTGGAACGCTGCATGTGGAAACTTGGTCGGAGAACAATACGGATATTTATTTCCGAAACGGGGAACTGATGGAGATCCCGAATGATGTGCAGACTGTTCCGGAAGCGTCAGATGGATCTGCGGATGGTAGTCAGTAGGATCGTATCCTCTTTTTTGAGGATGAATCACATTTCTTTATAAGAAAATGAATTCAGAAATTGGATTACTTCTTCTTATAATGGAATTTATAATGGAATGAATTCTGGAAAATTCAGATTAAATATGATTTAGAGGTTGATTATTTTTGCAAAAACAGATATTATAGAAGAGATAATAAAAATAGTGGCAAGGAATGTCGTTAAAGATAGTATAAATATATTCCGTGGGAGGAATAAAAGGAGGAATATCGTGGTTGAAATCATGTCAATAGGGGCTGAGTCCAGCGCAAAAATTATTGTAATCGGAGTAGGCGGCGCTGGAAACAATGCCGTAAACCGAATGATAGATGAAAAAATCGGTGGTGTAGAGTTTGTTGGAGTAAATACAGACAAGCAGGCACTTACTTTATGTAAAGCACCGACTTTGATTCAGATTGGAGAGAAACTCACCAAAGGACTTGGCGCAGGTGCACAGCCGGAGATCGGTCAGAAAGCTGCAGAGGAAAGCGCAGAAGAACTGACAGCAGCAATCGAAGGCGCAGATATGGTATTTGTTACCTGTGGTATGGGTGGCGGAACAGGAACTGGTGCAGCACCAGTTGTTGCGAAGATTGCAAAAGATATGGGAATCCTTACCGTAGGTGTTGTTACAAAACCTTTCAAATTTGAAGCAAAAACACGTATGACAAATGCAGTACATGGAATCGAGAATCTGAAAGAGAGCGTAGATACGCTGATCGTGATCCCGAATGATAAACTGCTTGAGATCGTTGACAGAAGAACCACGATGCCGGATGCTCTGAAGAAAGCAGATGAAGTATTACAGCAGGCAGTACAGGGAATCACAGACCTGATCAATGTACCTGCTCTGATCAACCTTGACTTTGCTGACGTTCAGACTGTTATGAAAGACAAAGGTCTGGCACATATTGGTATCGGTGGAGCTACTGGTGATGATAAAGCCATCGAGGCAGTTAAAATGGCTGTTGCAAGTCCGTTGCTTGAGACAACCATCAATGGTGCATCCCATGTTATCATCAACATTTCCGGTGATATTTCTCTTATGGATGCAAATGATGCAGCAAGCTATGTACAGGATCTTGCCGGTGATGATGCAAATATCATCTTTGGTGCAAAATACGACGAGTCTATTCCGGATGCAGCAACCATCACTGTTATTGCAACAGGTCTGGAGAATGCCGCAGCACCGGCACCGTCTATTTTACCGGGCATGAAATTTAATGGTGGCAATACTTTGAACATGGCACGTACTGCTGGCAGCGTAAAACCGGCACAGACAGGCACAACTCCGGTTCAGCCACAGTTCAATGGAATCCAGCGTCCGCAGAAACCAACACCAACCGTTGCTCCGCGTGACATCAAGATTCCGGAATTCCTGAAAAATACAAAACGCTAATCATTCGAAAATAGAATATTATGGTAATAAACTCCGCGATTTCGACAAAAAAATCGCGGAGTTTTTTGTATACTGTTCAGGGAGGTGACAAGTGGAGTATGAATGGTATGCAGATGTTTTTCTTTTAACAAACCTGTTGATGGATATGAGTGCCATGTTTGCCGCGGCGCTTTTGCTCAACGACAGACTACGGTTGGGACGTTGTCTGGCAGTCTGTGTGGCAGGGGTGACAGGCTCCACAGTGTTACTGATACTGCTGAAAAAATATCTGGTCTACAGTATCATTTTACATATGGTAATCCATCCGCTGATGACGTTTGGGGTATTTGGGGCAAAAGACCGAGGGCGGTTTTTACGCACGCTTTTGACCATTTATCTGATTTTGTTTGTGATGGGTGGGGTGCAGAACAGTATTGGGGTGTTGCTTGGAAGCAGTACATTGGAAATTCTGTTGTCCGGGATGGCAGCGGCACTTTTGTTTTGTATCTATCAGATCCGACGGCGTGTCATCCAGCAGATCTGTCGGGTGGAACTGTGGGCAGGGACAGAACATGTCACGGTAGATGCTTATTGCGATACCGGAAATCTGCTGAGAGATCCACTGACGGGAAGGCCGGTCTGTATTTTGCAACAGGAAGTGTTAGCGCAATTTGCTGCTGACCGAACAATACAAAAAGAGATTTCCTGTCACACGATCGGCACAGAAAAAGAAAAACTGAAAATTGTGATGTTGGATAAAATGAAGATTTATCAGAAAGGTACGGTAACGGAGATAAAGGAGCCGGAGATTGGTCTGCATACCGGGGAGATTATGCAGAATCCGAAGGTACAAATGCTTTTACATGCAGGCTATATCAGATGAGAGGGCAGATTACAGTGATTCTGAGAAGAATATGTCAGTTTACGCTGACCAAAATCACGCACTAAGTCTTACGTGCGTTCGACTTGAACGGATATAGTTTTCAACCGGAGTGCAGAGGCACTCTGGAAGTAAGAGAAGAGGAGAAAAAGAAAAGAGCATGGAAAGGATCTATAAGTATGTATTTAAAAGTTTCCGTACCTGGAAAATTCCAACTGAAATTAATACCAACTGTGCAGAATCTGCTGTTTTTGCAGTCAAATGATATTCATTATATCGGTGGCACGGATGTGCTTCCGGCACCGTTAGAACGGGAGGATGAGAATGAGTGTATCATGCTGCTTGGAACGGAGGAGGGCGGCGAGGAAGCCAGAAAACGGCTGATCGAGCATAATCTGCGCCTGGTTGTATACATAGCAAAGAAGTTTGATAACACGGGAATCGGGGTGGAGGATCTGATCTCCATTGGCACGATCGGGCTGATCAAATCCATCAACACGTATAATCCGGGAAAAAATATCAAACTTGCCACCTATGCGTCACGCTGTATTGAAAATGAGATTCTCATGTATCTTCGCCGGACGAGCAAGATGAAGATGGAAGTTTCTTTTGATGAACCGTTAAATGTCGACTGGGACGGCAATGAGCTGCTGCTTTCTGATATTCTTGGAACAGAGGATGATATTATTTATAAAGATATGGAAGTAGAGGTGGAGAAAAAGCTGTTAAAACGTGCCATCGACAAGCTTTCTCCAAGGGAAAAGAATATCATTGAACTTCGCTATGGTCTGACACCCGGTGGCAGAGAGTATACACAAAAAGAAGTGGCAGATCAGATGAATATTTCCCAGTCTTATATCTCACGTCTGGAAAAAAAGATCATGAAGCGGTTGAAAAAAGAAATTACCCGTTATGAATAACCCACTTGGGTAAATAAGAAGAAAAGGTTACAATTTTATTAAGTTTTGCCGGAAAGGTTGATGAAAAATAAAAATGAGTTACAATATGAGATGATTAAGCCAAAAAGACAGGGTAAATTGAAATTAGATACAAAGGAAGTAAGAATCGTGCAAAAGACAAAATTAAGACAGGAATTAAAAAGACAGAGAACAAGTCAGAAACGTTTCCGCAGAATTTTATATCTGATTATTGCGGCTGCAATCGTGATCTACATTGCAGGAACCGTGTATTACAGCAAACATTTTTATTCAAAGGGAACAGCGTTCGGAATTGCTCTGCGCAATGAAAGTGTGGCATCTGTCAAGGAAAAAATCGAAGAAAAAATGAATGCCTACACACTTACGGTATCCGCCAGAGATGGGGAGGAGACCATCAATGCATCGGATATCGGACTGAAATATGATGACAAAAAGGAACTGGATGATCTGTTTAAAAAAGAAAAACCATTTTTGTGGTTTTTGATGGCAGCGACTTCAGAGGAAGAAATTGATCTGGATATTTCCGTAGATGAGCAGAAATTGGATGATGAGATCCAGAAACTTTCCTGCATGCAGGATGAGAACATGACAGCTCCGACAGATGCACATCTGGAATATTCCGATGGGGAATTCAAGATCGTGGATGAGACACATGGAAATCAGCTGGATGTCAATAAGGCAGAGCAGGTGATCGAGACCGCTGTCAGTGAGGGAGCATCTGAGGTTTCATTGGATAACCAGGATTGTTATGTAAAACCGAGTGTATACAAGGATGATGAAAAATTAAAACAGGAATGCGATGATGCAAATAAAATGCTTGTCGCAGAGATTACCTATGATTTTGGCGATCGGACAGAGGTGGTGGATAGCTCCGTAATCGCAGACTGGATTACATTTGGTGATGATTATACCTTTGATTTGGATGAGGATAAAATTACGGAATATGTACATCAGCTTGGATTGAAATATGATACGTTTGGTTTGAGCAGACAGTTCAAAACACATGATGGTCAGACAATCACACTGAAAGGCGGTGATTATGGCTGGTGTATCAATAAAAAGAAAACGGTTGCGCAGTTAAAGGAACTGGTTTTGCAGGGGGCAAAAGAGACGGTAGAGCCTGTATATCTGTATAGTGGTGTCTGCCGTGATACGAATGACCTTGGCAGTACTTATATTGAGGTAAGCATTGCGGCACAGACCATGTGGCTGTACAAAGACGGGGAATGTATTGTATCCACACCGGTTGTAACCGGAAATGTATCAGCCGGACACAGCACACCGTCCGGCGGTGTATGGGCAATTGATGCGCGTATGACAAACTATACTCTGAAGGGTCAGGATTATAATTCAGAAGTCTCTTTCTGGCTCCCGTTCAATGGAGATGTTGGAATCCATGATGCTTCCTGGAGAAGCGAGTTTGGCGGCAGCATTTACAAGACACGTGGTTCTCATGGTTGTGTCAATACACCGTACAGTGCCATGAAAACCATTTATGAGAATGTCAAAATTGGTTATCCGGTTGTAGTTTATTAATTTCCATCAGATGTGGAAAACAAGTTTATGTCAGTGGAAGAGATTCATCTCAGTCTAAGTTGAGACTCCCACTTCTGCAAGTGGTGAGTAGTAACAAGTATTTCTCAGTGGGAGTTCAATCTCCGACTGAGATAAATGCTCCGCGAGGGCGCACATTGTCTGGGAGACAATGGTTTTGCGCCGACCGGAACGGAGTGTAGAGTGCAGTGATTCTGAAAAGAAGATGTCAGCTTGCGCTGACCAGAATCACGCACCAAGTCTCACGTGCGTTCGACTTGAATTTCTGTTTTTTCCATAAGCTGCGAATTATGTGTTTCTGTATCAAAAAAGTTTTGGGAGAAATATCAAAATATTCACAAATATATATAAATTTTGATAGATTTCACTTGTTTTATGTGCAAAATTACAGCTCAAATTCACTTTTAATGTTGAAATATGACGGTTTGCATTCTTGAACTGAAAAATCCGTTGGAGAAAACGGATTTTTTGTTTACTTTATAGGAAAGTTCTCCTTTGGAGAACTCTTGATATAAAAGTAGCCCGCACAGAGGCGGGCATAGCAAATAAACGATAAGTTTTTAGAAGATATAAAAACCTTCAGCACCGGGAAAATCTTCAT
>ENA-OPYX01001604-OPYX01001604.1-human-gut-metagenome-genome-assembly--contig:-NODE-1604-length-11555-cov-3.353955_pt1 | contig 11555 bp, 7 predicted proteins | sample MGYA00242639_ERZ504486 | MGnify/ENA primary metagenome ERZ504486 (study PRJEB26092, sample SAMD00036296) | human gut metagenome | host: Homo sapiens | study: EMG produced TPA metagenomics assembly of... | reverse complement strand
GAAAATAATGCAAAAGGAAACTAAGAAAGAAAGATTTGACAGAATTTCAGAGGCAAGAAAAATTAAAATACTTGACGGAATTCGCCTGCTTGAAAACTGCTCAAACAAATCAAATTACGAATACACAAATGATGAAATAGAAAACATATTTGCAGACATTGAAAAAGCCTTACATTCGGCAAAAGCAAAATTTACGGCAGATACAAAGCAACAACGTATAGATATGTTTAAATCTGAGTTTGAAAGAGAATATACGTGGCTTAACGGATTTATGAGAAATGTTTACAGATTTGCAGATAAAGAGGCTATGATTTCTCCCGAAACAAAGACTGCTTGGACATACTCTGAACTTAATTCAGAAGCAAACCGTTTTTCAAATGCGATTTTGGAAGCAGGAATAATAAAAGGCGGAGTAGTGATGTTCCAACTTTTGAATTGCCCGGAATTTGCGTTTGCATATATCGCTTGTCATAAAACAGGTACAGTAAGTTGTCCGATAAATTTCAGATTGTCAGCCGGTGAAATTGCAATAACTATTGAGGACAGCAGACCGACAGTATTTATATATGAATCAATCAACAAAGACGCTGTTGAACAGGCGCTAAAACTTTCAAAATTCACACCGAAAGTGATAATTATGGTGGACGAAGGAGGAGCGGCTCCTATACCTGGTACGGTAAAATATTCGGATTTTGTGAAGAATGCATCGGCAGAAAATCCGAATTTGAATTGGAATCTTTCTATATATGATGAAACGACAAGGCTTTATACATCGGGAACAACAGGCAGACCAAAGGGGGTTTGTATAACAAGTATTAACGAAGTGCTTTCGGCGCACGATGTTATGATACATTTCCCGTTCTCGTCAGAGGATAAGTCTATGAATACAACACCTTGGTTCCACAGAGGCGGTTTGCATTCGGGCGGTCTTACACCGACATTTTATGCGGGTGGCTGTGTTACGATAATGCGTAAATTTGACGCGGCTTTGACGCTTAAATATGTGGAAGATTATAAGCTTTCGTTCATAATCGGTGTACCGGCTGTTTTGGAACGTCTTACGGAGGCTCAGGAGAGAAACGGCAGAGATTTGAGTACACTTCACGGTATCGTTACAATGGGTTCGCCGCTTGAACGTGCGGCTTGTATGCGTTATCAGAGAGTGCTTACACCGAGAATATTCAATGGCTACGGAACAACCGAAACTTTCTGGAATACATTTCTTAGACCGAACGATTTACCTGAAATGGCGGGTACAGCGGGCAGAGCTTGTACTGATGATGACGTGCGAGTAGTAAAGGTATTTGAGGACAGACGTGCCGAACCTCACGAAATTGTTGCTAAAGATAATTGCGAAGTGGGTGAAGTGATTATTCGCTCACACGCAAAATCAGCGTATTTCTACTATAATAATGAGGGTGAAACGGAGCGTAAATTCCATAACGGATATTTGTACACAAACGACCTTGGTACTTGGGACGAAAATCATTTTATTACTATTGCCGGAAGAAAAGACGATATGATTATTTCACAGGGTGAAAATATTTATCCTACGCAGATTGAAGAAGTGCTTAATTCACATCCGAAAGTTGCGGACAGTATCGTTACCGCCGTTCCGGATAAAGCACACGGCGAAATTGTTACGGCATATGTCGTAAAAGCAGATGAATCGCTTACTGTTGACGAACTTGAAGAATTTTGTAAAAACAGTCCTATGATTTCAAACTATAAACGTCCGAGATATTATAGATTTACAGCGACTATACCGACAAACGTTACGGGTAAGAAACTTCATTATAAAATTAAGGAAATGGCAAAGAATGATCTTATAAACGGACTTTTAATTCGTGCATAAAATAAGGGTGGTGTAATACCACCTTTATTTTTTTCGGCAATTTACAATTTATTTACAAAACATCAAACAATATTGTAATTTAGTGGTATATGTTGTATTATATAACATAGGGGGGAGAAAGGACTAATATACAATATGTATACAATTTTGCAAGAAGAAAAGAATATTGAGGGAGTGGTAAAGACTACATACGGCATCAAATGTGAGGAAATGGCTGTTAATGACGTGTCACCAAATAAAAAAGAGGTGACAGAATTAATCGACAGACTGAACAAATACGAATTGTCACCCTGTCATCTGCAAGATGTAATTGAAGATTTTATCTAACAGAAAAAGCAAGCATTGTTTGTAGCAGTAGCTTGCTTTTTTTGTAACTTTAATCGGAGGTGTTTGTTACTCGAAATACTAAACAGTCGCTCATTGACGGAAACAGAAATGTATGATACAATTCAATATAGATTTCTTGTATCGCATAACGTCACATTCTGTCAGAAAAGCTAGCTGACAAATAAAACTGAGAAAGGGATTTGTTTAATGATGGATACAACTATAATTTATAACGATTACCTTTCGGGCGATGCAAAGGCTCTTGAAAGGCTTATGGAGATTTACGGTGACAAGCTGACGCTGTACATAAACGGATATATAAAAAATCTCCACGATTCGGAGGACTTGTTGATAGAAGTTTTTGCATATCTGATCAGCAAACGACCGAATATTAAAAGCAGTTTTGAAAGTTACATATATAAAGCGGCTCGAAATCATGCACTGATGTTTTTGAGAAAGGCAAAAAGACATATAATTCTTACAGAGGAGGAAATGAATTTTTGCATAGAAAATACATTTGAAGATGAAGTGTGCATTGCGGAGCGAAACAAGCGGATTTATGACTGTATGGAATATTTGCCGTCCGCTCAAAAAGAGGCTCTTTATCTTGTATACATTGAGGGAATGAGTTACAAAGAAGCCGCTGCTGTTTTAAGAAAGTCGGCAAAACAGATTGATAAGCTGTTGCAACTCGGCAAAAAGAAATTAAGACCTTTACTTGAAACGGAGGGGATAAAAAGTGCGTTCAACGACTGAAAGAATAAAACTGGCGAAAAAACAGGCTGATGAAATAAAAAAACAGCGCAACGAAAAAAGACATAGACTGGCGGTCATCTCGTGCTATTCGTTTGGCATTGCTTTAATCGTAGTTATATCGGCACTTGTATGTAATTTGAATTTTGCGGGATTTGAGCAGACGCCTATGCATGACACAGCCAGTATTTTTGCAAATAAAGGTTTTCTTGGTTATGTTGTTGTAGGAATTTTGGCGTTTTTACTTGGCATTTCGGTAACTTTGATGTGTGACATTCTTCATAAAAGAAATAAAGAGAGGAATGAGGAAAATGACAGAACTGACAGATAATCTTTTACAGCTTTTCTGCGTTTTTATCTGCGGATGCTGCTCCTGTATTTCGGCAATACGAAACAGAAGTTACAATCGCCTTTTGATATTGCTTTTCTACCTAAGTTTCGGAATGGGGCTTGCCTATTGGGTACTGTACCTTATATTGTTAGGCACTTCTCCGCTTGTGTTCTGTGTTTCGGAACTGAGCTGGACGGCATCGTATATTTTTCTTACTTTACGTCTTTATGCAGATGTACCGAAAGAAAAACATAAAAGAAAGCGATATTTTGGACTTTACCGTTGTTTTCTTTGGGTATGGGTATTTTCTTTGTTACGAGGAAGTATTTTGAGAACATCTTAATGGGCACAGCAATGGGAATATTGGGCTTTTATGCGGTAAAAGGTATATATTTTGCAAAAATTCAAAAACAGACGGGTAAGCTGTGGATTTTTGCGGCGGCTTTGATTTTTTATGCGGCGGAATATCTTTTGTGGGGTTCTTCGTATTTTATTGCGGAAAACACCTTTATAAAATCCGTATTATTTGGTTGACATATTTATAATGAATCCGGCTCTTATTCTGATAGCCGTTGCACAGAGCAGGGAGGAAAAGCTATGCCGTACAATATAGAAAATATATTTATATGCCTTGCGGCTCCGTTTTTGCTTGCCGCACTCGGTACAAATACCGGCAACAGAAAAAAACTACATTTTTTACAGTTCTCGGATTTGTCTGCTGTATTATATCCGCCTATTTGAATACATTTTTTTCGGTGCTTTACGGTGCACAGGAAACATCTGCTGTATTGGAAATATCACCTGTTATAGAGGAAACGGTAAAACTCATTCCTCTTTTGTTTGGTTTGATTGTTTTTGAACTTCAACCGCATGAAGGGGATAATATTATTTTTTAATATTGCGGTGGGATTTGCCACCTTTGAAAATATCTGTTACCTTTTGGAACACGGAACAGGTAATTTGTTTTATTTGTTAGTACGCGGTTTTTCGACCGGAGCTATGCACATTACATGTGCTTTTATAATCGGGTACGGACTTAGAGTATTCCGCCGACCTGCTGCGTTAAAGGCATCCGGCATTTTTGCGCTGTTGTGCGTCGCGATTACATTTCACGCTATGTTTAATATGATTATGAAAACCGACGGTTTAATAAAGCAATTTGGATATGCGGTTCCGATTGTTTCTTGCCTTATTCTGTTTCTGCTGAAATACCGTTTCAGAAAATAACTGATTCAAAATAACTCTGTTTTATTCAGACCGGAAAAAATCCGGTCTTTTTTGTTTTTTAGGGGGGAATTTTATATTTTCAAGCACCTATATAATAAAAGGGTAGATTGAGGAGGTGTGTGAATTGAAATCTAATGCGGAAAGAATGAATTTAGTTTTCGCGCGTGCGAAAAAGATAAAACATTGCAGAGAGATAAAAAAGCTGAATTTCTGCAAAGTGGCAACCGCCCTGCTTTCCGTTCTTTTGCTGTGCTGCACCGTATTATTTCCGACATCGTACAAAAGTGCGGCGGTTGCTGGTTACTGAGGTGCAATTCTGCTGATTGACGGAATGTGCGGATATGTGCTGACAGCAGTTGTGACTTTTATAATAGCAACGGTGTTTACCGTAATTTGTATCAAAATAAAAAACAGGAGGGACAGAAAATGAGCAAAAAAATAGTGTCGGTGATATTATCACTTTGCATCATCATTTGTGCGCTGCCGATGAATATTCTTGCGGCGCCCGAGCAAAACGAAACACTTACCTTTAACGGCGGTAAAACGCTTCTTCTGCAAAACGATTACATAAGCTTTTATTTCTACGATTTGCAGTATCAAACCTGTACGGCAACGGTTCCAAGGGCAATCGCAAAGGAAACAGGCGAGGTTTTTACACAGGATATTCAAGCCCCAGACTGCCAACTTAATGTTTATACCGGCGGGGGAAATAAGAAGAAAATTCATCCGTATGTCACACTGCAAAAAGCGGAGTTTGTGTCAGAAACACCGAACGGAAAAAATAACGCAATTAAGGCAGAATACAACATGGAAATGGTTCTGAACGATATTCCCGGAACTCCGTACGGCACAATAATACCGGCAAAAGCAACGGTTTATCACGAGCTTGTATGTCTTGACAAAAAGGATAAAACGGCTTGGGGCGTTTTGACAACCGTCAGTGAAATACAAATGAACAGAGATGATTTCCCCGAACATGATTTGTACTTTGAGTGGCGGTATGTGATGAACAATTTTACCGGAATGGGTCACAGTGAAACCGCAAACAGCTCCGGAGGCCCGGCGATTAAGATGGATCGCACAACAGTAACCGAAAGCGGCGAAAAAACAACGAAAAGTTCGGTTGTAACAGGCAAAATTGATGATGTGTCAACAAAGCACGTTCCAAAAGGGTATACCTTGTGGGGCGATGTAGACGGCGTTTATGTTAATGAAATTTACACAGACGCATATCCGTGGGCAAATCCGTTTGTCGGTTTGTCCGATTACTACGATAAGTTCGATATTGTGTACTGCGGAGATTCTCCGCTACGTGTAAGCTTGCCGCAGACAGTTACCGTGAGGCCAAACGATTTTCCTGTTCTTACATGGGTGGAAAGCAAAAGCTACTGTGGCTTTGACCTTGACGTAAATACCGAAATGTCGGTCGGTGCGCAGTATCTGTGGGGTTATCGCAATCTGAAAACGCTGAGCGAGGAGCTTCCGACAAAGCCTGACGAAATATCATCAAGTTTTTCCGCAAAGCGTCTTGCGGTATTTGAGTCAAACGGTGCAATTACCGTTGAATATGTCTCAGATGACGCTGCACTTGAAAGTTTAAAAAAGAAATATAATGCGTCTCCTGTTGCACAAATAGCCGGCGAGTATAAAAGCACAAACGGTTCTTCTTTTGAATTTACCGGCGGAGCGGCAACGCTTTCTCCGTCTGTGACGGCAACGTGGGACGAAAATAATGGCGGAAAGTTGATTGTTTACAAAGACGGAAGAATTGAACAGCACGGCGTTAATTTGAACGCTCCGTCATTCAAATTCTATCAGCCGCGAAACGGTGCGGAAGACTCTTTGAAAATTACAATGTCAAAAGAAGGTCTTTCGTTTGATATTGAACCCGACAAAAACGACGCAGTGATTTTTGTCGATATTCCGTATGCAACGACAAAGTTGGAAAAAGCAACCGCCGATGCGGACGGCAACCTTGTTTTTAACGGTGAAATCGGATTTAAAACAGTATTTGACGGTGCTGAATTTTCGCTTGAAAAGTTGGGTTACGGTTTAGAAGAAAAGACAGTAAACGGCAAAAAGAAATATGAATTTAAGGTAAACGGCGTAAAAGCAAAAGGCAGCTTTGACACCGCCAAGATGATGGCGTTGGAGCTTGCCAAGGTTGAGGGGGAAGTAAACACCTTTAAGGGCGAGGAACGGTATGCCTTCAGCCTTGAACTGAATGCCTTTGACCTGTTTGAAACCGAGGCGGCACTTGCTCTTGAACGTAGCAATAACGGCGCTCTTATCCCTGACGAGTTATGGTTTTATGTAAAATCATCACCCGGAATTGTACTTGTTCCGCCTGTTCCGATAGGACAGCTTAACGGCGGCGGTGCCGGTTTTAAGGATCTTGCCGCAACGGTAAATGGCAATTATCTTGCCATTCCTCCTATTAAATTACGCGGTGCATTGACGGGAACATATCTGCATCTTATTGAAGGAACAGGTAACATTATTATAGGACCGAGCGAGATTTCACTAAAAGCAACCGATGTTAATCTTGTAGGTGCAGGCACGGCAACGCAGATTGTCGACAGCTTCGGCTATTCCTTAAAATTAAACGGACAGGAACGCAGTTATAAAGGTAATACATATGAAGGTATTTATTTCGGCGGCTCAAAGGAGCTTGCATTAAATCTGCCGAGTAAACAGATAGACGTTATAACGTTTGATTCTTCTATTGAATTGGGTGCTTTCGGCGGAGTGAATAACAGCAAGGATTATCTGTATCTTGCAATCGGTGCAAACGGCACGGTTGCAGGCAGAGTTCAGATTCCAAAAAGTAGTCCTGTTCTTGCCGGCAAAGGGTTTAACGTCGGAAATATTAATCTGATCGTAGGCGGTCAGACTGCTTTCCCAATCAGAAACGTCACAGTTGAGGATGGTATGAAGCAAGCCTTCCAAAATGTCGATGTGTACCTCGGCGTGGTGGCTGAGGTGGGCGGTTGGTTAGCCAGCGCGCGAGCATGGGTACTTGTGCCGAAAATCGTAGAGACCGACTTCCGCAAAGGCGGCGGCTGGGATATTGAGTTTAAGATGTTAGGCTATATGCCTGAATGGAACTGGGCGGATAAAGGTGTGTCACCGGTTGTAAGTATGCTTGCGGAAGACAGCGATGCGAATTTTGCGGCGGTGCGTGATGAGAACTTTGTGCTTGCAAACACCGGCGTGAGTCGGACGGAAATCTCAGCAAGTGCCGGTACAGACGAAGCGCCGTATATCGTACTTGCCTTTGACGGAAATCTAACCGAGGAGCAGATCAAAGACAACCTAAAGATTTTCAATGACAGCAACGCTGAGCTTAATATCGACTGGATGACTGACGACAGTCAGTTTAATCCTGACGAAGATGTCAGCGCGACAACTATTGCAGATATGGAAAAAACAAACGCTGACGGCAAAAAATATCGTCTGGCTCTTCTGCGACTTAAAGAAGGCGGCAAGTATATCGTTGATGCAGGAGGGTTGACATTTACCGATGAAAAGGCATTTTCTGTTGAGCCGTTTGAAAAGTTGGCTCTGACACTGACTGACAATCAAATTTCCGGTAAGGTGAAGTATGCCGTGGATAATACGCCTTACGTTATCCGCACTTATTTTTCAAACGAAGAAGGCGGAGCGGACTATATGATTTCAGAACAGGAAATCAGTGATACCTCAAATATTGAACTTTCCGTTCCTACATCGGGTGCGATAGCACCGACAGGTGAATATTATGTAACAGCCTTTCTTATGACGAAAAAGCAAGCAGATCTTAACGGTGACGGTAAGGAGGAAGACGCACTTATTGCTATTGATAATCAAGCGTTTAATACAAAAGTTGCATATACCAATGTAAACGAACCGTCCGCACCTACAGATGTTACTCTGCAAACATCAGGAAATGAGGTAATGCGTGCGGAGTGGAATGCGTCAGACAATGTTGACGGTTATGGTGTGAGAATTTATGAGGAAAAAGACGGAGAATGGACAGACACAGGATTTGGATATGATTTGGATAAAGACACGACAGCGGTTGATATGGCACTAACTGTCGGAGGAAACGGCGTTCGTGTAAATGAAAACGGAGATACCGCGGAGTCTGTTCCTGCCGAGAATTTGTTGCCTGATAAGACATATAAAGTCGGTGTTCGTGCATACAAAAAATCGGAAAACGGAAAGTATTACAGTAAGGAAACCGAATCCACAGGCGAATTTCTTCCTAAATATACACCTATGGATATAGCACTTTCGATGAACGGTAACGAATGCACTGCCGATGAAAACGGCGTTTATCACGCATATATCGGCGGCGGTGACAATACTTTGTCTGTAAGCGGATCGGACGCTGATGCGACATTTAAACTGACAAGAATGGACACAAATGACCAAATACCAAACGAAAACGGTGAAAACACCTTTGCAATTCCGGAATTTGAGGGAAGTTTGATGTTCAAGATTGACGGTATTTCCGACAAGGATGTAACAAGTGTATTCCTACTTATTAATATGGATAAAGAACCGCCTGTTCTGACGCTTTCATCTGATATATTTTATGCAGACAATGAAAGCGGCGACTATACGATAACAGGAATATCAGATGCGGGTAGCAGAATTATGTACGGCGATAATGAAGAAGTTGTTGCAGGCAGTGACGGTAAGTTTGCTGTTTCGGGAAAACTTTATGAAGGTCAAACAAGCAGTGTTATTATGCTTTGCGCACAGGATTTTGCCGAAAATACTTCAACACCGCAGACTGCACTTGTTATAAAGAAAATATCGAACACCGTAACGGTAAATGACAGCTATGCGGAGAATTCGGGTAGCGGAGAGTATTCAGAGGGCGAAACGGTAACGATTAAGGCCGGCGAACGCAGCGGATATAAATTCAGCGGTTGGACGACAGACGACAGTGTACAGTTTGCGGACAGCAAGTCGGCGGAAACAACATTTACAATGCCGAGTAAAGCCGTAACCGTAACCGCTAACTGGACGAAATCAAGTGGCGGTAACGGAGGCGGAGGCGGCAATGTGTGTTATACCGTTTCATTTGAAACAAACGGCGGTAATGATATTGCAAGCAAAACCGTTACGAGAAACAGTGTTATAAAAGAGCCGGAAACACCGATAAAGGACGGATTTGACTTTGAGGGCTGGTATACCGATAAGGGACTCAAAACAAAATATGATTTTACTGAAAAGGTAACAAAGAACTTCACGCTATATGCAAAATGGACGGAAAAGGATAACGGTGAATGGAAAAATCCGTTTACCGATGTTAAGGAAAAAGACTGGTTTTACGATTCGGTGAAATACGCGTATGAAAATGACTTGATGAAGGGCATATCAAACACAGAATTTGCACCGGACAGTGATGTTACCAGAGCAATGTTTGTGACGGTTATCTATCGTATGGAAAATGAGCCACAGACGGGAAAATGTGCTTTTACTGATGTTGAAAGCGGTAGCTATTACGAAAATGCAGTTGCTTGGGCGAATGAAAACGGCATTGTTTCGGGTATTTCTGAAGAGTGTTTTGCTCCGAACGAGCCAATTACACGTGAACAGATGGCGGCTATTATCTATCGTTATGCAGCGTTTAAAGGATATGACATAACTACAAGCAGCAGCACATCTTATACGGATAACGATAATATTTCGGATTATGCAAAGAATGCTGTAATATGGGCGGCTGAAAAGTCCGTTATGACAGGTAATACAGACGGAAGCTTTGCACCGAAAGCAAACACGACAAGAGCACAGGTTGCGTCAGTATTTATGCGTATGGTTGAAAACATAAAATAAAATATTGAAATTTCTCTAATAAATAATGAGAAAAAAGACCGCTCGGAATAGAGGTGAAATGCCTTTATTGACGAGCGGTTTTTTGTTTGCGGTAAATTTACAAAGTAGTTGGATTGCCTGATACCGGAAAATCCTCATACTAAAAAAACAATAAAAAAACCGAGTGACATACAAAAACTTTAAAGTTCTGTAAGAACACTCGGTATGGTGCAGATGAAGGGACTTGAACCCCCACGTCGGTGACACTAGATCCTAAGTCTAGCGCGTCTGCCAATTCCGCCACATCTGCAAACAACATAATACATTATAGCAGTGAAAAGTTGATTTGTCAATACTTTTTTATAAAAAAATTAAATTTTTTTATTCTTTCAACATATTATGCGTTTTATCAATGATAAAAGTCATAGCGGACGGCATAACATTTATGACGGTATGTTTAGGATTGCCACCGTATTCGCCGTCAAGGGTCCATTTAATATTCTCATCACATTCAAATTCAAAATACGAAGATTTTACAAACAAATATTCATCGCCGGAATTTTCGCCACGCATAAGATTAATAAGAATATTTTGAAATTCGATAAGATTAGTCGGACGTTTAAAAACGAGCATTTCAAACAATCCGTCATTCAAATCTACATTTTTAAGTTGTTTTGTTTTATGCAATCCCGCAACGGAGGTTGCGTTTAAAATCATACATAGGAATATATCGCCTTCAAATTCGCCGTTATCATATTTTATTTTAACGTGATAAGACGGCAGGGAAGAAAGTCGTTTCATACCCTCCAAAACATATGCGGTATGACCGAGAATGTTTTTTGTTTCTTGCGGTGTATCGTAAGGGACATCGGTAAATGCACCGAATGCGGCAACATAGTTAAAAGTCGTACTGTTAAACTTACCGATATCGCATTTAAACGGAACGCCGTTTACGGCAATATCGGACGACTTCGCTATACTTTTCGGCAATTCAAGAGTAGAGGCAAATGTCATTTGTTGTGCCTGTTGGGATATATCCAAGACAAGGTCTTTTGTCGGCGTCAAATTCCATAAGTCCTTTTACTGCTTCATTTAAAGTGCCATCGTCCGCCTGATACAACAATTCGGTCAAACTTATCACCGTTATTTTTTATATAATTGTAAGCGTCCAAACGTTGTTGAGTCGGATCGGACTGTAATATCATATTCGGCTTTGGCAAATTTATCGAGAATATCAAGAAGATGATTTTTTTG
>ENA-OPYX01001603-OPYX01001603.1-human-gut-metagenome-genome-assembly--contig:-NODE-1603-length-11564-cov-2.897263_pt1 | contig 11564 bp, 18 predicted proteins | sample MGYA00242639_ERZ504486 | MGnify/ENA primary metagenome ERZ504486 (study PRJEB26092, sample SAMD00036296) | human gut metagenome | host: Homo sapiens | study: EMG produced TPA metagenomics assembly of... | reverse complement strand
ATACCTCTATCCTTTCATATCCCGCTGCCTGCGCCGTAAATACCGAAACGGCTCATTTTTACTCATCTTCTGCCAGCCTTCCATCTTCGCCATAATTGCCGAGATAGCGTTTGCGTCAAGCCTTTTCAAGTCCGCTTTCGCTTTACCGAAACACTCGCACCATATCTCCATATTGCAGACCTTCGTGCGTTTTACAGTACCCTTAACCGATACCTCTCCGAACTCACTGCCGTTAAGGAAATTCCTTCTCTCGTATAAAGACATTTCATTCCAATTATCCGGCAGCAATGTTTCAAGATACTCGCGCACCATCCCCTCGCGCTCGTCCGTTTCCAAAGCCTCGCGCTGAAGGTTCTTCGCATATTGCTCCATTTCCGCGTCAAGAATAAGCGGTTCTTTGTTCCTGTAATACACAAGCGCCTCCGCCCAAATCTGGTCTATTTCATTTTGCGCGAGCTGCCACGGCTTTTTCTCCGAGTCCCCGATACCTTAACAGGGAAAAAACGGCGGTTGCCCGTGGTATCTCTGAGGTATCCGTGTTCCGCATTCGTTGTGCCTATGAAAATACACTGTCTTAAATGCGGCGTCGCTCTGCGACCGAAGGACGCACGGAATACATCGTTCTGCCGAGAGATAAAGCCGCGCAGTGTTTCTATTTCCGTTTTCTTAAGTCCGGCAAGCTCGCCTATCTCTAAAATCCAAAACCCCTGCAGCTTCTCCGCCGCTGTCTTATCCTTCGTGTCGGATAATAAAAGCGAATCGTTAAACCACTCACCGCACAGCTTTGATATAATCGTTGACTTTCCTATCCCCTGCGGTCCCGACAGAACAAGCATCGTATCAAACTTTATGCCCGGTACCATAACGCGGGCTATCGCACCGCATAAGGTTTTACGGATTACGGCGCGTGTGTACGGATTATCCTCCGCGTCGAGGTAATCGGTAAGCAGGGTGTCAACCCTTTCTGTCTTATCCCATTCCGGCAAGCCGTCAAGGTACTGACGGATAGGATGGAACGAGCGGTCATCGACTACCTTTGCCAATGCCACGTCATAGTTCACCCTTGTGAATTTACCGTAATGGTAGGTTAAGTATGTTAAAAGCTGTGCGTCATCCGCATCGCGCCAATATTTAGACGGATGCTGCCACGGTACATTTCCCTTTATCTCTATACAGTCCGACAGTTCATTGAAAACAATACCTTTAAGCTTCGGGTCGTTCTGCAATATAATCGTGAGGTTTTGTATAGTGTTCTCTATATCTCCGCGCTTGTTCATAGACAGCCTGTGCCGCCACATTACATCGTCATCGTCCGAAATAGCCGAAAACTCCTCCTGCGCCGCCGTTTCCTTATCGGTGAGTGTCTGTGCCTTGACATTGTCATCATTCATCGCAAAGTCCATCATTGCTTTGAAGGATGGTGATTTCTCACTGTCAGTTTCGTCCTTATCAAGATACGAAAACTTATGTATCCGCACAAGGTCAAACGCATTGCACAGCTTACCGCAAGCCGGATCGGTCGCGTGATGGCTGTATGCGAATTTATCGTTATAGACTATAACCCCTGCGATTGAGTCTGCCGGGATATAGTCATAACGTCCGCTTAAGCTGCTCGGCGTATATACATCCGACAAAAATGTGCTTATTGCCTGCTGTATCGGATACGCGCGGCAGAACGCGCCGACTATGCCGTCCTTTATCAGCGGGTCGGCTTGCTTTTTCAATGCATGGGATACTATCTTTTTCTGTCTTGACGATACGGGATATTCCGATGTATCGTGCCAATCCTTATACCTTGCAAGCACAGCATCCGCGTCCACAGGATTTCCGTCCCGATGCCTGAATACAAACTCACCGTCAGCGGACGTTGACGCCCAATACATAAGACGGTGCGGCTGATAGGTCGTGTCGTCAAACTGCTCTATTCCGATGTCGGCAGCTATGCGTCTTGCAATAGCCGTGTGCTCGTCCGCCGTAACGGGACGGGACAGCGGGATTATAAGTCTGAGTCTTGGCCGTTCAGGTGTGTGCTTATGCGTTGAATATATAAGGCAGCGGAAGTCAAAAAACAGTTCTATCTGTTCCCAAAAATCATCATCCGCGTAATCTGCATCAAGCGAGAGCATACAGCGGTTTACAACGGTGTCCTTCTTTCGGATACCGTTTCTTAACTCGCCGCCGACAAAGCCGCCCACATCCTTTATATTATCCTGCTGACCTTTCGGGAGTTTTCTGTATTCCTGCACCGTTTCAGCCGTTCTGATTGTTTCTGAACATCTGCTTACAAATTCATCCCATGAAAACTCCTTGATTTTCCACGCTCTTGAAGTCCTGCTGTTGCCTACGGATATTTTTCATAGTTCCATCACCCCGCAGTTCTCGTCAAAATACTTTATCGGTATATTCCACTTTCTTGCCGCACGGATTTCCCGCTGCATTCCGCTTGAAATATATTCGCCGAACACCCACATTTCCGTACATCGTTTTAGCATATGCAAGGCAAGCGTCAAGCCTTGTCTGCGTTCAGTTTTAATACTATCGTTTAGGAAATTGCGTAAAATATATGTGAGGACAAAACGGCAGTTTACCGCACTGCACTGCAAACAGTGAATACTGTCTTGCATTATCTGTGTTTTTCTCTATATTCCCGCGATACGGAGATGCTATGTAAACCCACGGAATAAATCTCTCGCCGCGCTTTATAATCTTTTCATCTCTGCGGATTTGAAAGTATGCGTCGCTAAATGTCGGGTCGGGATAATGCTCACTGTTTCTGTGCATTTACTCTCCTCCTGTGATACATCTCAATCAAGTCCGTTCTTCCATTCTTTGTAAGCGTGTACCGCGTATTTTCAAGTTCAGACTCAAACTGAGCCCTTTTCTTGTAAAACGGACATTCTCTGCCGCCGAAGTCATTATTCATTAAACAGGTACAATAACCGTTGGTATTTGCAAAACAGTCCTTATGCCCAGAACACGGTATTTTTATAACCATATCAATCTCCCCTCTCCTCATAAGCGCAGAGCTTCTCGACTGCGACCTTCATTGGCTCAAAGCAGAAAATCTCATGTATCAGCGTTTCCCTGTCATATTCGGGAAATGTCTCGTGGTTTAAGACCGCATCGCCGTACTTAGTCCGCCGTGTAAGTCTTATCTCCGTTTCCTTCTTACGCTCTGCCGTACCGATTACTTCTAAAACGCAGTATGCCGCCATAATAAAGAACGGCAGAATAAAATACTCGCCGCCTATTACGGCATTGCTGCGTATATGTGTTGTATATATGACCGCTGCAAGCTCGGACAGTGCGCCGATTATGACAGCGGTTAAAATTACTCTCTTTTTCATAAACCTTAATCCTTCCTGTAATATTCACACTCATAGCCGTCTGCGATCAAGGGAATACCGTCTGCCCAATCAGGATTTATGCTCATCAGCATACACATCTCATCAACCGAGCCTTGACCGTCCGGCACTTCGGCTATTATTTCATCGTGGACATGGAAAACAATATCGTATCCGGCATTTGCGACATTCATCATTGCCGAAGCAAGCAAGTCCCTCGCAATCGCCTGTACGATATTCTCTACCAGCTTACCGCCGAATGTTTCGAGCCGTTCCCATTTCTTTGACGCACCGACGCCCATATATGTGATACTGTCGCCGCCGAATCTGTTTGTGCCGATACGCGGCTTTATATATGACAACCTGCGTCCGCTCGGCAGGCGTATGAACAATATCCCTCGCTCGTACATAAACACAAGCTTGCCGAGTGAAACGATTGTTTTTTTCCTTTATTGCCTTCATTGCTGTGTTTTCCGACTTCCGTCCACAGCTTAACGATATGCGGATTAGCATTTTCGCCAATCGTTGATTAAGCCTTGCAGTTCGTCCTCCGGCACTCCCATCTCAACCGCGCCCATATTCTTCAACGCGCCGACTGAGCCGCCGTAACCACAGGCAAGCTCGGATATTTTACCCTTTTGCCGAAGATGCCCGTTTACTCCGTGTTTCTCGACCGGAACACGGAACATCTGACTTGCAGAAGCGCAGTAAATATCGCCGCCGTTCCTGAATGTGTCAAGCCTCCACTGCTCACCCGCAAGCCACGATAACACACGCGCCTCAATAGCCGAAAAGTCCGCGACAATAAATCTGTATTTTGATTTTGGAATAAGGACGGTGCGGATAAGCTCTGACAGGACATTCGGAACATTACCGAATGTCATATTAAGCATTTCAAAATCTCCGTCCTTTACAATATCCCTTGCAAGCGTCAAATCCGGCAGATGGTTCTGAGGCAGGTTTTGCGGCTGCAGAATGTTGCCGGACCATCTTCCGGTTCTTGATGCACCGCAGAAACGCATCATTCCGCGCACACGGTTATCTTTGCAGACCGAACGCATAACCGCTTCATATTTCTTTACCGATGTTTTCGACATCAACAGCCGCAAATGCAGCATTTCCTGTATATCGCCGTCCGTTTCATCCGCAAGCGCCGCCACAGCCTTTTTTGAAAGGCTTTCAATCTCCACACCGTTCTCTGTAAGCCACGCCTTAAGCTGTGCTACGGAGTTCGGATTTTCCAAACCTGTCAATGTATATGCCTGTTCCGTAGCCACTGCGGTCTGTATGGAATTTATCTTTATTGCCTGCTGCGCCAATGATAAATCCACAAGCACACCGCGGTCGTTTATTCTCTGATCGAGGACATATAACCGATGCTCTGACTCGCTAATTGGATACATCTCAAGCTTTTTTGCAATCTGTCTCTCAACATCAACATCTCTTTTGCAGTATTCCTTAAACAGCGCCCACTTCTCAGGAGCGTCCCCCGGCATATTCCTTGTTCTGCCTCCGTTTGATTTGGTCGGCTTACAGGAAACGCAGAAGTATTTGATTAACTCCTTACCCTCTGTCATCTTCTGCCGTTCCAAGCCAAGAGCCGCACCGACATCTGCAAGCGATGACGGCAGCGACAGTTCCGCAGCCTGTACCGCTGTGCAATACCAAGACGAAGGGTCAAGCAGGATGCCGAGATGCTTCGACAGACACACCCGCTCAAACTGAGCATTGAATGCTGTCTTTATAACTGTGTCGGATTTGATTGCTTCGGCTATTTCCTCCGGCAGTTCTTCACCGTTTACAAGATCAATAATATTTATTTCCCCGTCATCTATGGAATAGGCAAACAGGAGTATCTCAAAAGCAGGAGAGTCGGCATATTTATACACTCCGCACTTGATAAGGTCTATATTTCAAGGAAAAATGTTTCAATGTCATTAGCTTAATTTTTTTCACTGTTTTCAACCTTTTACCAATAAATTTAGGTTGACTTTATCCTAAAATTAGAGTATAATATTTATAGAATATAATTGGAGGTATGCAATATGAATGTTAATACAAACACAATGGTTTCTATTTCGGAAGCCAACCAGAATTTTTCTAAAGTTGCAAGACTTGTCGACCAGTACGGCTCTGCTGTAATTCTTAAAAACAACTCGCCGCGTTACTTGATTTTAGAATTCAATCAAGCCGATGAGCAATTAGCTGCGCCAACTGATGATGTATTAGCCGTATCCAAGAAAATAATCGCTCGTAATAAGACGGTATATAAGGAGCTTGCAAAATGAAAATTCTTACTAAAGAACAGATTTTACTGCTCCACTCACAGCTTATAGAGAATTTCGGCGGTTCATCCGATATACGTGATGAAGCGCTTCTTGACTCGGCTATCAACACACCATTCCAAAACATACGATGGAGAAGAACTATATCCTACTTTACTGGATAAAGCCTCACGACTATGCTTTGGCCTTGTAAAAAATCATCCGTTTGTCGATGGCAATAAAACGTATCGGAACTCACGCAATGCTTGTATTTCTTGCGATAAAACGGCAATTGATTTGGAATACAGTGACATCGAGCTGATTGAACTTATTTTATCGGTTGCGTCAGGAACTCAGTCCGACTCTGATATTCTTCGATGGCTTCAGCAGCATATTATTTAAGAACATCTTGCAAGGTGTTCTTTTTTTGCATACACATCCGTTTACTCTTAACTCAGGAAATCGTCATCCTCATCCTCATACGCTTCAAAATCGTCCTCAGCTCTTGTTCGTCCGCCGAGCGGCTCACCGTCGCGTATCTTTTGTACTGAGTTTACCGATGCTGCAATTCCACGATTTCCGTTTACATTATACGCATAAACAGAAATTGAAGCTCGTCCATAACATCCTGAATAAAACTCGTTTCTGTCTAAAATCGGTTTTACCTTTCTATCGACAATCTGAGGCTGTTCTTTTGAATTGCAGTTTATGAAGTAGCTGTCGGCATACGCCTCATCATCCGGTCTCTCAATATCTCCGTCACGGAGCGGAAGCTTTAAGTTCGCCGGAATCTTACCTCCAAATTTTGCAATTCCATCTTTTTTTGCCGTTTCAATTGCTTCCTTTATAGCCTTTATTGTTTCTGTATCCTTTTTAGGAATAATCAGTGAAACGCTGTACTTAGGTTCACTTCCGTTTATCGCTTGCGGTTCCCATAAATGCGTATATGAAAACCTTACTTCGTTTGTTACTACTTTCGCCATATTTAACTCTCCTTTTCTTTTTCACTGAAACTATCATCAAAGAATGCAAACTCTCCGAACAGTTTTTTTCGTGCTGTATTCGCAACCATAACTGCATCCGGCAAGTTTTTATAATATCCAAAATGAATAGCTTTTCCATCTTTCCGGACTATCACTCTATACTTGCCATCCTGTATATATACGTTTTTGTGTCCGCTGCTGCGATTGTTTTTAAATGCCGCTGAATTTGCTGCATTTTCCTTATTTACGGCGTAACGCAAATTTCCTCTCCGGCAATCATACTTTTTACGGTTTACATGGTCAATTTGTATTCCCTCTGAAGCAGGCATTATATATCTGTGTAATTTAATATTTCTGCCGTTAATTTTAGTTAACACATAACCTTTAGTATCAATATGCCAATTATGTGATGTGACAAAATCCCAATCTTCAGAGCTAAACAGAAAAAGTTCACCTTTTACGGTTTTCCCCTCACAATATGTACCATGATTTATAAAAATCATTTTTAATACAATGTCCGCAGCTTTCCGTATGATGTGTTGTCAAATGATTTATGGGAACATTTGTAACATTTCCGCAGTCGCATTGACACTTCCATATTGACATTCCATTTTCTGTCTGATACACTCGTTCCTTTGCTGTCAAATATCCAAAACGCTGATTGGTTATATCTTTCAAATGTCCGCATCTCTTACAGGCTTTAACACTGCCGTTTCTTAAGGCAGTCCCATTGACAACAAATTCGGTTACCGCAATCACATAAACAATTCCATTGCAAATGTCCATCTTTATCCCTGCCATTAAATCCTGTCACAGCTAAAGTTCCAAAGCGCATACCCGTCAAGTCATACTTCTTATTCATTGTTAAAATTGAGGGATTTCATCAAAATCCCCTAATGTATGTACTTCCTCACGCTTGTCCGTTTCCGGAACAAGCGTCAATTTGCCTTTCGGTTTGATGATGTATTCACCAAGCAGCTCTCTGAACTGCTTTTTACCCATCAGTTTTTCCATCTCCGTTATGCCGATAAGCGTATTTTTATATATCTGCGAAAGCGTATAACCGTTATCTCGGCATACTTCCGCAATCTTGCCTTCATCCGCATACTGACGCTTTGAACGTCCTTCAACAACCTTAAATCCGCGCCAATGCTTACCTTCGTTTATCGCCTTCGCCTGCGCGTATGCAAACACATCCTCCGCCCATTTGGAGAGGTCGGCGGCAATCGTCAGAACACCCGCTATTTCCTCATCGGTCAGTTCTGCAGGTTCCTTGAATTCGTGTTTCGCAGTTTCAAGCATAAACTCTGCCCTCTTTCGGCAGGTGGCTCTAAGCTTACAGAACCGACAATGACTTCCGGCTTTGAACTCACCCTCGCCTTTCGCTGCAAGCTGTGCGATTGGTTTGAGTGTGTTTTCCGCCCATGATAACAGCTCGTCAACAGACATCTCCCACTCGGAAATACTGTCAAGTCTCGGCTGAACAATCGCCATCTTAACCATTTTTATATCATACAGATAATCATAAAGATTTAACGCACCCAAAGCATACAGCATCATCTGCGGATTATGCTCTGCCGATACAGCCACACCTTTGCCGTACTTGAAATCAATTACCTGTATAACATCATCAGCTACAATGACAAGGTCGCCTGTGCCAAAGCCGTCCTCGACATAGTTTGAAAAGTCAAGTCTCTGCTCCACAAGAACGACAGCGTCAGGACACGACTTTCTGATTGTTTCAATTTTGTCCGTAACATAATACGCATAGCTGTCTGTGTATCGGTCAATCTCCTCTGCGTTAAAGTTTCCGGTAGAAGGCATTGGAATATCCCGTTCACCTAAATACCACCTGACCTTATACTCAGCGACCTCGTGAGCGACAGAGCCTTCCTCTGCATACACAGTTGTTTCATCGGGCAGTTCCTTCTCAAGCATAGCCGAAGGCGGACACGCAAGCCAGCGATGCGCCGATGACGCGGATAAAACCGCGTGTTTACGTTCAGTAGATTTTGCGCTTTGCGCAAAACTCGCACCTTCGGTGCGCCCGCCCTTCTTGGCGGTACATAATGGCGGCATTTACTCCACCTCCATCTGCTGCAAATCAGCATAGAATGCGTCAAGGTCAGACACAGCTACGGCTGTAATATTCTTTACACCGTATTTTTCAATAAGCTGCTTGATTTCCTCGCGCTTTCCCTCACGGGACAGCTTAACCGCAAGCTCACGAAGCTGTTCGTGCGTCACAGAGGGCGTGTCTGCCACTTTCTGCGCCGATACTTTCTCTTTTGGTATACTATCCCCATCAGCCATCGCATTCGCCATAATTTCCAAGCTGTCGGCAAGTGAGCGCATACCGTTTACAACGTCAAGTAAAAGTTTAATCCTGCTCATCCTACACTCGCCTCCTTGTTTATCTCGTGTATGGAAAGCTCCTCCACACTGTCTCCGGGAACAAGAATTGTCATTTTACATGGCATACCGAATAAGAGCCGAAGGAACTTCTCTCTTACCGAAACACTGCGGAAGTTGACAACACTGTCTGCTCTCGGTTTCTTTGAAACACTGATTTTTAAAGTATGTTTCATATTTTATCGTCCTTTCCGAAAGGCTGATTTTTAATGTCCTTCACTATACGGACAGATAAAAGGTCAAATGTGAGGATTTTTATATAAACTTTTTTAATTTTTTATATATTGTCCTAAGACGATGAGAAATAGCCGAATGATCTACACCTTCCTTCTTTGCGTATTCATTGACTGTTACTCCCTCAAAGTATATGGCTCTGATAAGAGCCTGCTGTTTGCTTGAAAGATGTGTGAGAGCCTCGTTTAATCTCTCAGCATCACCCAATCCTTCAAAAAGCGCTGATATTCCCTTGTCCTCTACTGCATAATCAGCACCCTCATATGTACGCGCCTCAAGCGAATAATGCCTGCGTTTTTCCTTTTTGTCATTATTCCGCTCCAGCCTGTCAAGCTCTGCAAGAACACTCGCCCACTCATCGGAAACCTCAAGTTCCACATCTCCGTCTACAAACTCATATTTGATTTTCATAAAAAGTGCCGCCTTTCTGCAAGAAAAACGGCACTCTAACAAGCCGAAAAAACTCGCATTTTTTTTAATGCGAGCCATTCGGCTGTCCTACATTTTCAGACAAAATCCCCCATTTCGTGTAAAGGGCAAAAAACGCCCGGCAAACAGCGTTAAAAACACTGTTTACCGAGCATTTCCCCATTAAATTTATTTTGCTTTTATGTTAAAGCTATTTTACAAGCTCTACTAACCACGGTGTAATCGGCTTTGCGATTGCACGGGCATTTAAATACGCCATTTCAAGCGTCAGACAGGTATTGCCTAAATAATACCCGTCCATTACTGTAAGTGTCATTGCAAGGTCGGGCTTGTCCATTTTCGTAAGATAAATGGGCAACAGGTACTGCACCCGTCCCATATACCCCTGTGCCGTAACAAGTCCCGGCTCCACCACAACCTTCCGTCTTGCAAGCTCTACCGCAGTTTCCAGCAGCAGAGGCAGATTCTTAGCCTTGCGTATCTTGGCGGGAAGTCTTTCTAAATTTTCCTCATCGCCTAAGATATGCTCAACATTTACTCTTATTGGCCATTCGGGATTGAAATTCAAACCTTGCTGCGCCATCGGATATATCGGTCGTTCCGGTAAAGGCTCTATGTACTTGAGCCACGGCGACAATTCATCGCAGAAACCTCTGAAATACCACTCAAGCATAGAGTCCATCTTTTTGTTTCTGCCGAAAAAACCGTATATTCCTTTATATCTTGGCGTATAAAGTCCTGTATGAAAGCAAGCGCATTCATTTTCCACATGAAAATATTTTGACGCCTTCTCCTCTTCCGATTCCGAATTAAATTCAATAGCCTGTTTGCGAAAGATAGTATGTATATATCGTTCCAATATCGGTGTTTCATAATTCTTTGTTTCAACCGCAGGTTTCTTAAACTGCCATGCCTCCGGCAAAGCCATACATTTTAAATCATAAAGATGCCTGTACCATTCCGGTACATACGCAAAATCGAATAAATCAGTTTGTAACGTCATCATTGCATCACCCTGCACTTTGGTAGTGCCTCAAGATACCCTGCCTGTATCGCTGCTTTCAAATCCTCATCAATATATCGTCTCATATTTCCATCACCATCAACTTCCTCTACTGTGGACAACGCATTTATATAACTATCGTAATACGCTAAAACTTTCATTTGCGCATCATGGTCTCCGTGAACTGCACGATACGCTGTTTCATAATCAAGTTTTTTCTCGTCCATTATGTATGTTTCCTTTCATAATAATCTCGTATAAAGTTAAAAGCTTTTCTTTTCCATTGGCTGATTGTCGTTTCAGAGACACTAAACAATTCTGCCACTTCTTTTCTTGATAACCCATACCAAAATTCAAGTATCAGCACTTCTTTCTGACACTCCTTAAGCTTAGTCATAGCTTGATATAGCCACTCGGTTGTAACAACACAACTATGTCCGTGTTCATCTGAGACAACAAATTCTGATGGATACATATCCTCTTTTCCGTATGTCTCCATCACATATTGCATCACCTCCGCACCGCCGGTTTCATTATTTTTTTGTTTCTTTATTACAGCAGTCTTTTTTCTACTCATATTACGCATTACTGTCTTGCTGTAGCTATCAAAAATCGCCATATCTACATTATTATCGGATAAGGAAGTTGACACAAAGGCACCCCCTTCTCCGTATACAGTTTTGTGAATGAGTCTTTTACCTCCTCTGAAAGACTAATACTCCGAATGCGCGGATATGTTAAGCAAATTACTACTTTTTATTGTTTTTGTTACAAAAACTTACTAAATTTCTGATTATCTTTTCATAAGTTGGTAAATGCCGATATATCCCGTATTTTAGGGCTTTATCGGTATTTTCTTTTTGGAAGATACCTTGCATAAGCTGGCATTTACCAG
>ENA-OPYX01001602-OPYX01001602.1-human-gut-metagenome-genome-assembly--contig:-NODE-1602-length-11568-cov-3.897649_pt1 | contig 11568 bp, 15 predicted proteins | sample MGYA00242639_ERZ504486 | MGnify/ENA primary metagenome ERZ504486 (study PRJEB26092, sample SAMD00036296) | human gut metagenome | host: Homo sapiens | study: EMG produced TPA metagenomics assembly of... | reverse complement strand
TGAAACTCGATATAAAGAACATCCCTATAGCAAAAATATAGGAAAAATCCTTTTCTTATTTTGTGACAGGAAAAAAAATAACTGGTATGATAGAACTCAAGCAAGTTAAGCAGTTATGAGGGTTTGCAAGTATCCGCATCTAGCATGATGCGTGAACTGTAACTGCAAAATAAAGTTTCCCTGTTGATGGGCGAGAAAAAAGTCTGTTTCGGGGAATGGAAGGGCATGGTACGATTATGAGAAAACATCACATTCTTACAGCAGTAGCGGCGGCAGCTGTTTTCAGTCTTGGAGCCAGTACATTGGCTTTAGCAGGCGAGGAGTCAACATCTGGTGGAACTTTCACTTATGCAAGATCTGATTCTACGACCTCTTTTGATCTTCATCAGGAAATTACAGAAAATAATGCCTTTGCAATTGATAAGGTGTTTGAGTCACTTGTGACTTTTGATAACGATGGAAATATTATTGACTGGCTGGCAGAAGATCATAAGATCAGTGATGATGGTCTTGTATATACCTTTACGCTTCGTGATGGTTTAAAGTTTAGCGATGGCACAGATGTGACAGCAGAGGATGTCAAGTTTTCCATTGAGCGCCATCTTGAAGTCGGAGGATCCCTTCCAATTGAGGCAGATGTAAAATCTGTTGAGGCAGTGGATGAAAAGACAGTAGAAATTACACTGGGAACAGCTTACACACCATTTCTTTCAGAGCTTGCCAATTTCTCAAATGGAATTATTCCAAAGGATTTTGGTGGAAAGACTGAGGAGGAGTTTTTCAAGAATCCAGTCGGTACAGGTCCATTTGCCGTATCCGAGTGGGATCCATCTGGAGATTTGACTTTTGTAAAGAATGAATATTACTGGCAGGAAGGAAAGCCATATATTGATGAGCTGGTATATAAAGTAGTAGATGATGACAATCAGGCACTTAATCAGCTGCTTGCAGGTGAGATTGACGGAATTGAGGATTTGTCACTTAGCAATGCATCAAATGTAGATGGAAATGCTGATACGAAGACAGCAACCAGCTTTAGCTACAATGTAGAAGAACTGTTCTTTAATACGCTTGATGAGCACTTCAGTGATGAGCATGTACGCCGTGCACTTGCAATGGCAATTGACAGAGAGTCACTGACAAAGGCATTAACCTTTGGCTATGCAGAGATAGCAAACACTGTTCTTCCGCGTGCGCTTTTGTATCAGACAAATGATACGGTAAATGCGCTTTCGTATGATATTGACGCTGCAAAAGAAGAATTGGCACAGTCTGCATATCCTGATGGCTTTGACACTACGATCAGCATCGCATCTGGAAATAATACACGTCTTCAGGAGGCACAGATCATTCAGGCAGCAGGTGCACAGATTGGAATCAATATTGAAATTAATGCACAGGAAATTTCAACATTCCGTTCAGATTTTCGCGATTTAAATTTCTCTATGATGATCAACAGTGCAACAGCAGATTATCCAGATGCAAACTCTATTTTTGCATTTCAGGTCGATCCAGATGGATGGAGCAAGTGCTACTGGACTTCTTATAACAATGAGACAGCAGCAGATTTGATGAGAAAAGGACAAGTGACACCAGACGGAGATGAGCGTGCCGCAGTTTACGAAGAGCTGCAGCAGATTTTAGCAGATGAAGTTCCATATATTCCGCTGTATAATTCAGAGAACGTAGTTGGACTGAGAGATAATGTAGAGGGCTTTACTGTATTGCCGAATGGAAGTGTCCACTTTGAGGATGTTTATTTTGAAGAATAATAGTTATAAAATGATGACAAGAGCGCTTATTAGGGCAGCTCTTGTCATTGCGCTTGTTACAGCAGCAGTTTTTTTACTGATTCGTCTCGTGCCAGGAGATCCAGTTGTTATGGTTCTTGGAGAACATGCGACAGATGAGGCAGTAAATCAATTAAGAGAGCAGCTGCATTTAAATGATTCACTGGGGCAGCAGTTTCTCATTTTTCTGCAAAACGTATTTTTACATGCAGATACGGGCAATTCAATTAAATATGGCGTATCGTGCCGCAGTCTGATTTTACAGTATGCACCAGTGACACTTTTGCTTGTTGTCATGTCAATGACTATTTCAATTGTTATATCACTGCTTCTTTCATTTACGGCAGCCACACATAAAGATGGCATTGCAGACCATTTAATTAGGATTATTCCTATTATTGCGCATGGTATGCCTGTTTTTTGGATCGGACTAATTTTGATTCTTATTTTTTCTGTCAATTTGAAGTGGTTTCCAGTTGGCGGTCTGAAAAAAGGGACAGCAGGCATGATTTATAGTTTGATTTTGCCATCAATAACTGTATCATTTGGGCAGATTCCGCCGCTTGTGCGTTCACTTAGAGAGCAATTGATAGAAACACTTGATGCAGATTTTGTGCTTACGCTTTGTGCAGCAAAGCTTCCAAGACGTGTAATTTTATGGAAACATGTGCTTCATAATGCAGTAGTGCCAACATTGATGCTGCTTTCTGTCAATTTGTCTTATTTAATAGGCGGAACACTTGTGGTTGAGCAGGTATTTGCTGTAAAAGGAATTGGAAAGCTATTATTTGAGGCAATATCCAATCGTGATTTTCCACTTGTAGAGGGAATCACGCTGTACTGCGCATTTTTTGTTGTCATTATTAGCTTGATTGTTGATTTGATTGCAAAGAAGATTGATCCGCGAATGGCAAAAGTGTAAAAATTGTGACAGTATAACATATTAAGTAAAATGAAAGGGCAAAGGCGCATATTGTTATGAAACAGGCAAAAAGAAAAAAAGTAAAAAAATCACATGCGCCGACATTGTGGATCGGTCTTTTTATGATGGGTCTACTGGTAGTTTTAGCTCTACTGGCGCCTGTGATCTGCCCATATGATCCGCTGGAACAAAATCTTGCAGAGTTTCTCCAGGCACCTGGGGCAAAGCACTTGTTTGGAACAGATCAATTAGGGCGTGATTTATTCACAAGAACGCTGTATGCTGCGCGAACTGATCTATGGATTATGGTTATGGCTGAGATAGCACCATTTATAATAGGTATTTTTCTTGGAATGGCAGCAGGATATTTTGGAGGTGCGATTGACTGGCTGGTAGGAATGGCATCAGATACATTTATCGCATTTCCCTTTTATTTGCTTGTCATTGTGATCGCATTTGCATCTGGTGCAGGTTCGCACGGTATCTTTATCACATATTTGTTAGTTGGATGGCTTATTTACTGCAAGGTAGCACGAGGACAAAGTGCAGCACTTAAAAATTCAGAGTGGATTGCTGCAGCAAAGATTCTTGGATACTCTGATATTCGAATTTTATTTTGTGAATTGCTCCCCAATATTATTCCGCAGGCAATTGTCCTTTTAATGACAGATATGGTTGGACTTCTCGTCATTATTGTAACGCTTGGATACTTGGGCATTGGCATTTCACCACCCACACCAGATTGGGGTACCATGATCTCAGAGGGACAAACCTTTATGACAAATGCCTGGTGGCTTTCAGTTTTGCCTGGTATGTTTGTCGTATATACAGGAGTGGCGCTCTCATTTATAGGAGATGGGCTTGCAGATCGTTTTCGTTAAGAAAAAGAAAGGATGTAAGAATTTTATGGAAAAGCAGACTGATTCAGTTGAAACAGTGAAATCCATAGCATCAGATTTAAAAGCAGTAGAACCGATTGTATCAGTAAAAAATTTAATAGTGACTGGAAAAGATGGCCGACTTCTTGTCGATCATCTTTCTTTGCAGTTAAAGCGAGGAGAGACGCTTGGCCTAGTTGGAGAATCAGGTTCAGGAAAGACACTTACATTAAAAAGCCTGATAGGACTGCTTCCTAAAAATCTTTCAGAGAGCTATGAAGAAAAAAAGATTAACGGAAATGTGGCAATGATTTTTCAAAATCCGATGAGTGCACTCGATCCGCTATGTCCTGTTTTTGCACAGCTCATTGAGGTTGTTATGATAAGGCAAAATGTGAGCAAAAAAGAAGCGGTATGCCGCGCTAATGAGCTAATTGAGCGCCTTGGCTTACCGAAAGAGCTTTCTAAAAAGGATCGTCTTCCATCAGAGCTTTCCGGTGGACAATGTCAGAGAATTTTGATTGCCATGGCACTTGCCTGTAACCCAGATGTGCTTTTATGTGATGAACCGACCACGGCGCTTGATGTTACTGTTCAAAAGCAGACACTTGATTTGATCTTGTCGCTGCAAAAAGAGATGAATTTTGCCATATTGTTCGTCACTCACAATTTGGCAGTGGCAGCAGGCATATGCAGTCATCTTGCTGTGATGCATCATGGAAAAATTGTGGAAAGAGCTGCGACAAAGGAGATTTTATTAACGCCTAAGGATGAGTATACGAAAATGCTTTTGTCAGCAATTTTGCGTATCCCACATAGATGACCCCAACATAATAACATATCATTAAGAAGGAGCGGCAGCAAAATGCAAAAAAGTGATGTACTTTTAGAAATTAGAAATATTCAGGCATCATACAAAGAATACCCTGCATTAAATAATGTCAGTCTTGATATTAAAAAAAATACAGTACTTGGTCTAGTTGGAGAATCAGGTTCAGGAAAGTCAACACTGGCAAAGGTTATCACTGGGCTTTTGCAGGCTGATACGGGAGAAGTTGTATTTGATGGAGAAATGCTTTATAGTAAGAAAAAGCATTTGCATCGCAAGCAGCAGTGTAAACAAATTCAAATGGTATTTCAAAATCCAGAAGGTTCATTAAATCCAAAGCACACAATAGAAAAAATACTTTCTGATGCAATGCTGTTTCATAAAGTTACAGACAGGGCGCATGTAAAGGAAAAATGTCAGGAATGGGTACAGCGCATGGAACTTCCAGAAGATACACTTTCACGTTTTCCATCATCTTTTTCCGGCGGACAAAAGCAGCGAATTGCACTTGCAAGAGCGCTCTGTGTTTCACCAAAATTTTTGATTGCAGATGAGCCAACTAGTGCTTTAGATGTTTCAGTGCAGCTTCGTATGCTGCAATTAATCAAAGAACTTAAACGGGAGATGGGGCTGACAATTCTTTTCATCTCGCATGATATGGGTGTTATTTATGATATCTGTGATGAGGTGGCTGTCATGAAGGATGGAAAAATTGAAGAGACAGGAGAAAAGGAAGCTTTTTTTGCGAATCCTAAAACAGAGTATGGAAAACTTCTGCTTGACAGTGTGCCAACTCTGCCGTATTTAGAGTGAAGAAGTGGACCGTGAAAGATGAGAGAAAAGTCAATGAGAGGAAACGGAAGAAACCATGGAAAAGAGAGCAGATTGGATAAAAGAAATTTATGTAGATCAGGCAGATAATTCAAACAAATTAAAAGCACAAACAGATGTGACCGATTCAAAAGTGTTAGATGGCATCAGTCAGATACAATATGAAATTCCAGGTTTTGTAGATTTCCACCTCCATGCAGGATGGACTGATTTTGATCATGATGATCAGGAAAAGAGAAGTAGCTTGGATGTAGAAGGGCGCATTAAGCGCTGCCTTAATGAACTTGATGTTATGGGTTTTCGTATAGTTCGCGATGCAGGCGGGCTAGAGTGTATCAAGGCAGATGCATGGAAACAAAGCACTAAAGAAAATGCGCTTTCTGTTGTCGAATGCTCTGGAATGGTGAATGGTGAAAATGCTAAAGACAGTGCTTTTCAGAATTGTATAAAAAAACGAAACAGTCTGTGGATAAAGATTTTTGCAACAGGCGGTGTCGGTGCATCACCAGAGAAAGTACTGATTCCAACAATGAAAAAAGAAATATTTTTCAAGCTGGTACAAGACTATCATGCGGCTGGAAAACTTGTCATGGTTCATACATGGGGCGGAGACAGCCTAGACTGGTGCATTGAGGCAGGTGTGGATTCAGTCGAGCATGGTATTTACATGAATCAAAGACAGGCATATGAATTATCATCCAAAAACATACTCTATGTCCCGACAGCAGCAATTTATCAGCTGCTTGCCGCTAATGATAATCCACTGCAGGTCGCATCATTTTTTGCAGAGCATGCGCGTCCGGCTGTTATAGCACATCAAAAAGCAGTAGAATATTGTGTAAAAGAAGGTGTTCGCATGACTTGCGGCACTGATTTTTATTCTGATCCAAAGCTGTTGGCTCACGAATATGAGGAAGTTTTTGCATTGCAGCGCTATGGTGTGCCTAAAGAGGCAGCTTGGGCGGCATTTTGTGGGCAGACCCTTACAAAAAAGGAGACAGGTGCGTGCCTTCATTCAACAATCCGATTAAAACGCCATCCGTATGAGATTAATTCACCAGAAGAATTAAAAGCTGAGATTTGCAGAATGTGAAGAATAAGTTCTTGACATATACCTGAAAATACGCTATAGTAAAAGTCCTTTTGCAAAAGAATGTACAGCATGTACGAGAACGGACAAACCCTAGAACGGACGGGCCCGAAGGCGGGACAAACCGGATCAGATAGGTATTTTATGGCAAAATCCATAAAAGGCAGACCTACTTGGCAAGATACAGTTCACACATATGTGAGAACCGTGATAAGTTGTATGACTACCAGGAGGAAGTACGATGATTACAGTACAAAATTTATGTAAGACCTATAAGGTCGCAAAGAGAAAAGCAGGCATGAGAGAAGCCTGCCGCAGCTTATTTCGGCGTGAATACGAAGAAATTCACGCACTTGATCACATTAGTTTTCAGATTGGTGACGGAGAAATGGTTGGATACATTGGCAAAAATGGAGCTGGCAAGAGTTCAACAATTAAGGTACTAAGTGGCATTTTAACACCGGATGAGGGAACTTGTGTTGTCAACGGAAAAATTCCATGGAAGGATCGCATTTCCTATGTAAAGGATATCGGAGTTGTGTTTGGGCAGCGAAGTCAGCTTTGGTGGGATGTGCCGGTAATTGACTCATTTGAACTTTTGAGGGATATTTATTCCATTTCACAGGCAATGTATAAAAATAATCTCGAAGAACTGACAGAACTTCTAAATTTATCAGAATTATTAAAAACACCAGCAAGACAGCTCTCACTTGGACAGCGAATGCGCTGTGAGATTGCTGCATCGCTACTTCACAGTCCAAGCATTCTTTTCTTGGATGAACCGACGATTGGACTGGATGCTGTGTCTAAGCTTGCAGTGCGCGATTTTATTAAGCAATTAAATCAAGACCACAAGACGACTGTCATTTTGACAACTCATGATATGCAAGATATTGAGGCATTGACAAATCGCATTTTGCTGATTGGAAAAGGGCGCATTTTGATGGATGGAAGCCCGGAAGAACTAAAGCAAGATGCCGCATCCATGGACGAGGCTGTTGTAAAGCTGTATCGAAGCTTTGACGAGAAAGAGGGGAGATGAATCAAATGAAAAAGTATCTCTCTTTTTTTCGCATGCGCTTTTTGATGGGATTACAATATCGCGCGGCAGCAGCAGCTGGAGTCGTCACCCAGTTTACATGGGGATTTATGGAGCTTCTTGTCTTTAGAGCATTTTATCAGGCAGATGCGTCTGCCTTTCCAATGAGCTTTGAAGCTGTCGCCAGCTATATTTGGCTGCAGCAGGCAATTTTTGGCATTGTTCATGGCATGGATGATGGAAGCAGAAATATTTTCATCTATCGTGGATGGAAATATTGCCTATGAGATGTGCCGCCCGATACATATTTATTCGATGTGGTTTGCAAGAAGTGTTGCGAACCGTGTGTCAAAGGCATTGCTTCGCTGTGCGCCAATTTTAGTTGTGGCACTATTTTTGCCAAAGCCATATCGATTGATGCTTCCACAGGATCCAATGACGCTTTTCTTATTTTTACTGACAATGATACTTGGAACACTAGTAACAGTTGCAATTGGCGTGATTATTTATACCAGCTGTTGCTTTACGATTTCAGCCCAAGGAATTCGCATTTTTTATGCATCTGCATGTGAGCTTTTGTCAGGTCAGATCGTGCCGCTTCCATTTATGCCAGAGGTGGTACAGCGCGTGTTAAAGGTGCTTCCGTTTGCTGCTATGCAGAATGTGCCATTTCGAATTTATTCAGGCGATTTATCAGGTCGAGCCATGGCAGAGGCAATTTTTCTTCAAATATTTTGGCTCATTGTGCTTGTTGGAGCTGGATGGCGATTTGCTAAACTTGCTGAAAAAAAGCTAGTTGTGCAGGGAGGGTGAGCCATGGAAAGAATGAATAGAAGAATCGAAAGAAACAAAAATAGAAATCATAATGGAAATCAAAATGGAAATCAAAATGAAAAAAGGCACGAAAAAGAAGTAGAGGCAACATGAAAGCTGAGAATGCAAGGATTTCAGCAGTTCGTCTGTATTTGCACTATATCAGTATTCATATTCGAAGTGCAATGCAGTATAAGACTTCCTTCTTTTTGACGACACTTGGCCAGTTTTTGTTTTCATTTAACGTGTTTATGGGAATTACATTCATGTTTCAGCGATTCCACGAGGTGAAAGGTTTTACCTATAGTGAAGTATTGATTTGCTATGCACTTGTTTTGGTTGAGTTTTCATTGGCAGAAATGTTTGCAAGAGGCTTTGACTCATTTTCTGGAATGGTGCGCCATGCTGAATTTGACCGTGTGCTGGTACGGCCGCGAAACGAAGTCCTTCAGGTGCTTGGAAGCAAATTTGAATTATCAAGAATCGGAAGAAGCTTTCAAGCAATTATCTTGTTTATTTATGGCGTTATGCACGTACAAATTGATTGGAATTTGCCGCGGATCTTGACTGTGATTTTTATGCTGATCGGTGGGGCAGCAGTTTTTTCAGGATTGTTCATGGTATATGCAGCACTTTGCTTTTTCACACTAGATGGACTTGAATTTATGAATGTATTAACAGATGGTGCAAGAGAATATGGCAAATATCCGATTGGAATCTACGGAAAGCGCATGCTGCAGTTTTGTACCGTGATTGTTCCGTATGCGCTGATTCAATATTATCCGCTCTTATATTTGCTAGGAAGAACTACTTCTCTCTGGAACATGGTGATGCCACTATTTGCTGTTATTTTTTTAATACCGTGTTATGTGCTGTGGCGCATTGGCGTGCGCCACTACAAGTCAAGCGGATCGTGAGAGTGCAATGATAGACACGAAGTTCATACAATTGAGGCAGCTGCAGAGCTTGGCTTTGGAAGCAGAGAGTATGAACTGGTGACAGTAGAGTAAACTTTTGTATCAAAAAACATAAAAATATCCAGACATTGCTTCGAAAGAGAACGCGAGTGTCTGGATGTTTTGTAAATTAGCTTTCTGAGTCTTCGTGATAGTTAACCGTGCGATCATAGTGATGAAATTGTGTGATGCGATCTGGCTTCTTACAGGAAGCCGGAAGCTTTGTCTTTAATTCATCCATCTCAGAAGTGGTAAGATGTGTATAGGCATCTTCTGGGCGGCGTACATAGTAGCGGAAAGAGAACAGATCACGTTTTTCCTCGGCAAGCTCTTCTGTTGTCCAGAATTCATGAAACGAGGTAAAACGCTTGTCATAGAAATCTTTTTCAAAGCGGTCAAAGCCAGTTTGATTTTCATAGAAATAATGGCGGTTTCCATCCTTATATATCACTTCAATATAAGAAAAGACCTCCTCAGTGCCCTGTCCTGGACAGCAGCATCCGAGATTAAATACGATATCATTCATAACATGACCTTCACGCCATGCAGAAATGTTTTCTGGTGAGAAAGAAAAATTCATAATAATGCCTCCTGTGTAATGAGTTACTGTTCATGGGGCTTTGCCGTGAACTGTAATGTTAAATGAACCTGTTATTTTTGTATTATCATATCATATATTGACAAAGTGGGCAACTCCTAGTAGACTTAATTGGAAAATAGTAGAAGTAAAGAGGAAGAGAGGAAAACACTATGCAGGCAAAACAGGAAAAATGGGACTTATATGATCAGCAGGGCAGAAAAACAGGAAAAACCATTCAGGCAGGCGAGAATGTTCCGTATGGATATTGTCTGTACTGTGTTGGTATCTGGGTAATTGACAGCGAAAAAAAGATTTTGCTCACAAAGCGAAGCAGTCAGAAACGTTATGCACCTGGTAAGTGGGAGAACACAGGCGGTCATATGATTTCAGGAGAGACAAGCAGACATGCCATTGTGCGTGAGCTTAAGGAAGAAACAGGCATTCAGATTGAAGAAGATGAGCTGATTGAGCTTGGAGATAATCATATTGGTCAGTTCCTTGGCGATAATTATGCCGTTTTTAAAGATGTGGCACTTGATGAGGTTCATCTTGAAGAGGGAGAAACAGAGGATGTTATCAAGGTAACACTTCTACAGCTTGAGGAAATGGCAGAGAAGAAGATGCTTAGTCCTGCAGTGTGGGATCACATGGCTGGATATAAGGATGAGTTTTATCGTTTGTTCGATTAAGCAGATATTAAAATCAAAGCCAATACAAGTATATTTGCAGAAGAGGCTTTGTAGTGAAAATGAAGAAGGAGGTGCAGCATGAGTCAGCTGTTAATAAAATCACAGGACATTCGCTATACAAAACTTACATTTGTAGTACAATTTACAGAGGATACCATGCTGCCTAAACAGAAGGTATCTGCTATTCGTGGTGGAATCGGAGAAATGCTACTGCGTGCTAATTGTGTGCGTGGGCGCGAATGTGAAAAATGTGATTTTTTAGATGAATGTATCGTGCAGCGCATCATGTATTCTAAATATGAAAAGAAGCCATCTTTTGTGACAACAGGCGAGAGCGTAGGCTATGTGCTTGAATGTGATAATTATAAGGAAGAGTTTTATCAGGGAGATCAGTTAAGCTTTCAGTTAATTCTTTTCGGAAAGAATATTGTTTACTTTAATCAATATCTTCAGGCAATCAGTATGCTCGGAGTATCAGGTCTTGGCAAGCATCAGGCACATTTTATTATTGTTTCTGTTAAAAATCAGTATTGGCAGGATATTCTTGTAAATAACAGCATTCAAATGGGAAACTATCAAAATTTCCACGCTGGGAGAATATATTGATTACCGAATGAGACAGCTAAAAAAAGTACAGCTAAAGGAATCACAGCTGCAAAAAGAACAGCAGAAAAGTTTTTCTCATGTAAGTGACGCTTGTTATTCAGGGATGCTTACGTTTCATACACCATTCACAGTAAAATATCAGGGAGAATTTATTCGTGATCTTCAAATGGATCCAATCATCGCGTCCATTCGCCGCCGACTTTACATGTTAGACTGCTTTGAAGGCATCGAAGCAGAAATATTTTGGGATGAAACGCCAGAGACAGCTGTTACTACGCGCCAGCAGTCAAGATTAGAAGGAGTCAATCGCTATTCAAATAGAAGAGACAGTGCAATGACACTTCGTGGAATCAAAGGAAAAGTTTGGTTCGATGGTGCAAATGAAGATACAATGAAACTACTGTTTGCAGGAGAATTACTGCATATTGGAAAAAACAGCAGCTTTGGATTTGGAGAATATCAGGTGATGTGGTGATAGCCCGTGAGGGCATTAGAGCAAGAATGGATGGAAAAATTCTCGGGACACCTGTAATATTGACATATAC
>ENA-OPYX01001600-OPYX01001600.1-human-gut-metagenome-genome-assembly--contig:-NODE-1600-length-11572-cov-3.568633_pt1 | contig 11572 bp, 11 predicted proteins | sample MGYA00242639_ERZ504486 | MGnify/ENA primary metagenome ERZ504486 (study PRJEB26092, sample SAMD00036296) | human gut metagenome | host: Homo sapiens | study: EMG produced TPA metagenomics assembly of... | reverse complement strand
ATATCTAATGCTTTTTTCATTGTTTCTTTATTACAATGGTATGCAACACATAATACATATTCATAAGGGAGTTTTTGTCCATATGTATATTTCTTATCAAATATTTTACTTCTAATATCATCTGCGATATCAATATATTTAACCATAGACTATCCCTCCTACCATATCTAAAAATACCATACTTTTAATTAATTTGCACGGACTTTTTAACAAGAAGATTATTTTTGTGTAAAAGAAAAAAACAATCCTAAGATTGTTTAAACTGTGGTAAATAGTCTTTATGCGCTTCAATAAGTTCATCAATAACAATATTAGCATCATGATCAATTTGACATAACAGATCCATATTTAAAGCTGTTACAGCTAAATCTCTATTTCCAGTAACCGCTGCTTCACAAACCATTCTTTCAAAAGCTTTCATCATATGCACATAACCACTAATTGGTAATTTTAATTCACCTGTTGCAATTGGTTGAGGTCTATATTTCTTTTCCAATATTTCCTTTTTGATTCTTTCTTTATTGTTTTGAAAATACGTATCAATTTCATAAACGGTCATTTTACCAACTCCCGCTACACCCTTATTACGCTTGACCCTCTTGACTGCTTCATTTAGATTTTTATCATCTAATATCACTTCAATTAATCTCATGTTGTTTCTCCCTTCACTCGTAAATATATTTGAAACCATTCCCTCTACCTTCATCTCCATGGAATTACGATTTCCAATTATGAGACCATTCTCGATGTCGAACTGTTCAAACATTGCTTATGATGAGTAAACATCATATAAACATTAGGTCCTTCAGTATTGTGTGTCCTACCTACTACGATCTCAGCTGACTTTTTGTGACAAACCTTTCCGACCAACGGTACCATTACTGTTTTTAAAGTTTACTGGAATTCGTTGTTCACAAGACCTCCCGGGGTAATTCACTAATCCTCTTTCTTTTACAACGTCTTGATTTACTGTCTTGGTTTTACGTTTACCTTTTGGACTTCGATTTGTAATGCAATCTCATCCACCATTTAGCCTCATATCAAGTTTCTGTTCGTACGCTCAAAAGAATCACTACACCACTTCCTCCATCCTTGCCATCACTGACAACGACTTGTGGTTCATTACACTTGGCGGTAAATACCTGTGGTTGGTTTATCTCCAACTGAATTAGTGCCATGCCCGGCACACATTAAAAAAATCGCTTGATATTATCTATCAAACGATTCTTTCATTAATCTAATTGTATTTGTTTTACAATTTCATTATCAAATGTTTTAATTGTAAAACAGTCATTTTCATAAATACCATAACTATTCGTACCTTCTTTAGGTAAAGAAATCGAAGACGGATTTAAAATATAAATACCGTTTTCTTTTTTAGCAAGTGGTTTATGAAAATGTCCATAAATCAAAATATCATTTTCATTTAATAAAGGAAGTTGATCTTCATTAAATAAATGTCCATGTGTCATAAAGAAATGATGTTGATCAACATCCATCAAAGCATAGTCACTACGCATAGGGAAATCTAAAACCATTTGATCAACTTCACTATCACAATTTCCTCTAACTGCAATAATATCCTTCTTTAAAGGATTTAATAAAGCAATAACCTTCTTACAATTATAATCCTTAGGTAAATCATTACGTGGTCCATGATATAAAATATCCCCTAAAATAATAAGTTTATCCGCTTTTTCTTCATGATATTTTTCAATAGCCCTATTTGCCCAATAATAAGAACCATGAATATCTGATATAAACATTACTTTCATACAATTACGCTCTTCTAATTGTTTTGATCACAACTGGTGCTGTTGGACAATCTTGGAAGTTTGTAGGGACATTGGCAATTTGATCTACAATATCTAAACCTTCAGTAATTTTACCAAATGCAGCATATTCACCATCTAAATGTGGTGCTGGTTTATGCATAATAAAGAATTGTGAAGATGCTGAATCTTTGATCATTGTTCTAGCCATAGATAAAACACCTTCTGTATGTTTTAATTCATTGTTAACACCATTGCTTTTAAATTCACCTTTAATAGAATCACAATGTTTTTCTTTAAAATCTTTTGTATATCCCCCACCTTGAATCATAAATCCTGGGATAACTCTATGGAAAATCAATCCTGCAAAAAATCTTCATCAATTAATTTTAAAAAGTTTTCTACTGTAATTGGTGCAACTTCAGGATAAAGTTCTCCTTTCATCACATCTCCATTTTCCATTTCAATTTCAATTAATACTTTTTCCATTCTCTAATTCTCCTTATCTACAACGTCTACATCAACAACCTTATTTTCAATAGATTGTTGTTTTTCTTTTTTCTTCTTCTTTAAAAGAAATCTTACTACAAAATAAACAAGTACAACTCCTGCCGCAATTCCAAATAACCAAACAATATTCTTTACTTGATCAAATTGATAAGCTGTCGCTACCACTAAACATAAGTTAATAATATTCATTGATCCTGCTAATTTATATTTTTGATTAACAATAAAATTTAAGGAAAGCGCAGATGAAGCAAATAACCCAACAATAAGCATAACTTCCATACTATGTACCTCCTTGTATCATTCTATCATAATAGAATCATTTTTGTTATATATTATTTAGTATGGACATTTGCATTAAGCATGTCAGTAATAGATATCATTGTAAAATTACTTCTATATATAACAAAAATAACTACCTCCTGTTTCTAGCAAAGTGTGTGGTAGTTATTTCATACTATTAAAATCCAAGGTGAACCGTTTGTTGTTCTTTTTTCATATTCATTATAATTAATTTTTTAAACAATTCTATAAAATCTTATCTATCTAATTTCATATATAACAGCGGATAAGGGTTTCCTGCTTCATCTAATTCTGTTTTCTTGTATGTTTTAAATCCCATTACTTCATAAAAACCAATAGCCTGTGGATTTTGCTCATTTACCGTTAATTCACAAACATCATAATTCTTCATACCATATTGTAGTAAAGCTTTACCTAGCCCTTTTCCTCTTTGGTTAGAAGCTATAAACAACATCTCTAATTTATGATTTTCAATTTCCATAAATCCCACAGCTTCATCATTATCTACAACCATCAAATGTTCAACATTCTTTGATGTCATTGGACCATATTCTTTAATATGTTCAATTTCTTGTTCATTTAAAAATGTATGTGTGGCTTTTACAGAATCTTCCCAAACATTTACAGTGTATTTAATAGTTCATCATTTCTATCTTTTATCTCAATTATTTTCACTGATTATTTTCACCCTATTCTCTCTACCCATATTTATCATCGATTTCTTTCACTTTAACTATGATAATATAATTATATGAAATAGCCCTACCAAATAGGTAGGGTCATTTATTTTGTTAATATCTTTTTTATTTAGCAAATTGTTTAATTGCATCAGCAACAGCTGCTGTCACATCTTTATTGAAGATTTTTGGCATGATATTTTCTTCATTTAAATCTTCATCACTGATTGTATCTGCAATAGCTTTAGCCACAGCTACTTTCATTTCTGGTGTAATTGAAGGAATCTCTTGCTTCTAATGCTCCTTTAAAAATACCAGGGAAAGCTAAACATTATTAATTTGATTTGGATAATCAGAACGACCTGTTCCAACAACTCTTGCTCCTGCTTGCTTTGGCTTTTTGATAAGTAATTTCTTGGTTCAGGATTTGCCATTGCAAAGATAATTGGATCATTGTTCATTGAATGAACCATTTCATCAGTTACTAGATTTGGTTTAGAAACACCTTACAAAAACATCTGCACCTTTTAATGCATCAGCTAATGTACCTTGCATATTATCAGGATTAGTAATATCACATAAAGCACGCTTATGAGGAATAAGTCCTTCTTGTCTATCTTTATATAAAATTCCAAATTCATCCACTGCAATAATTTTACCAACACCGGCTGTATGCATCATTTTAATAATAGCTGTTCCTGCAGCTCCTGGTCCATTTAAAACAACTGTAATATCTTTGATATCTTTTTTTGTCACTCTTAAAGCGTTATATAAGGCCGCTAAAACAACAACAGCTGTTCCATGTTGATCATCATGGAATACAGGAATATCTAACATTTGATCTAATCTTTCTTCGATTTCAAAACAATCTGGAGAAGCAATATCTTCTAAGTTGATTCCACCAAAACATGGTGCAATATTTTTAACTGTTTGAATCAATTCTTCTTTATCTTGTGTATCTAAACAAATAGGTACCGCATTGACATCTCCGAATTTTTTAAATAGAGCAGCTTTTCCTTCCATGACTGGAATCGAAGCTTTGGCTCCAATATTTCCAAGTCCTAAAACAGCTGTTCCATTTGAGACAACAGCAATTGTATTTGATTTTGTTGTATAACGATAAACATCTTCTTCATTTTCAGCAATCTTACGACAAGGTTCAGCAACCCCTGGCGTATAAACAACAGACATATCATCCATTGTATTAATTTCACAATTTAATTCCGTATGTATTTTTCCTTGATGTTTTTCATGTAATTTCAAGGCTTCTTCATAATAATTCATTTTCATCACCCGCCACTATTATACCTATAAAATAGACAATTCGTCTAATCTTTTTTATCTAAAACATAACCATGATCCATTGGTCCTTGTCCTTGTCCTAAATCAAGCATTGCCGCAAGCGCTCCCGAAATATAATCTTTAGCTTTTTTAACAGCATTTTCCAAATTTTCACCTCGTGCTAAATAAGAAGCAATCGCACTTGATAAAGTACATCCCGTACCATGAGTATTATTGTTATTAATACGTTTTCCTTTAAACCATTGATAATTACCTTCTTTATAAAGTAAATCATTGGCATCATTGATTTGATGTCCGCCTTTAAGTAATACTGCACAATGATAATGATCTCCAATATATTTAGCTGCTGTTAACATTTCTTCTTCATTATTGATTTTTAATCCTGATAAAACTTCGGCTTCAGGAATATTTGGTGTTAAAACCGTTGCGAGTGGGAAGAGATTTTCTTTTAATGTATCAATAGCTTCATCACTAATAAGTTTTGCCCCACTTGTAGCCACCATCACAGGATCAACAACGATATTACGTGCATGATATTGTTTTAACTTTCCACTAATAGATAAAATGACTTCTTTTTGAGAAACCATTCCAATTTTAACAGCCATTGGATAAATATCTGTAAACACACTATCCATTTGACTAGCCACAAAAGAAGCATCGACATCATAGATAGCATCGACTCCTGTAGTATTTTGAGCTGTTAGTGCTGCAATAACCGACATGGCATAAACACGATTAGCAAGCATTGTTTTTAAATCTGCTTGAATTCCTGCACCTCCACTACTATCACTACCTGCAATTGTAAGGCAAGTTGGCATTTTGTTAGAGATAACTCTTTGAATTTTATCTTTTAATAGGCTACTTGCTTTTTGGATATCATCACTTCCAAAGATACTTGAAACGATAGCAACACCATCAATAGCAACACCCATAAATTCTAAGATATTCACTTGATTAATACCACCAATGGCAACCACAGGAATATCAACTTTTTGACAAATTTCATTTAATGTATCCATTGAAATATTTTGTGCATCATCTTTTGTTTGAGTTGCAAAAATAGCTCCGACACCTAAATAATCAGCCCCATTTTCTAAAGCTATTTTTGCTTCTTCATAATTATGTGCAGATACACCAATAATTTTATCTTCACCTAATATTTTTCTTGCTTCTTTTAAATTTAAATCATCTTGCCCAATATGGACCCCATCTGCATCAATTTCTTTACACAATTCAACATCATCATTAATAATCAAAGGAACATGATGTTTTTGACACACACTTTGAACATCCAATGCTTCTTGTTTAAATGCTTCATGTGTCATTTCTTTTTCTCTTAGTTGAATCATTGTTACACCACCAAGAATGGCTTCTTCAACTAATTCCGACATTTTTCTTCCTTTTAAATATTTTGAATCTGTTACTCCATACAATAATAAATCTTCTTTATTTAATTTCATCAAATTTCCTTCTTTCTTTACAATATTCTTTTTTTTATTTCCCTGGAAATAAAAAGAGAGCCCTGTTGAACTCTGTTAACGTTTATATCTCCTACGTTGGCATTATCCAAATCAGGTTATGGGTCTAAGTCAATACTTACTCTCAGCAAAAAGCTCCCCGTTTCCTTTATTATAATTTTTATTATAAAAATTGTCTATTTTTAATCATATTATTTATGCTTTTGTTCAAACTATAAAAGGAGGTGCTTTCATGAAATTATGTATTACAGCAGGTAACTATCACATTTTTAAATTAATGATTAAAAATCATAAAGATTCTCGCATTCAATTAAAAAAATCATTCATCCTTTAGATTTTGACCTTGTTTTTGATGTTTATACATCTTTAGATCAAAAAACAGTTATTTCTATACTTAGCCATGAATTACGTTATTCCCCTTTTATGTATCTATGCCCTGGTTTTAAAGTCATTCCTTTAAAAAAACGTCTTCCTCATGGTACAAAAGAATCACTACTCCTTTAAATCTTTCTTTTAATTGAATAATTTATATTAAAAAACCAGTTTGAGATAGCATTTATTTCAAACTGTTTATTTTTTTATTAATAATTTTTAAAACCTCTTCTTCACTATTGATGTTAAAGATATTTAATGTAAGTTCATTCAATTTTTCTAGCAATGTATTTGTGAGTTGTTTTTCTAAAGGACTTGATAAAGTTTCCTAATTTCACTTTAAGCAATTCTTTTAAAGTATTGAGTTTTCTTTCATCTCTCGTTCTTTGAAATAATTGATCCATTGCCTTACACATATTGATTTCATCTCCTTCTGGTAAATCTTCTCTTCTAATATTTGTACACGTAAATGTTGCCGCCATCATGAAGCTTTCTGTTTCGATTTTACGATTGTTTCTTAAGTCATCATAATTTCCTGCAAACATACTTTGACTGATTTCTACGACATCTCGATATCTTTTGATTTCTGTTGGATCATCTACATTTTCTATCATTGTATCATATGTTTAAAGATAATTCGTCTCACATTTGTCTCATTTCTATTATTATTTTAGCAATCTCTCCTACCTTCTTCAATGGGCGGATAGTCCAAAAAAGTTTCTAATAAAAAAACCTACGAAATCATCTCGTAAGTCTTTAAAGAATACGTATTATTAAACCTGCTATTAACGAAGAAATACCCACAATTATAAAAATGATATATAGCTTTTTTTGTGGATTATTTTCTAAAATCAATATACGTTTAGGATGATTTTCCTCATACATAATTTCTAAGGAACTCCCTATAGGAAGTTCTTTGCCATAACCAATAGAGAGTTTTTGTTTAATTTCATTTCCATAATCATAAAATTGAATTACCGGAAAATAGGAATAAGAAAAACTATCATCACTTTGCATTCTTTCTCTTATATTATCAATCACTTTAGCTAATGTATGAATATTATAATACTTTACTTTCTATTGCTTGTACAGGACATTTTTCATAACATAATCCACAATATAAACAACGTTCTTGTTGAATTTGATAATTTGAAATACATTGTTGTGGACAATTCTTTTGACATAAGCCACATTGAATATATTGATTACTAATGATAAATCCCTTAGGTTTTATCTCTTTATTCACTGAAAAACTTTCTCTATAAATAGGTTCTTTGCCTAAATCAAAGAATTCTAGTTCACCTTCTTCAAGACAAAAGGCTTCTAAAATATAACGACTCTCATTTGGATAAACATAATTCATTAATGAATTATTTTTAAAAATACGATCTATCCAATATTTTTGATTTTCTAATCGTTTAACAAGTCCATTTAAACGAACCATTTGATACTCTTTATTCATTCCTATAATTGCAACGTATGGATGATTTTTTAATTGTTTATAAAAATCTTTTCCTCTTGCTGTACAAAAATATAATTTATTATCTTCAACCAACATCACATCTATAATTCTTACTTGTGGTTGATTATTTTCATCAACGGTTGCAAAAGCAACATCTTTGATTTCTCTTAAAATATTTAAACAAGTTGAAACATTCATTGTTGTGCCTCCTTTTTCGTTTTTCATTATAATTTTATTTCTAATAAAAAAATGCACGCACAATATTGTGGTATAGTTACTTCAAAGTAACTAATAAAAAACGTTACGACTTAAAATCGTAACTTTCTTGATTATTCAGTTTCGAATTGACTGTAATAAAGTTGATGATAATAACCTTGTTTTTGAAGCAATTCTTCATGATTACCAATTTCTACAATATGTCCTTGATCCATAACGATGATTTGATTGGCATTTTTAATCGTTGATAAACGGTGAGCAACAATAAAGGTTGTTCTTCCTTTCATCATTTCATCAAAAGCTTTTTGAATTTGTAATTCTGTACGCGTATCGATTGAACTTGTTGCTTCATCTAAAATCAACATTGGTGGATGTGTTAACATAATACGTGCAATACACACAAGTTGCATTTGTCCTTGAGACATATTTCCACCATCTTCTTCGACCATTGTATCGTATCCTTGAGGAAGAGACATAATATATTTATGCACACGTGCTTTTTTAGCCGCTTCAATGATTTCTTCATCACTAGCTTTTGTTTTTCCATAAGCAATATTTTCTTTAATAGTCCCTTTAAATAACCAACTATCTTGTAAAACCATACCGTACATTTTTCTTAAATCATCACGGTTCATATCTTCAATATTAACACCATCAATTGTAATTTTTCCACCTTGAGGATCATAGAAACGCATTAATAAGTTAATTAATGTTGTTTTTCCACAACCTGTTTTACCTACAATAGCTGTCATTGTTCCTGGTTTAGCTTCATAGTTAAAATCTTGAATTAATGGTTTACTTGGATCATAACTGAAATTTAAATGATCAATGATAATATGTCCTTGTTTATTTTCAATGATTTTAGATGTTGTTAATTCTTGGATTGTTTCTTCATCTAATAATGCAAAGACTCTTTGACTAGCCGCAATGGCTGTTTGCATTTCTGACATAACGGATGATATTTCATTAAATGGTTTTGTATATTGGTTAGCATATGTTAAAAAGCTTGAAAGAATACCTACTGTAAATGAACCATTTAATACTTGAAATGCTCCAAAAATACCAACAGCAGCATAAACAATACTATTAACTAAACGTGTTGTAGGATTAATTAAAGCTCCATAGAATTGTGAAATAACCCCACTTTTATGCATACGTTCATTGATTTCATTAAACTTTTCTTCGTTTTGTTCTTGATAATCAAAAATATTAACAATTTTTTGATTACCTATCATTTCTTCACAATAACCATTCATTTCCCCTCTTAAAGCAAGTTGTTCTTGGAAATAAGAATGTGTTCTTTTAACAATCAAAGAAGCGACAAGTAAAGAAAGTGGTGTTAAAACAACCACAATTACAGCTACCGAAAAATGAATATAAGCCATAATCAAAATCGTTCCTACAATTGTTGCAATTCCTGTAAGCAAGGATGTAAAACTTTGTAATAAGCCTTGTCCAATTAAATCAATATCATTGATCAATCTTCCTAAAATATCTCCATGACTTGTAGCATCAATATATTTTAAAGGAAGAACTTGAATTTGATCAAATACTCTATTTCTTAAATCATTCGTAATATTATAAGTAATTGTATTTGTAATTTGTCCCGTGATCCATTGAATCAAAGAAATAATTAAAATAACAATTCCAATAAAAATAAGTTTGTTCAATAACGCTTGAAAATGAACTTGATTCTTTCCAACCAATAAATCTATTGCTTGACCTATTAAAACAGGTGTAAGTAAAGTAAAGACAACAGAGACAATTGATAAAAGTGTTAATAACATAATTAAAAAACGATAAGGTTTACAATATGTAAGCAATCTTTTAATTGTTTTTTTATCCATTGAGATCACCATCCTTACTATTTTGAGATTCATAAATTTCTTTATAAACCGTACAATTTTTTAATAATTCTTCATGACAATCAAAACCAACAAGTTCACCATGATATAAAACCATAATACGATCACATCTTTTTAAAGACGCTGTTCTTTGAGAAATAACAATTTTTGTCATTTCTTTTAATTCTTGTAATTGTTTTTGTAAAGCAGCATCTGTTGCATAGTCTAACGCACTTGAACAATCATCTAAAACTAAAATATCCGCTTGTTTATAAAGTGCTCTAGCTATTGTTAAACGTTGTCTTTGTCCACCAGAGAAGTTTTTCCCACCTTGAACAACAGCACTTTCTATTCCTTGAGGAAGACGACTTACAAATTCTTTAGCTTGTGAAACTTCTAAAGCTTTATTCATTGTTTCTTCTTGGTAAGGTTTTGACATACAAATATTTTCTTTAATTGTTCCTGAAATCAATGATGTATTTTGTAAAACATAACTGATATGTTGTCTTAATGTTTCTAGTTTATAATTTTGAATATTTTTACCAGCTATTTTAATTTGTCCACTTCTAACATCATAATTTCTTCCAATAAGGGATACTAGTGTTGATTTACCAGCACCCGTTCCTCCAATAATTCCTACTGTTTCACCTTTATTGATCGTAAATGATAAGTTGTGTAACACATCTTTTTGAAGATATCCAAAGTTGACATCTTTAAATTCAATCATTTTTTCATTAGGAATAAGGGTTGAATAACTTCCTTGATCTTCTACTTGCGGTGTTGTTTCAAGTACTTCAAAAACTCTTTGATAACTTGCTGTAGCTTTATTGTAGATTGATAAAACATTCGCAAAGACAATGAGTGCTTGTAAAATACTATTCATATAGTTAATTAAGGCAATAACTTCCCCTTGAGAAAGACTTCCTACATTGACTTGGAAACCACTAGCATAAATAATAATAATGATTGCAAAGTTTACAATTAAATAAGTAAAGGGATTTAATAAAGCTTGTATTTTACCTACTTTTACTTGTTCATCTTTTTGATTTTTTGTTTCTAAATTAAATCTTTTTACTTCATGATTTTGATTTGAAAAAGCACGAATAACACGTACACCTTTTAAGTTTTCTCTTGCTATTAAAGCAATCTTATCTAATAACTTTTGAATACGAGAGAAATAAGGCATCGAAATAATTGTAATTGATAACATCGATACCGCTAAAATAATCGCCCCTACAACAAAGATCATTGATAAAGAACCACTGATCATAAACGCCATAAATAATGAACCAATCATTAAAAATGGAGCTCTTGATGTAAGACGAATCGTCATCGCTACAGCTAATTGAATTTGTACTACATCATTAATAAGTCTTGTAACTAATGATGGTGCTGTAAGGGTATCTAAATTGGCATCATCATATTGATTGATTTGATGATACATATCTTTTCTAAGTTGTGTCCCCACACTTTGTGATGTAAGGGAAGCATACCATTGACAAACAAGTGCAAATAAATAACCAAAAACAGCTAAACCAATAAGGACGAGCCCACATTTTAAAATATAATTGGTATCTTTATAAAGCAATTCCTTTATCAATGACAGAGGCCATAACAACGGGAACACATAATTTCTAAA
>ENA-OPYX01001597-OPYX01001597.1-human-gut-metagenome-genome-assembly--contig:-NODE-1597-length-11587-cov-2.913438_pt1 | contig 11587 bp, 17 predicted proteins | sample MGYA00242639_ERZ504486 | MGnify/ENA primary metagenome ERZ504486 (study PRJEB26092, sample SAMD00036296) | human gut metagenome | host: Homo sapiens | study: EMG produced TPA metagenomics assembly of... | reverse complement strand
AGAAAAATCTACGAAAAAAATATAATGAAGTTAAGGAGGAATGATTAAATGAAAGATTATTTTGGTTATCAAAACAGAAAAAATGTTGATTGTAACAGGAGCAAGTTCAGGAATGGGAAAGGCAACAGCAGAAATGTTAGTAGATTTTAGGTGCGAAAGTATATGCACTTGATTGGAATGAATGTGATGTAAAAAGGAATAAAACAATATGTACATGTAGATTTATCAAAGAAAGAATCTATCGATCAAGCGATGAAAGAGTTGCCTAGCCATATAGATTCATATTTTGGAATTGCAGGAGTATCAGGTATGAAAAATGATTTTATGACAACGGTCAGTATAGATTTTATTGCTAATAAATATATTTGTGAAGAATATCTTATTCATGCTATGAGTGAAAATGGTACAATTGCATTTATGACTTCAACTGGTGGAAATGGTTGGGAAAAGGAAGAAAATAAAAAATATTATATAGATGCTATTTTAGCATCAGGTTGGAATGCAACAGTAGAGGCGATTATGAAAACCGGATTCCAATATTTACCAGGTACGTTAGGCTATCCTTATTCTAAATTAGCAATGAACTATTATACAGCATATTTACAAAAATCTTTTGCTAGTAAGAAAATCAGAGTGAATGCTGTATTACCTGGATCGACAGATACAGGTATGAAAAGTGAATTTACAGAAATGGCGCATGGTGAAGAAGGATTATTATCACATTGTGGATATGCTAATCGTTTAGCATATTCAAAAGAAATGGCTGGTCCTATAGTGTTTTTGAATAGTGAAATGGCAACTTATGCTTCAGGTGTTTTGATGGAAGTTGATTATGGAAATACAGTAGAAGAAAGAGCAAATATTAAACCTGTTCAACAAGTTATTTCTTTAGAAGGTATCTACCAAATGATGCAAAAACAAAGCAAATAACAAAATAACTGTAAACGCTTACAAAAAAGTATTGTTTTTTCCTCTAGGTGAATTTATAATTATATAGTATGGAGGAAGAAAATTATGGGAAGTACTGTCAAAAAATTGCATTATTATCTGGTGGAGGTGATTGTCCAGGGTTAAACGCTGTTATTCGTACAATTACTAAAACTGCAATCTCTAAATATGGTTATGAAGTGATTGGATTTGTTTATGGTTATAGAGGTTTATACCATAATAATTATGTAGAACTTACTGAAGAATCGGTAGAAGATATTTATAAAGAAGGAGGAACTATTTTATATAGTTCTAATAAAGATAATTTATTTGATTATTTAGTAGATGATGGTCATGGTGGAAAAGTAAAGAAAGATGTTTCTGATGTGGCTGTTGAAAATTTGAAAAAAGATGGTGTTGATGTTTTAGTTATTTTAGGTGGAGATGGAACGCTTACAAGTGCACGTGATTTTTCAAGAAAAGGTGTCAATGTTATTGGTGTACCTAAAACAATGGATAATGATTTAGCAAGTACAGATGTTACATATGGCTTTATATCAGCCATGTCAGTAGGAACTGAATTCATAGATCGTTTACAAACAACAGCTAAATCACATCATCGTGTTATTTGTTGTGAATTAATGGGTAGAGATGCTGGATGGATTACTTTATACGCAGGTCTAGCAGGAAATGCTGGAGTATGTTTAATTCCAGAAATTCCATTTACCATTGAAAATATTGCTAAAGCAATTAAAAAACGTGATGAAATGGGATTACCTTATACTGTTGTTGCTGTTGCTGAAGGAGCTAAATATGCAGACGGAACAAAAGTCATTGGTAAAATCGTAGAAGATAGTCCAGATCCAGTACGATATTCAGGACTTGCTGCTAAAGTAGCAGATGATCTTGAAAAAGTAATTCCAAATCATGAAGTACGTTCAGTTAATCCAGGACATATTATTCGTGGTGGTGATATTACAGCTTATGATCGTATTTTATCTATTCGTTATGGTGTAGCTGCTGTAGAACTTATTAATGAAGGTAAGTTTGGTAATGTAGTTACAATTAATGGTGATAAGATGGGTTATACTTCTTTAGAAGAAGTTATTGGAGCAGCTAAGATTGGTCAACAAAAACATGTTGATCCAAATGGTGAACTTGTTAAAGCAGCTAAAGCAGTTGGTATTTCATTTGGTGATGAATAATAATAGTAAAAAGAAGTTTCTTGATGAGACTTCTTTTTTATTGGACAAATAATCCAATATAAATCAGGGTTTATATCACATATAATATGTAAATAAAGAAATGAGTTGATTATATGAAGCTAATACCTGCAGGAATAGAAAACTTTAAAGAAATGATTGATAAAAATGCATATTATGTAGATAAAACAAATCTAATTTATAGATGTATTAAATGAACAAGTTGTCTTTTGTACAAGACCGCGAAGATTTAGTAAGACACTTAATATGTCGATGCTGTATTATTTCTTTTCTATTAAAGAAAAGAAAATGCTTATTTATTTGATTATTTAAATATTTCAAAAATAAAATGCTTTAAAAGATCAAATAAGTATCCAACAATATTTATTTCTTTGAAAGATATGACAAAAAGTTCTTATGAAAAACAAATGAACCGCTTTTAAAGAAGTTATTTGTTTATGTGCTAAAAATTTTCTTGAATTACTTAACAGTGACATTTTATTGGATTCTGAAAAGAAACTTTTTCAAAAGTATGTCGATAATGAAATACAAGATAATGAACTAGAAAGTGCATTATTTAATATTTCATATTTTCTTTATAAATAGTGTTTTGGGATAGTAAAGACGATATGACGATGCCTGGCATCAAGAGCGATAGAGGAAATATGAGCAGCACGCAATTTAGCCTCTTTGGTACCACAAGAAGTACAGAGCTTGGAGTGACATTTGTGAGGAACGATAGATTCGTTGCCGCAATGAGGGCAGACAAAAAGATCATAGCCAAGATAGATAGAACCATAAAGAATAGTTTTCTGGATGGTATCATAGGTAACATTTCTGATCTTACCTCTATTATAAAGAGAACGGATATAGTTGATATTGTCATTAAAGATATAGGAAAAAGATTCCTTGCCTTTGATCTTATCGACATGACTAAAATTGTATAAAGCAAGGCAGTCAGCATAGTTAGTATCATCAATCATAAAATCACCAACTAACATTTTAAAGAAAAAAGGTAATAATCTTCAAAGATTATTACCATGTGGACAAAATTTATCCCTTTTTTATCATAAAAATATGATATTTATTTTTTGCATTTCACACCTCAAAAACGACATTTCACACCTAATTTAAAAATAAGGTGCCATAAATAGTAAAATAAAGATGTACATGGAATTATTTACTATAATCTATTTTAAATACCAGAGCAAAAAAGAAAAATGAATGTAAGGATAAGTAAAATAATGGCAAGTATACTTACGTTATGATAATCTTTACACAAGTGCCTGCTAATGTATTTGCAGCAGACACTTATATTTGTAATAAATATTGATGGGTGCTGTAAAGAATAAAATAAAAATGTAGGAAAACCTATAAAATTATTTAGTCTAAAACCGACATTTTTTTAATTGACATGTGAATATAATAATCTAAAATAAAATTTTTAATGAAAGGGGTTGCTAGTATGGTAGTTGAATCAATAAAAAGGTATCCATTACTTGTTATTTTTATGCTTGTTTTATTACTTGTGATGATTTTTGCAATTGTTTATTATCGAATGTCAAAAAAGTATGAAAAAAGTCAAATAGAATTAAAAGAATCTTTACTTGCAGCAACGACATTAAATAGATGTATTCATGCTTTAACTTATCATAGTGAAATCGATGATGCTATTAATGATTTGTTATGTCTTATTACTGAGTTTTTTCAAGGTGATCGTGCCTATATTTTTCAAATAGACTATGAGCAAAATACGACATCTAATCTTTTTGAGTATACAGAAGAAGGGGCAACTCCGGAAATAAATAATTTGCAAAATGTTTCTTTAGAAACTATTCAATATTGGTTAGATCGTTTTAAGGTTGATGGAACATTTTATTTAAAAAGTTTAGAAGATGAGGTTGATAAAAATTCTGAAACCTATCGTCTTTTAAAATTACAAAATATAACGAGTCTTATTGCTGCGCCTTTGATAGAAAATGAAATTATTACTGGATTTTTGGGTGTTGATAATCCACGAAGAAGATATGATAATAGTAGCTTATTATCTTCGGTTGTTTTCTTTGTTTCTGAGAGTATGAATAGAAAACAACAGGAACAAAAATTAAAAGCAATGAGTTATTTAGATTCAATGACACATATCTTTAATCGTAATGCTTTGATAGAACGAATTGATAAGATTAAAAAAAAGTCAAAATAAGGATATTGGTATTGCTTATTTTGATTTAAATGGATTAAAAAAGATCAATGATTTACAAGGACATTTGGAAGGGGATGCTGTTTTAAAGAAAAATAGCTTATTTGATCAATGAGTGTTTTCCTAGAAAAGCTTATCGTTTTGGTGGAGATGAATTTGTTGTTCTTTCAGTAGATGTTAAAGAAGCTAGTTTTATAAAGCAAGTTGAACAATCAAAGAAGTATTTAGAACAAAATGGTATTTCGTGTTCTGTAGGTGTTTCTTGGTGCTATAATATAAACGATGTTGATAAACTCATTAAAGAAGCAGATACTAAAATGTATGAAAAATAAAGTCAAATTTTAATGAAAATGAAATGGTTGGATATTGTAAAGCTAACATTTTTTATGGTATAATGAGATTAATGAAAGAGATGAGACTATGCAAAATATGAATTATTATTATGACTTTTCGGGTCAAAAATTTGAATATCCATTAAGTCTAAGTATTATCAATTTGATCGACAAGTTTTTCAAGACAATCTCTTTAGAAATTTCTTATGTTTTAAAAGGAAGTTATGAAGTTATTACAGAAAAAATGTCGACTGTTATTTATGAACATGAATTAGCTATTATTGCTCCTAATGATATTCATATGTTAAAGATGAATGAAAAAGAAAGTATTATTTTAACATTACATATTGATTTTTCTTATTTACCTCATTATATGGTAGGAGATATAGATCATAGTTTTCAATCTCTTATTTGTAGAGAAAATCAAAATAAATCTCTATTATTTCAAATAAAACAACAATTAGGCATCTTACTTTTACATTTTATTGAAAACAAAGATAACATCTATTTATTAAATTTAGTAATATCAAAATTAATTTACATGATTAGTCAGAATCAAGAATTCTCTTTAGAAAATTTACCACTTTCTTCTAAAAATCATGAAAATTATAAGAAAGCTATTTTATTCATTGATCAACATTACCAAGAAGATATTCATTTAGAAGATGTTGCTCAAAATCTTTCTTTTAGTATCTCCTATGCTTCACGTTTATTTAAAAAATATACAGGTGTTAGTTTTGTAAAATATTTATCAATGGTAAGAATACGGCATTCATTAGAAAAGTTACTAGCAGGGAAAGACTCGATTGATGAGATTGCATTTTCTTGTGGAATGTCTGCAAAGGCTTATAGTCAAGCATTTAAAGACTTATATGGGATTACACCAAGTGTTTATCGTAAACAATTTCAAAAAAACTTGAAATATAATAAGGAAAATAAGGAACAAAGAATGCATTTGGATCAAAAACAAATTGCCTTGATTCAACATTTAATAAATGATCATCATCTATATCAAGATGAATATCTTGATATAGATAAAGAAAATCAACAAAGCATATATTTATTTAAAAATATAGATCAACTCTCTTTATTACAAGAAAATAACATTTTAACTATTAAACCAAAGAAATAACAATAAAACAATTATTTATTGTTATTTTTTTACTTTTTAAAAAAATAAAAAGAAAACATCAAAAAATTATCTATATAATAGGAGAAAAATTAAATAGAAAAAGTATTAGAAATCACATCAAATAATCATATTATCATGATCGATAAACTCTGTAAAAGAATATTAGGACATCCTGAAATCTTAGGAAGAATCATTAAAGGATTTATTAAAGAAGCTGAGGATGTATCTTTAGAAGAAATCATTGAACTTATTAAAGGAAAGAAGGATCAGGAAGGGAATTCTTATTTCCAACAGCTAAATAATGTCATCGATATTGCTCATCATGGAAGAGTGGAATTCGATTATTTCTGCTGTATCAATCTGCCACAAGCTGATGGAACAATGAAAAGAATTTATCTAGATGTAGAGATACAAAATGTAGAGAATCCCGGCTATGCCCCACTAACAAGAGGAAATGATTATCTTTCAAGAATGATTACCAGTCAAAATGGAAAGGAATATGATTATAGAAACTATGATGGAATGAAAAAGACCTATGTCATATGGATACTTCCACAGGCAGCAAAAAAACGAGATGGACATGTCAATCGCATAAACTCTAAATTAGAAAATGTCAGTGGAAGTACTATTGAAAGGTTAGAAAGTTATGATAAAAGCGAACAGATTATGATATACTTAAATAAAGATCATAATATCAAAGATAAGTATGAAGATAGTGATTGGATAAAGACACCATTAGTCATATTTTTAAATAATACATACGATCTTTTGATAAAGAAAGAAGTTATGAAAGAATATGGATTTGAAGAAATAGAGAAGGAGGTTAAAAAGATGTGTAATTTAGGAGAAATGATAGCCAGAGAAAATATAGAAAAAGGACATTCTATGGGGCTTGAACAAGGACTAGTACAAGGACAAAAATTGGAAAGAATTACATCGATTAAAAATTTAATGAAAAAAATGGCAATACCATTAGATAAAGCAATGGACCTATTAGATTTATCTAGTATAGAAAAAGAAGAAATGAAAAAACATTTTCAATCTTAAAAGAACGTGCACCTACACGTTCTTTTGTTTATTAATCAATATTTTACGGTAAAATTGAGAATATTTAGTGACTTCACTATTAATTTTCTTTACCCCATATTTTTCTAAAAGTGTTTTTTCATCACTAAATAAGTTTGTTCCTAATCCTAGATGTTCACCTTTGATCTTGACTCCTAGACTCGCAAGAATTGTTGGATAAAAATCAAAGATAGCAAATTTTCTGTTTTTAGGTTGAAGAGGTTCAATTGCACTATTAATAAAACAATTATAAGGAGTACGTAAATAGGTTTTATCTAAGTGCTTAAAGAATTTTTCAGACATACTTTTATGATCACCCGTAATAACAATTGTTGTATTTTCATACCATTCTTGTTTTTGACACCATCTTACAAAAGCTTCCACTTGTCTTGATTGACAACTAATAACATTAGCGTATTGACTATCATATTCGTGTTTACACTCGTCACAAATATATCCATCTGGTGTATGAGTATCAATTGTCACCAGTTCCATACAAAATGGTTGATTACTTTTAGCCATTTCTGTTAAATCTTCTTTCGCAAATTCAAGACTTTTTTATCTTCAAATCCCCAAAAAACATGATAATCTTGAGGAAGTCTTCCTTCTTTCTTTAAAGAAGTTGTATCTTCTATTTTAAAATTTCCATGTTGTTTATAAAAATTAGAGGTACAACCAAAGTTAGCATCTGATCCCATTAAAATTCGATTTTGATAACCTTGTTTTTCTAATATTTCACCCAATGTATAACATCCTGATAAAAATGAAGAATTTTCATCATATTTATTTTTTGACATCGGTAATAAAAGCGGAATTCCCGCTTCTTGTGCAACCATTGAAGCAATAGTCCATTGTGTTCCTTCAATAGTATAAGAACCCCCTATTTTATTCGAATGTGAAAAATTAATATTTTCTTTTGCTAGCTTACCTAATTCTTTAATATAATTATTTTTTTTCTTGTCCGCCATCTTCTTTAGAAAGATACGTATTTTCTACAGATTCTAAATAAATATGAATTAAATTTCTTTTTTCTTTAAATTCTAATTCAACATTTTGAGGATCCACATAATGTTCTTCATAAAGTTTAGATGTTCTAACCATATCAAAACATACGTAATAATTTGATAATTAATTAATGCGTAAAGCAATGTTCCAAGAATTAAAATAGTAATACAAATACCTTGGTAATCAAATAAAAAAACAAGTGGTGTTTTATATAATAAAAATACTCCTATTAAAGTTGTTAAAAAGGTTGGTGGTGCACAATTTAAAAACCAATCTTTAAAAATACCTTCATCTGTTCCATCACAAGGAACAATCATGTGATAAATCATTTGATTTAAGGTTTTTACTGAAAAAGTACGATTTCCCCATAAAATACTAAAGATTACTAACATTACAATAAATAAAATTATTATTAAACTCATATCATCATTCCTTTTTATTGGTTCATTCTATCATAATTTTTTATAAAGAGCGAGAAACAAAATACCCGTTTTTTTCGATTATTCGTTATAATACTTACGAAGGAGTAAAAAAATGAAAGATAGAAAATTATTATTTTTTGATATTGATGGTACATTATTGAGTGAAAAGACTCATACTGTTCCTCAAAGTGCTAAAGAAGCTTTAAAAAAAGCTAAAGAAAATGGACATCTCATTTTTATTAATACAGGTCGACCTATTTCTACAATAGATCAAGAGATTCATAATTTAAACCCTGATGGTTATATTTGTGGATGTGGAACATACATCACTTATCATGACCAAGTAATCTATCATCATCAATTATCTAAAGAAAGATGTAAAGAAATTGCATCTCTTATAAAAAAATATGAAATTGATGCTGTTTTAGAATCAAAAGATCATGTTTATTTTAATGAAAATATAAAAAATCCTTTTGTTAGAGAAATAAAGGAAAGGTATACAAACAATGGATTTAATGTTTCATCTAGTACTAATCCTAATCTTTCTTTTGATAAATTTACGATTTGGTTTGATCATGATATCAGTGAATTTAGAAAAAATATCTTAAAGGATTTTGATATTATTGAACGTAGTGAAGAAATGCTAGAAATTGTTCCTAAAGGACATTCAAAAGCAACAGGTATTCAAACTGTTGCAGATGATTTTAAAAGTGATTTAGATCATTGTTATGTTTTTGGTGATTCTTTCAATGATGAGAGTATGTTACGTTATGTTAAACATTCTATTGTCATGGCTAATGGTGTACAAGCAATGAAGGATATTGCTTATTTTGTAACAAAAGATATTGAAGATGATGGTATTGCTTATGCTTTAGAAAAACTTGAACTTATTTAAGTTAAAAGACCTGCGTTTGCAGGTCTTTTTATTTATTATCTAGCTTAATTTACACAACATAATACCTGGATTTTCTTCAACTGCTTTAAATCCCATTTTCTCATAAAATCTAACTGCACGTTTATTATTTGTATCAACTAAAACACATATACCAGGTACTTTTTCTTCTTTTAATACTTCAAATAAAGCATTCATTAACTTTGAACCAACACCATTACCTGTATATTCTTCTAATATATCAATATGAATATGTGCTGGATATTCAGGATAAAAACGTTCTAGTTCACGATTAGCATTAGAAAATCTTTCTGCCTTTACTTCATCTAATTCTTTTAAAGTCAAATAATAAGGATAAGCATTTTTTTCATAAGCCTTTAAATCCTTGGCACATAAAATATAACCACACACCTCATCTAAATCATTTTTAAGTATTAAACAGATTTCTTTATCAATATAAGGATCACAATATAAAGCTAATGTTGCCTTTTTAGCATTATCATCTTTATATCTAGATGTTGATTGAGAAATACATACATTTTGTACTTGTTGTTTATATTTTAGTTCATATTTAATTATTTCCATTTTTTTCTTTCAAAAGAACCATTGCAAGTTCTTCCCCTTTCCTTTTTATCATTCAAATTATTACATAAAAATGACTATACCATCAAGCTCTTAATATTCCTAAAAAAAAGAGTATTTATGAAATTTCATAAATACTACTCTACATGTTCTACAACTTTTTTTAAACGTTTTTCAAAATCACGTCTAGAAAACATAACAATAGCATTACATCCTAAACATTTAATTTTAATATCAGCACCCATTCTTACAATCTTCCATTGATTTGATTTTTTACATGGATGTTGTTTCTTCATTTCTACAATATCATTTAATTGATAATCCATATTTACTCTCCTTGATGATGATAAAAAGCTTCTAATGTATTTTGTAATAGCATTGTAATTGTCATAGGACCAATTCCTCCTGGAACAGGAGTAATTGCATAAACTTTATCTTTCACATCTTCAAAATCAACATCTCCACAAAGTTTATTATTTTCATCACGATTAATACCAACATCTAAAACAACAGCGCCTTCTTTAACATAGTCACTATTGATCATTTTAGCACGACCAACAGCTGCAATTAAAACATCTGCTCTTTGACAAACTTCTTTTAAATTTTTTGTTTTACTATGAGCGATTGTTACAGTGGCATTTTTTTGTAAACATAAAAGCGCTACTGGTTTTCCTACAATGTTACTTCTTCCCACAACAACAACTTCTTTTCCTGTTAAATCATAGTTGATTTCATCTAATAAAACCATCATTCCTTTAGGTGTACATGGTACTAAACTTCTTTGTCCTAAAAATAACTTAGCCACATTTTCTGGATGAAAACCATCTACATCTTTTGATGGATCAATGGCTTCTAAAACTTTATCTTCATTAATATGTTTAGGTAAAGGTAATTGTACTAAAATTCCATCAACTGTTTCATCTTCATTTAATTGTTTGATTTCGTTTAAAAGTTCTTCTTCACTAAAAGTTGCATCATGTGTAATTTTTAAAGAATCCATTCCTACATAAGAACATCCTCTTTCTTTATTTCTAACGTATACTTGACTTGCTTGATTTTCCCCTACTAAAATAACCGCAAGTTTTGGTAATCTATTGTATTTATTTTTATTTCTTCAACTTCAACTTTTAACTGTTCTTTTATCTTTTTTGATATCTCTTTTCCACTAATAATCATGATATGTCCCCCTCATATTATTTATGATTATATAGGAATGACCTTGTAAATTCAATATAAAGAAACACATGTATTTATATTAAACATCGATATCAAAAACAATCTTTTTCTTTCCTGTATGTTTCGCATAATAAAGTTTATGATCCGCTCGATTAAACAATTTAACAATTTCATCTTCTTGATAAAAAACTTCTACACCACCACTAAAAGATAATTCAATTCCTTTTGATTGTTTTCCATAAAGTGCAAATTCTTCAGCAACTTTATTCAAGGTATCCTCTATAACTTCATGATTTATAGCATCAAATACAAGCATAAATTCTTCACCACCAAAACGTGTAACAATTCCTTTATTATCCATATTTTTCTTCATAGAATCTGAAAAAGCTTGCAATGTTTGGTCACCATAAATATGTCCATATTGATCATTAATACTTTTAAAATCATCTATATCTAATAAAGCGACTGCAAATTCTTGATTTTCAATCTTCCTTTTTTTTATTTAAATATTCAACTAAATATCTTCTATTATAAATATGTGTTAAAGGATCTAAGTGTGCCATCTCTTGAAGTTGGTTTGCTAGTTCTGAAAGTTTATCTTGTTGTAAACGATAATGTTTCATTAAAATAATCGACATCATAACAATACTGATCA
>ENA-OPYX01001594-OPYX01001594.1-human-gut-metagenome-genome-assembly--contig:-NODE-1594-length-11611-cov-2.869296_pt1 | contig 11611 bp, 13 predicted proteins | sample MGYA00242639_ERZ504486 | MGnify/ENA primary metagenome ERZ504486 (study PRJEB26092, sample SAMD00036296) | human gut metagenome | host: Homo sapiens | study: EMG produced TPA metagenomics assembly of... | reverse complement strand
CTATCATAATAGCAGGACCTACAAAAATCATTGCAATAAACATAACTATAAGTCCTACAATTGCTCCGAGAATATCTATGCATCTCTTAACAAGCATTCCCTTCCAGTCATATATTCTGATTAGCAAATGTAATAACAGGAACTGCTCCTATGTAACCCAGCTTACTGTCAAAATCCTTATAGCTGTCAAGAATCTCAAGCTTAAGATTAACTGTTACACCCATATCCTCAAGTTCCATAACCATAGGCTTGATACTTTCGCGTGTCTTGTAATCCACATCAATAAACACTTCATCAACAATCTCATTCTTAATATAACGCATCATTGAGTGGACATTGGCAACTACAGGAAATCCTTCTATTGACTGACCTGTCATATCTTCATCAGTAATTACAATACCATCTATACGACGCATCCAGTCATTCCTTGCCACAGCTTTAGTAAGTGTATCTTTTGCCCTGTCTTTAATAGTGACAACAAGTATACTGTTAGCACGCTTTCCTCCATTACGATACTTCATATATACTTTAACCAGCAACCTTAATAAAAACATAAGCACTGTTCCCATAAAAAATGTAATTACATACACACTTCTTGGAACACCCTGTACTGTTTTGCTCAAAAGTTCATAAACAGCTATAACAGCTGATGAAATAAGACTTTTCTTAATAACAGAAACTAGTTCTTCAAATTTGCCACGATTAAGTACATCGCCTTTAATGTTACAGAATAAAGCAGCTATTAATACAGCAATAATAATTGTAATAATATTGCCATTAAGAACACTCATTATATATGGAAATGTATTATTTCTTATTCCCATCAGCCATATAAAACCAGACATGTAATAAGACATAATAAGTGCTATTGCATCTGTAATAAATATTAAAACGTTCTGAATACTCTCTTTGGTTTTGTTTACATTAATCATACGTTAATCAATTTTACCCTCCCAATAATTTTAAGGCTTTTCATAACATATTGCATATTAATATATCAACTTAAAACCACTTTAAAATGTTACAACTGATTCACACTTCAAAATGAGCCTTGCAAATTATTATATAGTTGCATATAAAAAATATCAATATATATTTCAACTAAAAAAGTAAAAATCAGGAAATGTTTTTTGTAGAACCAGTATATTCCATGCTTAATCTATTCATGCACATATTCAATAGCAGCATTACAATAATGATACATTGCTGTCATAAGATTCTTTAGGGCTGTATTATCTAAATATTTATCAACATATCTGGCATAAACATATGCACCATACTCCAGCATCATTATTTTATCTTCACTATCTCCATTCTTCTGAACATATATATTAACATTATCAGCAAGCTCATACGCTTTCACATTACTGATATCTATATAATATAATGAAGAGTCTGTCTTTTGTGGAACAAGGGTATTCTTGGTTCCATCTTTATCCTTCACATAAAATGTATAATTATCAATATTATATCCATCTGATAACTCAAAATAATTCCTTAATATTGTATCTGATTCAAGAACAAGAGAACTTCCATAATAGCTTATTCCTGAAACACTGTCTGCATTAACCAGCTTTCCTGTATATGTATTGAATCCAACCATATCCATATTCTTATCATCATCTGTCATTATAGAATTGGCAGGATTATCTGTGTTATACCCAAAATACTGCTGTGCAGCTGTTCCGTAATTAAGCATTGCTTTAACTGCATTTACAGCTTTATCAGAATAAACTCCACTTGCAGCATTAATTACAGATTCAGCATAATCTGTTACTGAGTATGTATGAACTTCACCCTTAACCCCATTACTTACGATTCTGGCACTTACCTTATCAGCCATCTGCTTTGCAGCTATTCCGCAAGAGAACACATACAAACCGTCGGATGTCTTTCTTGCGTCAGCTAACATAACCTTTGACACATTTCCATCAGGCATAGTAAATTCCATGTATGTGCTGCTGTCATTAACCAGCTTATCCGGAAGGTTCATATAGAAATTCATATCAATCTTTCCGTCCATACTTAATGTATATTCTTCTAATACATCACCCAAATCAACATTATTTGATGTAAATGCTTTTATGCAGAAGTTATAATAATATTTTCCATATCTGCCATAACCATTATAATAATAGCTTCCTTCACAGTCAGAATCATAGCTTACTACATTTTCCCAGACCATCTTATCATCAGTTTTCCCCGGATTAGTGCTCTCTGAATACGAATATTCAACTTCAAATGCCTTCTTATCAATATTTACAACAACTGCATAATAAGTTCCAGGATTGAGAATCACTTCTTCCTCCAGAGGAATAGTGTGTATTCCTGCAAAAGTTGTTCTTCCACTTGTACTCGCCTCAGCATGCTTAGTCCCGCTTAGCGGGTTGGTGGCATCCTTAAGGTCAGTATATATATCAATTGTATATCCAACATCTGCTGTCTGTGTAAAAGATAAGATACTGACTTAAGAGTTTCAGATGCAACACCTTCTTTTTCTGATACATAAAATACATTAGCTGCACCTGTATAATATCCTACTGTTGCTGTATGCAGCCCACCATCAAGCTGATAATTATTATCCAGCCCATCCTCTGCTGACATATCAAATACCCAAACAGTATCTGCAAGCGAATAAGTTTCATATGACATCCAGAAATAATCAAAATAATCTCCCCAGCTGTTTCTTATAAGCCATGCACCATTATTTGAAGGCTTTGTAGTTGTCGCAAAATTATCCTTGGAATAATCATCGTCCCAACCCACAATCATAACTGCATGTCCACCACCTGAGCTTACAATTCCCTGCATATCATAATATGAATTATTAAGGTGGTTCTCTCCAGCATAATAATGAGTATAGCTTGCACCAACGGCACCATGCTCCATAATCTGCTGCTTAACAACATCTGGCTGCTCCTTAACATTAATCCTGTATGCATTCTGTAAATGTGCCACATCATAATCATAAGCATATTTGTTATCAAGACCATTATTATATACTGTCTGGGCATCAGCATATGGAACATCTGATTCATTGACAGCTCCTACCCACTGGCTGAGTCTCTTTACTGCATACTCGTAGTTACCACCCTTTTCCAGATATGACATGTTGGTATTATTATTATAATACTTAGAATAATCCCCTTTGGTTCCACCGAGCGGATCAATAACTGAGTTAAATGTAAAATGTATAAGCTGCAATTCACTCAGGTCAACACTAGAATCTCTCTGACCCTTAGCTATAAGGTCAAATTCTTCAAGTCCTATAGACGAGAATGCCCAACATGTTCCATAAGGATTCTGATTTCTTGATGGGTGTTCCTTCTTATATGAAGAAACATCCTCTGGGTATGCCGATGGTACATTTCTCTGTGCATATGTTGCAATATCCGATACATATACCGGAGCATCACTATCAAGACTACTTGGTATGTAACTTCCTATATACGCAGAATCCACAGACTGTACCTGCTGCGAATAATCTTTTGCGTCAATTGTGTCTCCATTTACAGTCATATATCCAATAGGACTTGTAATAAGAAGTGCACTTAATAATAACGCTGATAACCTTTTAATTCTCATATAGTCAATTCCTTTCTCTATTCAGTTAACACGTATGTTTCATAATAAAATAATATCATACCTTCATATAAGTTTCTATGTTTTTCGTTAAAATATTAATAAAAATGTTAATTATAATTATCTCTTATCTGCTCCCTTGCATTCTCCACACTTTCCTCATCAGGTACCATTATGTATAACGACCACCCTGGCATTGAATATGTTGTTGATGAATAACTTCCAACTCCCGTAACACTTATCTGTGTAATATTCCATGCTGCCATATCATTAAGCTGTGTCTGTGCAAGATCTGCAATAAAGTCATAACTCATATCTGTAATTACATTTTTAGACACTTCTGATAATACAGATGTATAATTTGATATAATTGCCGGAGAACAAGCTTTTTTAATTGCTGCCTCCATTATCATCATCTGGTTACGGCCTCTCTGTCTGTCCCCATCTGAATATGCGTATCTTTCTCTTGCAAATGCAAGTGCCTGCTCACCATTAAAATGATTAACAATCATCCGGAAAAGAGAAGAAGTCATGCGGAGATGGATGATACATTCAAAATGGATGTGATTGATCTCGATTAAAATAGGATGAATAGAATGAACCGGTTTGCAGAAATCAGAAAGAAATTGATGGAAGCAAACCGGTTTGTTTTTATTTTCAAGTGTTCCTGACAAGCTTTTTGAGTGTAGAAAATGTATACCCCATCTCCTCCCACTTTGCAAGCAGCTCATCCAGAATCTCGCCATTGGTTCTGGAGGTGTTATGCAGCAACACGATGGCACCCGGATGGATCCGTCCGAGAAGCTTGTCAAAGGCTTCTTCTTTGGATGGCTGCGCGTCGGCCAGCCAGTCAACGTAGGCAAGACTCCAGAAGAAGGTATGATATCCCATGTCTTTTGCCATCTGCAGATTTTCAGTACTGTATTTTCCCTGTGGCGGCCGGTAGAAGCGGGTCATGGATTTGCCTGTGATATCTTTATACAGAGCTTCCACACTCTTAAGTTCTCTGGAAAATGTCTCCTTTGTTGCAATCTGGGACATGTCGGGGTGATGGAAAGTATGGTTGCCGATGGTATGACCTTCTTTTAACATCTGCTTTACCAGCTCCGGATTATCACGCAGAAAGTTTCCGACAACAAAAAATGTGGCTTGAACGTTGTGCCGTTTTAAAGCATTTAAGATAGCCTGTGTGTTTCCGTTTTCATAGCCGCAGTCAAAAGTAAGATAGATGACTTTTTTATCCGTCTTTTGTGCATAGTAGGCGTGATATTGCTGAAGTTCATCGAAAGATGCATTACCGACAGGAACTTTACCTTCCTCCTGAAAGCTGAGACCCCAGTTTTCGGCAGCCGGCAGAATCGTGGAGAGGGGATTGCCGGAAGTCGAGGCTGTCGGAACTGTGCCGGAGGAAGCTGCATTACCGGATGGACTTTTATCATCTGTTCTGACAGACGCAGGCGGAAAGAGCCGGGCAATCTGTCCGCCTGCAAAGAAACAGAATGAAAAGAAGAATAAGAGGATCAATGGTTTGTAATTATGTAATCGGGACATAAGAACTCCGCAAGAATCATTTGTTCATATATATATGCAGCGAATACAAGTTATGACCGCCTTGCAAATAGCAGGGAATCATAGTAGTATAGGAAGAAAGAAAATGACGGAATTGAATGGAATATGGATGCGAAAAATAAATGAACAGGTAAAAGAAATAAAAAGCAGGATAATCTGATCACTGCGGAGATCAGATATAAAATGACAGCGAAGGGTATGATGATCACTGAATATTACGGAGCGGACACTTGTGTGGTCCTGCCGGATGAGATAGAAGGAGAAACTGTGACCGCACTGGATGATTATGCATTTGCTAGGAATCTGGAAGTGGAAGAGATCTGGCTGCCGGAAGCGTTAAAAGAAGTCGGTCGTTACGCATTCTACCGGTGCAGAAACCTGAAAAAACTGATTCTGGGGAATCAACTGCTCGATATGGGTGGCGGTGCATTGACGGGTTGTCGTCTGGAAGAAGTGGAGATATATTTTCGTGAGGGCAAGAAGAGCTGTCTGAAATCTATTGTAGAAGAGATGCGTTATCAGATCCGTGTAAGCTTATACGGATACAGTTGGAGATGTTGCGCAGAAAAAAACAGTACAGATGAATGGTTGCGGGAAGTCCGGATTCTATTTCCGGAACATTATGAAGAGGCGGTTGAGAACACCCCGGCAAGGATTCTTGAGACACACCATCATGGTGCGGGAGGATACTACCGCCAGTGCTTTTATAACCGGGAATTAGATTATAAGAAATATGATGAGATGTTCTATCATACGGTTGCGGAGGATACAGAAGAGACGGCGGTGGAGCTTGCACTGGACCGTCTGCGTTTTCCGGAGGAATTGTCGGAGAAGAACAAAAATGTCTACAAAACATACATACGGGAGCATATGGAAACGGTGGCAGCGTATCTGGTAAAGAGAGAAGATATAGAAGGAATCCGGTTCCTGGAGCAGAAGAAGCTGTGGAGTGAACCGTCTTTACAGAAAGGTATGGATGTAGCGGCAGAGGGGAACAGGACGGAAAGTCTGAGTGTGCTTATGGATGTCAGAAAAGAGTTGTTCCCGAAGAAGAAAAAGACGTTTGAATTGTAAGGAGAAAAAGCGGAAAATTATATGGCAGATACGAAGAGACGTATAAAAAATGAAGAAATAAAGAAAGAAACAACAGAACCAGAGGCTGTGTCACAGTCAACTGCCATGCAGGAGCGTATGGAGTCTGTCAGTCGAAAGATCCTGATCACGGCAAGAAATGAGCTTTATATGAAGATGCGTTTCCTGGACGTTGCATTGTCGTGCATGCTATTTATACCGGATACTGGTGCGGACGGCATGGGAACGGATGGACTGTACCTTTATTATGATCCGCAGTATCTGGGGGGATTGTTCCGGGAAGACCGCGTTATGGTGAACCGGATCTATTTGCATCTGGTACTGCATGGTATCTTCCGGCATATGCTCCGGAGAAAGGGAAGAGAAGAGCGGATTTATCATCTGGCCTGCGATATTGTGGCAGAATCCATCATCGACGGGCTTCAGTACCGCTGTGTGATGAAGGCTAGGTCTCTTCCGAGAAGAGAGATGTACCGGATGCTGAAGAAGGAAATGAAGACATTGACGGCAGAACGGGTATATGAAGTGCTGAAGAAAGAAGAATTCTCGGAAACGAAGCTTGGACAGTTAGAGTCAGACTTCTGTGTGGATGATCACAGTTACTGGCCAAAAGATGAGGATAAGAAGAAGCAGAGCCAGATCGAGAATCAGTGGAAGGACATCAGCGAACGTATGGAGACGGAGATGGAGACATTTTCCAAAGAGGCATCGGAAAGTTCGGGTGGTCTGATCGATCAGGTGAAGGTCGAGAACCGGGAACGGATGGATTACCGAGAATTTTTACGGAAGTTTTCGGTTTTTAAAAGAAGAGATGACGGTAGACCCGGATTCTTTTGACTATAATTTTTACAGTTATGGATTGTCGTTGTATGGGAATATGCCATTGATCGAGCCGCAGGAGTGGAAGGAAGTCCAGAAGGTCGAAGAATTTGTGATTGTGATCGATACATCAATGTCGTGCTCCGGAGAACTGGTTAAGAAGTTTCTGGAAGAGACATATGGTGTGCTGAGTGAGAATGACAGCTTTTTCCGAAAGGTGAATATTCATATCATACAGTGTGATGACCAGATCCAGACGGATCAGAAGATCACCTGTGAGGAAGAACTGAAATCTTATATGGAGAAGTTAGAATTAAAGGGCGAAGGCGGAACGGATTTCCGCCCGGCATTTGCCTATGTGGACGAAATGATCCGGCAGCATGCATTTGAACATCTGCGGGGGATGATCTATTTTACGGACGGACGTGGGATCTATCCGGCGAAACGCCCAGTCTACGAGACAGCATTTGTGTTCATGGAGGAAGAATATGAGGACGTGGATGTCCCGCCATGGGCGATCAAGATCATTCTGGAAGAAGGGCAGGACTTTTAAGGAAATGTTGAAATACATGGAGGAAAGAAATAAATGGATATAAAGCGAGCAAAGAAAGAAATCAAAGATTCCATCGAGGCATATCTTGCCAAAGATGAGTTCGGGGATTATATGATTCCACAGATCAGACAGAGACCGATTCTTTTGATGGGGCCTCCGGGAATCGGAAAGACTCAGGTCATGGAACAGGTGGCGAAAGAGTGTAAAGTGGCGCTTGTGGACATATACGATTACGCACCACACCAGACAGAGTGCGGTGGGACTGCCATTTATTGAAAAGAAAGTATATAGCGGAAAAGAATATTCCGTTACCGAATATACGATGAGTGAGATTATTGCCTCAATATACGATAAGATGGAAGAGACCGGATTAAAAGAAGGAATCCTCTTCATCGATGAGATCAACTGTGTGTCAGAGACGCTGGCACCGACGATGCTGCAGTTCCTGCAGTGTAAGATGTTCGGCAATCAGAAGATCCCGGAAGGCTGGATCATCGTGGCGGCAGGCAATCCGCCGGAATATAATAAGTCGGTCCGTGATTTTGATGTGGTGACACTTGACCGCATCAAGAAGATCGATGTGGATGTGAACTATGATGTCTGGAAAGAATACGCATATCAGGCAGATATCCATCCGGCAATCCTTGCATATCTGGAGATCCGCAGAGATTATTTCTATCGCATGGAGACGACCGTGGACGGAAGAGTCTTTGCAACGGCCAGAGGATGGGAAGATCTGTCCCAGCTTCTGAAGACATATGAGAAGCTGGGAAAGAAAGCAGATAGAGAGGTCGTTCATCAGTACATTCAGCATTGGAAGATTGCAAAGGATTTTGCGAATTATCTGGAACTGTACAGAAAATACAAGAAAGATTACGGACTTGAGAAGATCATTGAAGGTGTCTACACAAAGGACACTTTGGAAAGACTGCAGTATGCAGCATTTGATGAGCGTCTCAGTGTGGTTAACATGCTGATCGGTAGACTGGGAACTTGCTTTAAGGAATATTTTTTGAAAGATCGTTTTGTGACGATTCTGTATGATTATTTGAAACTATATAAATCGAATCTGCAGATTGATCTTGTGGTCTGTGAGGCAAGAGAAAAGTACGAAAAACTCCGGAAAGAAGAGCAGATGACAAAGCAGGAAGATCATGTACGCAAACAGGTACTGGATACGCTGGAATCCTATGAACAGCTTACGAAAGAGGAACATCTGGATGGAGAAGCAGCATTTGAACGTGTAAAGGAATTGTTTGGCAATGAAGTGGCAAGGCGGGAAGAACTGACAGAGCATACACTTGCTGCGCTGGAACACGCATTTGATTTCATGGAAGCTGCATTTGGAGACAGTCAGGAGATGGTCTCTTTCGTGACCGAACTTAACACGAATTATTACAGTATTCAGTTCCTGAAGGAAAATGACTGCGACAAGTATTATCAGTACAATAAGAAATTGTTATTTGACAAACAACAGGAAGAGATCCTGTCCGAAATGGATGAGATCGAACAGGATCTGAACACTGTCATAAAATAGTAGTTCATATAACTAATATGTAAGCTTATATCCATAGCGGATTTTCCGGTAGATCTTCCAGACAATGACTGCCGGAAAACTAAGTGCGATATAAAGAGATGACAGTACGCCGACACCTCCGCCGATGATCATAAGAATTAAAATACCAATATTCATAAAAAAGTCCTCCTTGCTGATTCTCTGTTGTTTCCAGATACATTTTATGCATTTTGATGGAGGAACGAAAGAGCCAAAAAGGCTTCTTAACGCCATCTGAACAGTAAATGTTAATTTCTTAACGGAGTTTTAGCAGGAGAAGTACATTTACTTTGAAGACGGCAGGTGTTAGAATAAACAATGAGTAAACTTGAAAAATATAAGATGATGAGGAGAATATATATATGAAATGGAATCAGTTTCGTCTGAAGACGACGACAGAGGCAGAAGATATCGTCAGCAGCATGCTTGCAGATCTTGGAATCGAAGGAGTGCAGATCGAGGACAAGATTCCGCTCACCCAGTCTGACAAAGAGCAGATGTTCGTAGACATCCTGCCGGATATACCGGAAGATGATGGATGTGCATATCTGACATTCTATCTGGACGAAGATGTAGACAAACAGGAACTGTTACTGAAAGTCAGACAGGAATTGGAAGAGATGAGAAGTTACCTGAATGTAGGGGAGTGTACGATTGAAGAATCACAGACAGAAGATGTAGACTGGGTGAATAACTGGAAACAGTATTTCCATCAGTTCTATATTGATGACATCCTTGTCATTCCTTCATGGGAAAATGTCGAGGCGAAGGACAGTGACAAGATGGTGATCCATATCGATCCGGGGACAGCATTCGGAACCGGTATGCATGAGACAACACAGCTCTGTATCCGTCAGCTTAAGAAATATGTGACAGAGGATACAGAAATCTTAGATGTAGGATGTGGAAGCGGAATCCTTGGAATGCTGGCATTGAAGTTCGGCGCAAAGCATTCCGTAGGAACAGATCTGGATCCGTGTGCGATCGATGCAACATATGAGAATATGGACAATAACGGAATCAGCAGAGATCAGTATGAAGTCATGATCGGTAACATCATTGATGATAAAGCAGTACAGGACAAGGTGGGATATGAAAAATATGATATTGTAGCAGCAAATATTCTGGCAGATGTCCTTGTTCCGCTGACGCCGGTCATCATTCATCAGATGAAGCCGGGTGCTGTATATATTACAAGTGGAATTATCGAAGATAAAGAAAATGTTGTAGTAGAAGCTGTGAAGGCTGCCGGACTAGAAGTACTGGAAAGTGAATCACCAGGGCGAGTGGGTATCTGTTGTAGCAAGAAAGAATGCCTAGAGGAGTAAAGAGAAAATGCAGCATTTTTTTGTAGATGCCTCTCAAGTATCGGAAGAAACAATCCGGATCGAAGGTTCTGATGTGAATCATATGAAAAAATGTGCTCCGTATGCGGATCGGAGAGGAAGTGACGGTCAGTGACGGTCAGGGAAAAGAATATCTCTGCCAGGTTCAGGATTTTGAAGAGGAGCAGGTGCAGTTGAAAATCGTAGAGACGAAAGCTTCAGATGCGGAACTTCCATCAAAGATTTATCTGTTTCAGGGCCTCCCGAAGCAGGAGAAGATGGAACTGATCGTGCAGAAATGTGTGGAGCTTGGAATTTATGCGGTAGTCCCGGTCTCCATGAAGCGGTGTGTGGTGAAGCTGGATGCGAAAAAAGGGGCGAAGAAAGTGGAGCGTTGGAATACAATTGCAGCCAGCGCAGCCAAACAGTCCGGGCGGGGGATCGTGCCGGAAGTGATGTCTGTGAAGACTTATAAGGAAGCCCTTGAGATGGCAAAAAATTTGGATGTTGTATTGGTGCCTTATGAGTGTGCAGAAGGTATGGACCACACAAAGAAACTGATACAGTCCATAAGGCCGGGACAGTCTGTTGGAATATTTATCGGACCGGAAGGCGGATTTGATCCGGATGAGATTGCGCTTGCATGTGAGACAGGCGGCCAGGTCATAACTCTCGGAAAGCGTATTTTACGGACAGAGACAGCGGGACTTGCGCTATTGTCTGTGCTGATGTTTCAACTGGAGCAAGTTACATATTAAATTGCAAGGACATATATTGATGATAAGAAGAGACAGTGATCAACTGTTATTGGAAAAAAGGAAACAGGAAGTGAGATAGAATGAAGGAAGTATATCTGGACAATTCTGCTACGACGAGAGCATACCCGGAAGTGGGAGATCTGGTCCGTAAGGTATTGTGTGAAGATTATGGAAATCCATCTTCCATGCACCGTAAGGGCGTGGAGGCTGAAAAAGTATATAAAAGAAAGCGAAAGAGACATTTGCAAAGCTTTTAAAGGTGCAGGAGAAAGAAATTTTTTTTGCACCTCCGGAGGTACGGAAAGTGATAATCTGGCATTGATCGGGGCAGCAAAAGCGAATCGAAGAGCAGGGAATC
>ENA-OPYX01001592-OPYX01001592.1-human-gut-metagenome-genome-assembly--contig:-NODE-1592-length-11616-cov-2.051441_pt1 | contig 11616 bp, 14 predicted proteins | sample MGYA00242639_ERZ504486 | MGnify/ENA primary metagenome ERZ504486 (study PRJEB26092, sample SAMD00036296) | human gut metagenome | host: Homo sapiens | study: EMG produced TPA metagenomics assembly of... | reverse complement strand
GAGTTCCTGTATTTCTGTATCAGTAAGTGTAACATGATAACGTGGCATTGCGTATCCTCCAGAACTGTTTTTTGAATGGAGTATAGCAAAAAAGCAAGTAACTGTAAACTATTATTACTAGATGGATTACTATACTAGAGACATTCCCTTATCTTTATTTTTGCCAGAGCTTTGCGTCAGCTTCAATCCGGTAAGCTCGGCAGGCAATTCCAGACTTCCTGTATCCTTTAACATTCTGCAAAGAAATGCAATCTGGTGCCTGTAAGGTCTTGAGGTACTGTAGCGCTCTGGGTTAAAGGTGTCAAAAAGTATAGGACGCTTTTGGCGCAGCAGCCAGAAGCGTAGCAACCGTTTTTTATACTATCTGTGGAAGTGATTACGACTTCATCGAATCTTGTCTCTCCCATGCACTTCTTATATTCTTCCTTCCCCCAAGTCCAAAATATGGGATAAGGGATAAATGAGAAAAGTCCCATCCGGCTGGTGAGCACACTTGCCAGCTTCCAGCGGTTACCTTTCTCGGGATCCGGCTTCAATGGCAGGCTTGGAACAGTCAGGTGATAACTGTGCCAGATATTTGGCAGAGTCTGTATTGCGGAAATCATTGTATGCAAGCCAGAATTCTTTTTTCCGGTGCCTGTGCTGCCAGGGCATTAAAATCCCGAACCAGATTCTGGGAAAGCTTCCGCCCTGTAAAGAACAGGACGCGTGTGCGCGGTGCCGGTACATCATCGGAAGAAGCTGGAGCATAATAGGGCAGCGGTCGTCCGTTTAAGAGAGAATCTGCAATATCTGTGAGAAGATATTGTGGGGATTCTTCGAAAGTAGTGGCTTCTCCGGAGGAATTCTTTGTGGCCTGTAAATCATGATTATTTTCCATTTGCAGAGAGCTTTTTTCCGAAGAATTCCAATTGTGCTCCTGGAAATCGAACACACGGTCTGTATCAGAAGTAAACTGGTCAAAAGGTGCTGAATGTAAAGCTTCATTTGTGGCCATCTTCTCAGACATCAGTTCTAACTGTCCGATATATCGTACTAACTCCGGCACATTATCAAATGCAGGATATTCCGGGTGAAATATATCGCAAAGTGTGGAGTGCAGATTGCAGGAATGATTTTTCAAACAGGCTCCAGAGCTCTCGGGCAGACAGGAAGTGGTTTCCTGCAGGACAGGAGCAGCTGGTACAGTCTGATGGTCACTGGTTGCATTTTCGTGTCGAAGAAATGTACCGCACAGAAATCGCAGAATCTGTGTGCCTGTGGTGAATCTGGCAGAAAGTGCATTGTGATAATCCGATATAAAAATATCACACGCCGCAGCGAAATCCGGTACATCGAAATCTTTTGGCATTTCTTTTATATGTCTAAATTCAGAAAAATCAATTTCCCTCTCATGATCCAGATGCAGATACAAAACCTGATGATCGGAAAGTTCACAGTCAAATATGTAGAGAGCTGCCATGAAATTTCGGAATGTCTGCTCGGTGTCCGCAATATAGGACCCTGGAAGCAGCGGCGCATACAAAATAGTCTGCATGGAATCCATCTGCAAGCTGCGGCGGAGCTTTTCCCTGTGTGATTCATTGGGAATCACCGGAATGTGGGTGGAAGAACCGATAATGTAAGGCGTTTTGCAGAGATTAGCTGTCATACATTCCTGCAGGTAAATATCCCGGTTCTGTATATTGTTAAAATACAGGCAGTCTGCCATAAACATAGTATGCTGCCAAAGCCCTGTATCAGCGGTGGAATCCGGTGTGTTCAGAACGGTTTCCGGATACAGATTGTGTCCGCAGTAAAGCAACACAAACTGCCCCTCTTCCTTCCGGAAATAGTAGGGTAAAGGTCCGTCTGTGATCACGTAGCCGGAGAGTGCAAGTGCCTTGCCGTATTCTTCGCTGTCCGGGCACACCAGAGTAATATTCTCAGACAGAGCTGTGCTGTCGGAAAGATAGCGGTTCAGAAGAGCCTGGAACAAGGCATGCTTCTCCTGAGTCAGGGAGACAATGATCTGGTGTTCTCCAAAATTCCTCAGAAGATGCACAAGTAATTTCAATATCCAGGTAGGAATTTCTTTTCCACGGCTGGCTTCCAGAAGAATCTGCTCCGGATCAGGAGCAAGGCTTCCGGTATAGGCAAAGCCATAAAACTGGGAGGAGGTTTTTTCCCGGTGGATCATCTCAGCAGGCTGATAGCTGGGAGATGTTTTGTGAGAAAGCTTGTAATCCTTTATCCAGGCTTTCTGCTGCTGTACGGTCATTCCGTTGCAGGCCTCTATGAAAGAAATCATTTCCTGCCTGGAACCATAAAGACAGAGCAGCCGCACAATATGTGGCGGAAGGGAATATCGGACATAATGATTGTTCTCCCAGTCCGGAATATTGGACTCCATATAATCGAAAAGTTCATTGATCAATTGCAGCTTCAGTTCTTTCTGGTTAGTCTCATAGTTGGTGAGCAGCTTCCAGAAACGGTAGAAAAAATTGGCGCACAGCAATGAAATCCAGTTCTGCCTGATACTGCCCAAACAGCCCCAGCTTCTCCATTTCTTCCTTCATAAAAATAATAGCATTCCGGATGTGAAGGGTAGAAGTCGTGAGACGGCTGAGGAATCCTACATTTTTTCTGTAATTATAGAAGCACTGATCCACGTATCCGATGGAACGGGCTTTCACAGCCAGAAGATAGGCCACCGGAAGATCTTCAAACCGGATTCCTTCCGGGAAACAAAGTCCGTTAAACAGATCTCTGTGAATGAACTTGATCCATGGGTATGGAGAAATCGCAGGTAATTCATAGGGCTTGTCTGCAACGCGGAAGTTCTGATTATGGCAGGATGCAATGTATTCCTTACGAATTCCGGTCTCAGAGTCTACATTATAGTAGCGGAAAAGAACCAGGTCGTTTCCGTCGGCGGTAGCCTTTTCATAAAGAAGTCTGCAGGCGTCAGGCTCTACGAAGTCATCGCTGTCTACAAACCAGACATATTCTCCATGGGAATGGGCAAAACCGTAATTTCGTGCCCTGCTGACGCCGTGGTTCTCTGTGGAAAATATAAAAAGCTTCTCCGGATTTAACGACTGATAAGCCTGCAGAATCTGCAGGCTTCCATCTGTACTGCCATCATTGACAGCTACGATCTCTATTTCCTCAAGTGTCTGTGCCAATAAGCTGTCCAGGCACGCGCTCAGGTATTTTTCCACGTTATACACCGGTAAAATGATGCTGACTTTAAAAGACTTCATCAAAAACTCTCTACCCCATTCCTAATTCCGATATTTCAAGTCAAAATTGCAGTTATTTCGTCAATCTTTTACCTATAATAGTACCAGTTCGACAGGGGGATTTCAAGGGGGAAAAGGAAGGGAGTGAACAGTAATTTATTTGTTACTGTTCACTCCGTTCACAGTAACGCGCTTCGCGATGCACAGAAATCATGCATTCGCATGATTTCGCGCCGCAATTCTCGGGTTTTCTGTGAACTTTGTTCACAAAAAACGCCTCGCGGAACGTTACCAGTGAACAGTAACATTTATTTTCTGTTTATTTCGTTCTCACCAAATGAACACATTTATATAGTACCATGGGAAACGAGAAGGAGGGTTTTTACTTATGACTGACAAGGAGTATTATGAGCTTATTCAGCCGTATGAGGATGCGATGAAGCTATTGCTGACACGTCTGGAAGTGCTGAACCACTCTATTTATAAAACAAAGACGGGGAAACCCGTTCATAACATACAGTACCGGATCAAAAAGAAGGACAGCATTGAGGAAAAACTGGTGCGTCATGGCTTCGAGCCAACCTTGGAAAATGCCAAGGATCAGTTGCAGGATATTGCGGGGGTGCGTATTATCTGCTATTTTGTTGGGGATGTGAATAATCTGGTAAACATGTTAAAGAAGCAGCCCGACCTTATTTTTCATCCCGTGAGAGAAAACTATATTGAGAACCCCAAGCCCAACGGTTATCGCAGCCATCATGTCATTCTCGGCGTAAATGTCTGCTGTCTGGATGCAAACGAATACTATCCGGTAGAAATCCAGCTGCGAACCATCTCCATGGACTTCTGGGCCGCCATGGAACACCGCGTCTCCTACAAGAAACAATACGACAACAAAGAACAACGTGTGGCCGAACTCCTTCAATACTCCAATATACTGGGAAAAGATGGAAAAGGAGTTTGAGAAATATAATGATCATCCGGTTGAAATGTGAGTAGCAATCTGATAAAATAAAGAAAACATTTGTTCGAAGGAGGCTATAAACATGGTGTTTGTAAATGAAGCATGGAACGGAACTGGTGAAATTGTAGTTTACAGTAACTATCATAAATATTGGCTGGACAGAGAACGAAAGATAAAGAATCCATTGTTTGATGTGTTTAGCGGGAAAATATTGGATTTGAAGGATAAGAAACCATCGGCGATTAAATATTTTTACAATTTACTGGATTGTGAGATATGCCCCGGAGTAACTATTTGTGTGGTACCTTCCAGTAATGCGGAAAAAAAGAGAATCCGGAATTGGAAAACTAGGAGAAATGCTTGCTGCCAATGGAAGGGATAATAAAGTATATTTTTAAGAAGAAGCCATTCAATCAACAAGCTTGCAACAGGAGGAAGCAGGAATCTGTCAGTTCATATGCAGTCTATTGATACGGTAGAGGATATAGACATAAGCGCAGACATTGTATTATTGATGGATGACGTAACTACAACTGGAAACTCTCTGTATGTCTGCAAAGAAATTTTATTAAATCGTGGAGCCGCTAATGTAGAAATGTTTGCATTGGGTAAGGCAATATAAAATGGAAAAGCTTATGGAAGAAAAGAAAATAACACTATGGCAGGAAATAAAAATCTGTCGAGTTGATGAAACAAATTATCCACATGATTTGAAAAAAATAAAAGACCGGCCAGAGGTTTTGTACTATAGAGGAAATATTGATATTTTGAATGAGCATAAAAGTATTGCGGTTGTAGGATCACGTAAGATATCGGCTGTAGGTGCTAAGTTGGCTTATAATGCGGGCAGTATTATAGGCAAAAATGGTTTTAATCTTGTAAATGGTCTTGCACTTGGCTGTGATGCAGAAGCTCTAAAGGGGGCTCTGGCAGCAGGGGGGAAATGCGCAGTGGTTCTTCCTTGCGGAATAAATGAAATATATCCGAAATCTAATCAATGGATTGCAGAAGAAGTTTTAAAGCAGGGCGGATGTCTTATTAGCGAATATCCCGAAGGAACAAGACCTGAGAAATATCGTTTCGTGCAGCGCGACCGACTTCAAAGTGGCATGTCTCAGGGGGTTCTGGTAGTAGAAGCTATGGAAAAAAGTGGTACTATGCATACTGCAGAGTATGCAAAAAAACAGAATCGCCGCCTGGCTTGTTATTATCACGGTTTGTTGAAATATTCTACAGGAAATAATGTTTTGGAGAATTTATATCAGGCAGCAGTGATTAAAACCAATGAGGATTTAGAGAACTATTTATGTGAAATTGCAGATATAGAAGAATATACGCAATTGAGTTTTGATTTTGTATAACTATTTCCCCACGAGAAACAGAAAAGCAGCATTGTTTCTCGTGGGAATTTTTATGTTCTGTTTTAGTACAAATTTTATTGAAAAATATTCTACATCATTTCTACTTTTTTATCTTATTTTTTGTACGGAATAAATGGCAAAAATGCCGTAGTTCGCATACTCTTTTCATATTCTAACAGTTGCGAAAGACCCTGACTTTTGCAGCTAAATGGATATAAAACACCCGTCAAACCCAGTAAATACAGGGCTTGGCGGGCTTTCTGCTTTGTCAGATTTTCATGGTGTTTTTTCTATTTTGGGTCTTGCTAAAACTTTTTTTATTTCCCCTAGCGTACGGATACGTTTTCCAAAATCAATATCTGTAACTCTTTCGATATCTTTTAAAACTTCATCGTAATAATCAAACAGATAATAGTTTTGCTGGATTAGGCTGCATTTGGCTTTTGACAGAGATTCCAAAATAGTTCCGATGCTGTATTTTCGCTCCAGTTTATTTTCCAGTATTCTAGCGATTGTCAAAGCTACAAAACAGGTAAGGAAATGTGCTTCGATATGTTCTTTTGTCCAGACATACACGGGTCTGGCTTCCAGTTCACTTTTGGTTACTTTAAAGATTCCTCAATTCTCCATAACCTCGGTACATATCGATAATCTCGTCGTCAGATGTCTCCATTTCGCTGGTTAAGAGCATGTAGTAACCATCCAGTGATTCTTCCTCCCGGATTTTGTCTCATCAATGATCCCAGCCCAGAAGAGGCGGTAAGGATTTCTCCGGTTTCTTTGTCATAGTCTATTTTTTGACATATTTTGCAGCACCATAAGACGTGGCTCTTATATAATTCCCTGGATTTTTTGCCAGGTCTCTTGCTTTTGTCAGTGCAGCTTCACGCTCTGCTTTTGCTCGTTTGGCATATTTTTCACTCCAGAAGACAACCTGTTTCTCATTTACCTGCTTTTTTATTTTTTTGCCCGAAACAGAGGATACTTGGATTGTTCTTGGAGACTTGCGGGATTTCCGCTTGTATTCTGTACCAAGCCATTCATAACCTTCCTGTTCCAGAACATAGTCCTTGATGCTTTTTTCTGCGCCCCGGATGGACATACTGAAAACATATCCATCATGAGTGGGAGTATTGATCGTATACCAGATGTTATCACCTGTTGTCATTCCTTTGTCAGCAACGGAAATGACTCTGCCAAGATCAAACTGCTTTTTGATGCGTCCAAAGTTAGGTCTGTAGGTCAGACAGTCATTGGTATTTCCGGGAAAAAGTTCATAAGTAATAGGAATTCCCTGATTATCCATGAAAAGTCCCATCTGCACAATTGGATTTGGACGATGTTCTTTTGAAACTCCTTTACGGAGAAAATCGGTTTGCTCATCTGTCTCAAAATAGTAGTTTGTAACATCATAATAGATGAGGCTGGTATCCCTGCCATAATTCTCTTTGATATGGTCATTTAGCCAGATCTGCAAGTTTTCTTTATGTTTGTCAAGGAAAGACAGACAGCGGTAAACATCGTCTAAAGAGTAGTCTGTTTTCTCAAAGAAATGTTCCCGATCATCATAGGAAGATTTCTTTGAAGCAGGGAAAAGAAGTCTGGAATAGACCAGCATCTTCATGATGGTATTGGCATCATACTGTTCTTTTGAGCGGCGCTGCCGGTTCGTTAGGAAAGTATGGAGACCGAGCTCATGGTAGATCTGGCTCAGTGCAGCATAGCCAAAGTTTTTTCTCAGCTTGTCACCTAAACAAAGGCGATCAGAATCGTAAAAAGTAAAGTGGATGGGAGCCTGTCTGGCTGCTTTTTCAGCTTTTAGCGGCTCGACTCTTTTTTTGAAAGTGAGCAATAGGGTCATCATATTTTTTTTTCTAATTCGTCTAGCCGGCCAATAGATTCTACTGTTTTTCTGGCGGGAGCATTTCTTAGCTTTATCGTAATAGGTGTCAACAATGGAAAGGCGAATCCGACCATTCAGGTTTGGTGCTTTTTTTGAGGTACATAGCAAGCACTCCGTTTCGTATAATATTTATTGCACCACAAAACGATACAAAACGCTAGTAAAATATGACGAAATTTAAAAATAAAAAAAGCCTGAAAGCAAGGAAACAAAAGGCTTTCAAGCGATAAGTGAGCATATGTTACTGCAAAACTGTGGTGCATGGCGAATCTCGTTGGGCTGCGGTTTCGGTCGTTCGCATCCTTCAAAATGAAAAGTACAAGGGAGATCTGCTTATGCAGAAGTATTATATCCGGGATTTTCTTACGAAAGAGCTGGAAAAGAACGATGGAAAACTGACACAGTATTATGTGGAAAATGATCATGAAGCAATCATAGAGCGGGAAATATGGGACGCGGCACAGCTGGAAATCAACAGAATCAAAGAGTTTAAACGGAATCATCAGATCCGGGAATTGGGAAGCAGCAGTCTGGAACCTTTTTATGGAAAAATTTTTTGTGGGTGCTGTGGCGGAAGGATGGTGAAGAAGAGTAGAAAAAGATGTGTGGCGTTGCATAAATTCCGGCAAAGAAAAGGGTGGATTTTGTAAAGCCAAGCCTGTTGAGGGGCATAAGATGGAAGAATATGTAAGCGCTGCCTGGGCACAGCTGGTATCCCAGAGAGAAAATCTTCTGTCAGGTTGGGAGAAAGATATTGCTCAGGGAAATGCCCTGGAGCGCTTACGCGCAGCACAGATGAAAGAGCTGACCGAAAAGTATCCTGACTGGTTCCAGGTGGCGAAGAATACGAGAATGGTGATCGGGGAAATTATAATTGGGGGTGATAAGGGGTGTGAGATTTTGTTTATGGATGGCGTAAGGCTGGTGACGGATTAGAGCGTGTTTGAAAAATCATTCCCGTTACCAGGGGAATAGGCTGTGAAGAAAGAAAGCAAAAGAATTTAGCAGACTTTCGAAAAATACTTGTAAATCAAGAACTTCAATGTTATTATGATAAAAAGCATATTTCTCATATAGTTCAAGGCATATCCGCCATCTGATTTATCTAATCACACATCAGAAATCCATGCTTTTTACCCATTAACGAAGAAGAGCAGGAGTTCTGAATGAAAGGTATGTATGCTTAGCTTGTCTTTTCTGACTCCTGCAAAGAAAAGGAGGACCAGCCTATGGTAAACAGAAACTACAAGGTCACGATATTCCGGATGCTATGAAGGCAGTAACAGGGAATTGATGGAACAGTGCCAGATACTAAGGGAATATGCAATATATGTAGCGCGGGTTCGTAAATATGCAAAATATATGCAACTGGAAACAGCTGTTCAAAAAGCTGTAGATGAATGTATTCAGGAGGAAATTCTGGAAGAATTTCTTCGGAAAAATAGAGCGGAGGTTATCGCAGTGAGTATATTTGAATATGACAAAGAAGAGGAAGAACGTAAACTGAGAAAAGCTGAGTTTGAGGCTGGGGAGCAAAGCGGAATACAAAAAGGAATACAAAAAGGAATACAAGAGGGAATACAGGAAGGAAAGGAATTGAAAACAAAAGAAATTGTCAATTCACTACTTCAGGATGGAATGGGCATTGAAAAGATTGCAGAACTGCTGAAAATTAGCAGAGAACATTGATTTTGGAATTAGCAGGAAATGAAAATAGTCAAAATATGATGGCTTATAAGCCAATACGAAAAGGAATATCCAACGCAATTTTGGGCTTTTAACTATAAATTGCATTGGATATTCTTAATGTTTTCTTTGCACCCCATTCTACTTGTTAATTCCCCCATCAAGTGCTAAAATCAAAACAAATATTCTGTGATAGTCTAATGAACATATCATAGGAAGGAGCAAAAAATCTATGAAAAAGAATCACCACCTTCATCGGCTGATTCATCTTTGCCTTATCATTTCCCTGCTTCTGCTGTGCAGTACAAGCCAGGTATTTGCTGCAGCAAAGGTAAATCTGAAAAACACCAAAATCAAATTATCAGCCACCAAACTCACCTACAATCAAAAAGTCCAGCGCCCGAAGGTAAGCGTCACCTATAAGGGCAAAGTCCTGAAAGAGAAGAAAAACTATGTTCTGAAATATTCCAAGGGCTGCAAAAAGGTAGGCACCTATACTGTTCAGATTATTGGAAAAGGTGCTTATGCCGGCAAAGTGAAAAAGCAGTTTACCATTTTGCCTCCAAAGACCCAGGTAATGGGTGGTTATGTTGGAAAAAAGACTGTCAGTGTGATAATAAAAAGGCAAACCGCTCAGACCAGCGGTTACCAGCTGCGCTATGCCACAAATTCCAAATTAAAAAATGCGAAAACCATAACAGTCAAAGGAAACAAAAACAACACCGTTTCCCTCAATGGACTGAAAGCCGGAACTACATATTATATGCAGGCCCGTACCTACATGGCCATTAAAGGAAAGAAATATTATTCCAAATGGTCTTCCACGGAACATTGTAAAAACAAGCGGAAAGTCAAAAGGAAATACTTCAAAATACAACGCCTACCCCTAAGCCGGTTCCGAAATTAACGCTCGAAGAGGGAAAAGCAAATATAACCCTGGAAAGCGGAAGGTATTATGAGATTGAAACGTCAAATGGAATCAAAGACATTAATATTTCTGATCCGGCTGTTGTATATTCCACAGATGAAGCTGAAGGCGGAAATAGCCGCTTATTTGCGACACTTGAGCCTGGGAAATGCGTGATTACCATCACGGATATTTATGGACAAAAAATTGCTTCCACGGTTTCAGTTACCCAGAAGCTATACAATCCGCATACTGAGACTTCTTATGTAGTGACATCTGAAACCGTTGACAGCACCCTTCCTGTTCCAGCCATCAAGTCAATAGATTATGGTGACGGATGGGTGGATTTGAACTGCCCGGGAACTTTTTCCCAGTCAGATCCTTATGTTGGTTACGAAGGTTATCTTTCTTACAATGATAAGTTTGTATACAGTGTTCAGGATATACGAACAATCGGTGAAGATGACGGGATAGGAAGTGTGAGTTTCTATTATTTAGACTCAGGCCGCAGTTACTATACAAAAGTACGTTCTTACACCATCCGCAATAATGTAAAAGTCGTTGGACCGTGGAGTGAAATCCGTAAAGTGGATTTGCCAATATATGATACGAAAGGCACAACACCTGCTAAATATACATATGAAATTTATGGTCTGGACAAGCAGAAAGCAGATATCTACACGCATTGTATCAAACCTCTTTTTATAAAAACAGACAATCCGGATTTAAATTCTTTTGGCTTGCTCTGTAATGGAAAAAGCCCTTTGATAAATGTGTATTCAGGTGGAACAACGCATATATATGATGATATTCCTTATGAAAACGGCGATTCCGAGACAACTTCCCTGAAAAAAGTAAAAGGCGGTTATATCGGATATGTATATTTTGAAAAAGCAGGAACTTACAATATCGAATTCCGAGAATACTCCATGTCTGGTTATACGGTTGCAAAAACAGTGGCATTAAATGTTATGGATTATGACCAGGCTGAGAAAGCATGGATGACTGACATTATCAATAAAGTTACAACTTCCGGTATGACTCCATTTGAAAAAATGGATGCTGTAAGTGATTACCTCACAGAGCCAGGTCGCTTCAAATATGTAACGGTACATGGAAATTATCTGGTATCTCTGGCAGCAGAACCTAATACACCATTTTTTGTATCTTATCGTTGGGATTCCTGCACATCACCGGCAGCCCTTTGTGAATTTGCAAAGTTAATCGGTGGGTTTGATGATATTCATAATTGTTATGGTGATTACCAGAGAGGCACTGAGGAATGGTCTCGCTGGCATTATGTGGCTAAACTTACGATAGGAAGCGAAACACGAAATTACGCCGTATGCCCGATGAGCCCAACAGGTGAAGTCGGCGAAACACAGATGATCGACCTGACAGACCTTAGTAATATGAGGAAATTTGGGTGATTTCAATTTAAATAATCCTTTTTACCGGGCAGGCCAGAAGGCATTTCTGGCCTGCTTTTCTGGTTGATTGCTTTTTGAAGTGTATTATTTCAAAATATCCACTGGTTCCAGACCGATTTACAACAGGTTTGTGGATTTTTG
>ENA-OPYX01001591-OPYX01001591.1-human-gut-metagenome-genome-assembly--contig:-NODE-1591-length-11617-cov-2.102785_pt1 | contig 11617 bp, 13 predicted proteins | sample MGYA00242639_ERZ504486 | MGnify/ENA primary metagenome ERZ504486 (study PRJEB26092, sample SAMD00036296) | human gut metagenome | host: Homo sapiens | study: EMG produced TPA metagenomics assembly of... | reverse complement strand
AGTATGTCATGCAATTGCATGACGCGCACCTCGCAACAAGAATGCCGGAGCATTCTTGAATATTCAACATGGTATGCGAACTGGCAATAAATTCGAGTGATTGTTTGAGAGGAGAAGAACATGAAGATCGTTGTATGTATCAAAGCAGGTTCCGGGATACCAGTCAGGTAGAGATCGATCCGGAAATCAGGTGTATTAAAATCGTGATGGTGCAGCAGCCAAGATCAATCCGTATGATCTGTATGCGCTGGAGACTGCGATGCGTCTGAAAGAGCGTTGTGGAGGAACCGTAACGGCAGTTACCATGGGACCGCCACAGGCTGAGGCAATGATGAAAGAAGCTTATATGATGGGGGCTAGATCAGGCATATGTATTTACAGACCGTACCTTTGCAGGGGCGGATGTACTGGCTACTTCTTATACATTGGCACAGGGTATCACATCCATCTGTGATTATGACATTATCATCTGTGGTAAACAGACCACCGATGGTGATACCGCACAGGTTGGTCCGGCCATGGCGGAATACCTGGGAATCCCGTGTGCAGCATGGGTGGGAGAAATTGCAGATGTAGATGATGCAAGCGTGACGGTTGGACAGGATTTTGTCAATGTCAGACAGCTGGCAAAAATGAAACTTCCTTGTCTGCTTACGGTAGAAAAAGACATCTATACGCCACGTCTTCCGTCTTATCGTCTGAAAGCAGCGACCAAAGACCGCAAGGTAGAGATGATCACATTTGCAGAATTCAAGGATCAGGATGTGACACATTACGGACTGAAAGGATCTGCTACTTCTGTAGAGCGTATTTTCCCACCGGAAAGTCATGATGGACAGATTTTCATGGATGGATCAGCAGAGCAGATTGCCGGTGATCTGGCCGATATTTTTGCGGAACGAAAATATATGTAGTATTTCAAAATGAGTGAATAGTGGAGAATATTCAATTATGAAATACATGGAAAAACAGCTGTAAGAATGATAGATAGACAATTCGGAGGAAAGACAGATGGCAACATTAAATTTTAATCAGGATCAGTGTATCCTCTGCGGACAGTGTGTGGAAAAATGTCCCTTTGGAGCACTGGAGATCAAAGATAATAAAATCGAAATTAATGCATCCTGCAAGATGTGTAAACTGTGTGTGAAATCATGTCCGGTACAGGCAGTTTCACTGGTTGAGGATGAAGTGAAAAAGACCGTGGACAAAGATGCATGGAAAGGCATCATGGTATTTGTGGAGCAGGAAGAGAGCGGTATTCATCCGGTGGCATTTGAACTGATCGGAAAAGCCAGAGAGTTGGCAGCCAAGATCAATCATCCGGTATATGCGGTGCTGATCGGCGGAGAAAAGGCAAATGAACAGGCGCACACGTTACTGGAATACGGTGTGGATAAAGTATTTGTTTACGCAGATGAGAAATTAGCACATTTCCGTGGAGATGTGTACACTAATGTCATGGAAGATTGTATCAAAACGGTAAAACCAACGGTTGTCCTGGTGGGAGCAACTTCTCTGGGCCGTTCCCTGGCACCGGCCTGTGCGACACGTTTCCGCACCGGTCTGACTGCAGACTGTACCGTACTTGATATGAAAGAGAATACTGATCTGGTGCAGATTCGTCCGGCATTTGGCGGCAATATCATGGCACAGATTATCACGACAAATACGAGACCGCAGTTCGCAACCGTTCGTTATAAAGTCATGAATGTGGCAGAAAAGACAGCACCATATGGTGAAGTTGTGAACTGTAAAGTGACAGATGAAATGCTGAAATCCGGTATGGAAGTGATCAGCACTGAGATTGTGGAAAAAAACGAAAAGGCATCGAAGAGGAAGACGTTCTGGTTGTTGCCGGTCGTGGTGTGAAAAAACAGGAAGATCTGGCGATGCTGCAGGAACTGGCAGATGCTCTGGGCGGACAGTTGGCAACCACACGTCCACTGGTAGAAAAAGGATGGAATGATGTGACAAAACAGATCGGACTTTCCGGACGTACTGTAAAACCGAAGCTGATCATCACCTGCGGTGTTTCCGGTGCGGTACAGTTTGCGGCAGGTATGGATGGCGCTGAGTGTATCGTAGCAATCAACACAGATAAAGAAGCACCGATTTTTAAAATTGCAAATTATTGTATCACAGAAGATCTGTACAGTGTCGTACCTGCTCTGACAGCGGCAGTACAGGCAAAACAGCAGTAAAGGGGGATGTCGAAAATGGAATATCAGGTAATTACACCGGAAGGTGTGGAATATTTAAAAAGTGTGACAGCCCCGGATCGTGTCTTTTACGGGGACGAGATTGAATATGATTACGCGCATGATGAGATGCCGGACTTTGGTACTCATGCACCGGATGTACTGGTGGAAGTATTAAGTACCGAGGAAGTGTCCAAAGTGATGCGCTATGCGTATGAGCACTGCATTCCGGTGACTCCGCGTGGAGCAGGAACCGGTCTGTCCGGTGGCGCAGTGCCGATTTATGGTGGAATTTTACTCTGTACAGAAAAAATGAACAAAATCCTGGAGTGGGATCTGGACACGATGACCGTTGTCATTGAGCCGGGTGTGCTGGTTATGGAACTGGCAAACGCCGCTCAGGAAAAAGGTGTTTTCTATCCGCCGGAACCGGGCGAGAAAAACCGCTTCCGTTGGAGGAAACGTCATGACAAATGCCGGTGGTATGAAAGCGGTAGGATATGGTGTGACGAGAAATTATGTGGTTTCCATGGAATGCGTTATGCCAAATGGTGACATCATGCAGTTTGGCAGTAATGTAGCGAAAAATACATCCGGATATGATATCAAAGATCTGGTAATCGGTTCCGAGGGAACCTTATGTATCGCAACAAAACTTCGTATGCGTGTGATTCCGCAACCGAAGGTATCCTACACCCTTCTGGTACCGTAATCCGTCACTGGAGCAGTGCGTGGGAACCGTACCGAAATTCATTAATTCCGATCTGAATCCGACGGCCATCGAGTATGATGCCAAAATCTCTGCATGGATGATGCGGCGCAATATTTGAACAAAATTATGCCGCATCGTACCGCAGATTCCTATCTGATTCTGATGTTTGACGGAAGCAGCGTGGAAGATGTGGAGCGCAGATGTGACGATGCTGCACAGATCTGTCTGGACAATGGCGCAGAGGATGTGTTCCTGTGCAATACTGACGAGCGAAAAGAAGCGGTATGGATGGTGCGTGGCGCAGCACTGGAGGCATTAAAAGCATCTACGACAGATATGGATGAGTGCGATATCGTTGTTCCGAGAAACCGAATTGCAGATTTTTCCAGATTCGCAGACACCAAGATGGAAGAGACCGGCATCCGCATCTCCATCCAGGGTCATGCCGGGGACGGAAACATGCACATTCAGCTGATGCGTGACGATATGGACAAAAAACTGTTCGAGGAGCGTTGCCCGAAGCTGATGGAAGAATTGTATGCGCAGGCGAAAACCATGGGTGGTCAGGTATCCGGCGAGCACGGAATCGGTCATGCCCGTGTCGGTGCACTGGAGACATTTATGGGACCGCAGATGATTGCACTGTATCAGGCAATCAAAATGCCTTTGATGAAAACATATTTTAATCCGGGAAAGTAATTCGATAGTACATGAAACAGGCAGGAAGTTTGATCAACTTCCTGCCTGTTTGTTTTTGCAGATCAGAACTTGTCAATCAACGTATAAAAGTTTGCTGAATTTCAATACTTCAAAGACATCAGAAGTCGCAGGCGCACATCGGGATCATCGAAATTCAGATGAAACTCTTCGGATATCTGTTTTACATGATAAATGACATTGTTGCGGTGCATGCCGAGTTTGTCTGCAACATCGGTTAACTTCCGGTCGCAGCGGAGATATTCATAAAGGATTTCCAGCTGTTGCCGGGATTTTTTGGTATCTGCATGTAACATTTGAAGAAGCGATGGTTCACAGAAGGAAAAACTTTTCTCTTTCTGCGGGGTACTGCCAATCAGGTACTTCAGCCAGTGATCCTCATAAAAACAGTACATGGTATCGTTCATGGAAAGGTTCATCTGATGCAAACTTTCCGCCTGCTGGTAGGCTTCTGCAAACTGTCCGATTGTTGTAAAAGGTTTACTGAAATAAAGCGTAATGCTGCGATCAGCAAAATCCTTTAAAATTGTATGCAACTGGTCACGGAGATAATCTCTGTAATCTGTTTCCCGGAATTTTGGAAGATGATACAAAATGACGATTCCACCGTGGTACGCAAAAATTCTGCAGTTGATCATGTTGTTGCGCAGCAGCTGGATAAAATAATTTTCCGAAGGCTTTTGCTTAATGTCGGAATGGAGGCATATTACGATGTAGTTGCCCTCATAATCCAGATCATTATAGTAAATTCGTTCTTTGATCTGCTCCGGCGGTGTATCCGGATTGTCCAGAAGATCCATCAGAAAATAATCGGTGACGGAACGGTTTTTCAGGAAATCCGCATGCTGTTTTTCCAGCAGATGCTCAATGCTGTTGCAGAAAATCTGGTAGAGTTCATTGATGTAGCTGCGCGGATATTCACTGGTGTAGAGCAAAATGCAGTAGACTGCCAGCTCGTTGCGGATATTGATGGCACGGGCAAAGTCTGCATGCATACGGAAATTGTCCGGTTCGCCGACTGCACTTCCGGTGTGGTCCATCTGTGCAAAAATCCGTTCTTTTCAAAATATTTTACGGTCTCCAGATCCAGATATCCGTTTGCAATGGCAGTCTGAAAAATGCGGTCATCCAGTCCCGGGTACATGCGGGAATAGGCCAGCAGCTTCAGCGCCGGATCATAAACCAGGATTGGACAGGCAATCATTTCTTCGCTGATGTCGATAAATTCCTGAAAGTCAGCATTCCGGAAAATTGCAAAATCCAGCTGACGTCCCCATTCGATAAATTCGGCATAAACATTCTGAAGAGCATTAAACCCTTCGGCCAGTTCCATATCAGTCTGAATAAAAATAGCATTCTGACTCAAATCTCCAGAGTCAGGTGCCTCCGAGCCAAATACAATAAAAGAAAGATCGGTTTCTGCAATATCCGGCGGATAGACATTGTCTGGTTTTACTTTACGGCAGTCTCTGGATATTTGTGCCGAATAGTAGAACTGATCTGTGACATACAGATAATCAGCAGACAGATTTTCCATATGCCTTGGTAAAAGCTGTATGCCAAGCAGGGCATGATGCATTTGCGTATCCGTGATTTTCGAAAAAAGGTTTGCTTCTTTGTGTTGTGCAAAAAATCTGGTTAATACCATTTCCAATGTGACTTTCATTTGTATTCCCCCCGTACTTTCTTATTCTGATTGTATCAAAATTTGTAGGAAGTTACAAAAGTATTTGTAAAAAAACATAGCAAACTTGGATGTATTGGAAATGAAAACATCCTTTTTTATTTATATAATTTTCTCAACAAGGGACATGTATCACGGAAAATGCTTCAAGTATTGAATGGTTTGAAAATAGGAAGCGGATTTCGGGAGAACGTCAGAGAGCGAAAGGAGAAGGTTGGTATGAACAGAGTATGTGAGATTTTAAATATCGAAAAAACCGGTTATTCAGGGACCGATGGCCTGGATTTCCACAGCACCGCTGGTTGCGGCAGTATCAAATGCAGGCGGACTTGGCGTGTTGGGCGTTGGATTTGCACCGGAACCATTTATCAGAGAGCAGATTGCAGAGACAAGAAAGCTGACAGATAAACCGTTCGGAATGAATGTTATCATGATTCCACCAAATTTGGAACATGTGACAAAAATTGTTCTGGATGAGAAACCACCAGTGATGTATGCAGATACCATCGCAGGTCTGGATCCGGAACTTTGTAAAAAATATTTTGATATCTGGCACAGTGTTGGCTGCAAGATCGTTGTAAAAGCATCTTTTATTGATGATGCAAGAATTGCAGCAGAGGCAGGCGCAGATGTCATGATCGTAAAAGGCTGGGAAGGTGGCGGACACGTTACTTTTGAGGCAACCACAGTTCTGGTTCCACAGGCAGTAGACCTGTTGGATATTCCGGTTGTTGCCAGCGGCGGTATCGCAGATGGCCGTGGTGTAGCTGCAGGAATTGCCATGGGAGCAGAAGGTTTTGAGATGGGAACTGCATTTATGGCTGCAGCAGAGACAACCGTGCATCAAATGTAAAGAAAGAAGTGCTGGCTGCCGGAGATATGTCTACTGTCATTACCGGATACTGCACCGATGAGCCTTGCCGTCAGATCAAAAACAAACTGGCGGACGAGATGATCGATATTGAAGATAACAATACAAAGGAAAAAGCAGCAGAACTGCTTCGCCCGGTTGCAGAAAGCTCTCTGAGAAAAGCAATGGCAGAAGGCGATATGGTTGGCGGTGCTGTCATGGCAGGTCAGATCGTACCGTTAGTCACAGAAGAAAAACCGGCATTACAGATTATCGATGATGCAATCGCAGGTGCAAAAGAGATTTTAAGCCATATGGCAGAGTTCGAATTTTAATACTTCAGAAAAATACCGAAAGCCAAATTTACCTCATAAAATGAGATCCCTGAAGTGTGAAAAATTAGAGACAATGAAAATGGAGGAGGTTTCCTATGGAACAGATGGCAAAAAAAGCGAGTTCCGGTAACGGAAGAGGAAAAACAGAAAAGCTACTATAAATATTTCGAGCAGGATATGGCGCAGCCGGCTCCGGAAGCATATGCAAAAATGCTGAACGGACCGCTTCGCCCGGATCAGGTACTGCAGTTCAAAGACAGAAATCGTCTGTTTGAGCCGGGATATCTGGAGGCAGAGGCAGGCTGGTGTATTCTGCCGGATGGAACCGGATATCTGGCGAACCTGACAAAGATGCCGGGAGTAACACCGGAGATGTTTGACTGGTTCTTTGCATGGCATGGACTTGACAACCTGCGTTACAAAATCTGGAATCCGGAAGATCATTACAAGGCAGAAACACAGAACCGTGTACGTGCGTTAGATCCGGATCTGACCTATCAGGAAAAATTATGGGATACCACACATGAAATTACCGAAGATACCGGAATGGGACCGGATCAGATCGTAATCAACTTTAAATACCCGGGAGACTGTGGATTCAAGGCAGAACTGATCGGTACCGATGCCTGTGCGACCTTAGTCTGTGGAAAAGGATACGGAAAAGGTCAGCCACCATTTGCTGTTCCGCCAACATTTATGACACATTTTGTACGTGAGATCGAGGGCGGTATCGAGCTTCGTTCCCGTTTCTGGATGGGCTGGAATTATGTAAACGGAAAAGATGTGAAAGTGCTTCCGGACGGTATGCGTTACCCGGATATGGCAGCCATGTCACTGGCTTTACATAACGTAAAAGAGTTTACAAATCTGGCAGCAATCCTTCCGTCTCTGTATGCGGAAGAGAAAGATAACTGGAGGTAGAAGCGATGATTTATATAAACCATAAAATCGAATTTGATGAAAGCAAATGTGTTGGATGCCAGATCTGCTATAAAGCCTGTTTTGTAGATGTCATTCGCTGGGATGCAGAAAAAGACGTCCGATTTTCAAATATGTGGAAGACTGCGAACACTGTAACTATTGTGAAGTAAAATGTGCCAAAGGTGCGATCAAGGTAATCCCTGACTATGCAAGCCAGAGTTTCCGCCAGACCTTTGACTGTTACGCAAAAAAAGCAGACCGAAGCATAATATGATATCTGCCCGGGGCTTTTGTCAGAAATAATTTTATCAGAAAAGCATTTGGGTATGTATCTGAGAGAGGAGAGCATAATGGAAAAACAGGAAATCAAACAGGAAAAAAGTGTCTGCTGACGTGTTGATCATCGGTGGCGGAATTGCCGGTCTGACAGCAGCAATCAGTGTAAAAGAAGAAAATCCAGACATCAGTGTCCTGGTAGTGGAAAAACAGACATCCGGATATTCCGGAAAAGCAAATAAAGGTGGCGGTGTATTACAGTATTTTGATCTGGAGAAAACCACACCGGAGATGTTTAACGAATATCATGCAAATGCTGTTGGCGGTTATCTGGCCAACCAGAATTTACTGAAAAAAATATGTGGCTATGAATAATGAGCTTCTGGACAAGATGGAATCCTGGGGTGTCAATATCCCAAAAAAACGTATTCCGACCGGTCCGATGACTTATATGATCGGTGTAGATCTGGATCTGACACTGAAAATGCGAGCAACTGCCACAAAACTGGGCGTAAAATTTATTGATAAAACAACCATTTCTGACCTTTTGACCAGAGACGGACAGATCGCCGGTGCTGTCGGATACAGCATCATTGACGGTACCTTCTATGTATTTGAAGGAAAATCCGTCATCCTCTGTACCGGAAGTCAGAACTACCGTGTGGCTCCGATGTGGAGTAACGGACGTGGTGACGGTATCGCAGCAGCTTACCGTGCCGGCGCACAGATGCGAAATCCGGAGTTTGGTAACTTTGCACAGCTTTACCGTGTACACAGCAACCGTGAGTGTGTATTTGGTGAGAACGTGATGTATGACGCTTATGGTGAAAATATTACAAAGAACTTCCGTCGTTTCCCGGAAGCAGATATCAGTTCCAGCGCTGTAGCAGAGTGGTACAATACCATGGCATCCGGCAGAGGTCCGGTTTACCTGCATCCGATGGAGAGCGAGACAACCAAAAATGATACGATGATGTTCTACATCTGGGATCGTCCTTATGGTCTTCCATTCTGGAAAATTGATTTCGAAAAAGGTTCTTCCGTAGATGGTTTCGAAGGAGATGAGAAATGGGAAGTAGAGCCTGGATTTGTCGGTGAGCAGTCTCCGGTCAAAGTAGATGAGCAGATGGCTACTACCATTCCTGGAATGTATGCAGCAGGAGATGTATGTTACGATGGTTCCTGTGCGCCTGGCGCAGTACCGGCACCTCCAGGACGTAACCGTGGTTCAGGAATCCTGAACGCAGTATTTGCAGGAGTTGTCAGTGGTCAGCAGGCAGCAGCTTATGCAGCAGATCATGCACAGCAGTCAATTGATGACGCCCAGGTAGCACAGTTGAAAGAAGATGCATTTGCACCGTTATTCCGTGAAGAAGGTGTAAGAGCAAAAGAAGTCATTGATAAAATCCAGCAGCTTGTCTGCCCGGTTGAAAACAGTGTATACATGAGTCAGCACCGTCTGGATGTATGCTTGCGCAAACTGGCACAGATCAAACCAATGGTTGCACAGTTAAAAGCAGAAGATTTCCACGATCTGCTTTCCTGCCACGAGGCAGAGGCAATGGTTCTTTCCGCAGAAATGCAGTTTAAAGGTGCATCCATGCGAAAAGAATCCAGAGGATGGTTCCTGCGTGAGGATTATCCGCAGATGGATAATGAAAACTGGCTGAAATGGATTGTATGTGAGAACGACAACGGAGCAATGAAATTCTCCACAGAGGATGTGCCGATTGAGACATATCAGGTACAGCCACCGAGATTTCACTAAAAATAATTTTACTGAGAACGGGATGTTATAAAAGAAGGTAAGCCAAATATTAGTACAGCGTTTTATAAAAAAGTCAAGATATTAGGATAGGTAGAAAAACCGTCATATTTGTCGATAGACAGATGTGGCGGTTTTTGAAATATCACAGATTCTTTTCTTGGAAGGATATTTTTTTGCAACCAATGAACAGGATTATTTATTCGCACTGTCTGCATCAATGACAGACTGAATCTGTTTCATCAAAGCATCATAGTTTTCCTGATTATCAATTCCACCAAGCATAGGATCGCCTACAATATTGCCATTTCTGTCGACCAGGATTGTTGTAGGAAATGCCATAATGTTGGAGGCGTATTTACCTGCATCGGAAGTAGAATCGACGGAAAGATTGCGATATTTGGCACCCTGGCTTTTCAGAATATCTGCAGCTTCTTTTATAGCAGTTTCATTTCCATCGAAGGTTTCTGTGTTGATTCCTACTACTTCACCACCAGATGCTTTGATGGCATCGTTCAGTTCATTCAGTTTCGATAATTCAGCAACACAAGGTTTGCATCCGGTAAACCAGAAATTAACAACAGTTACGGCATTTTTGGAAAACAGGCTTTCGTCAACAGAATTGCCATCGAAATCCTTTGCGGAAAAATCTTTGAAAGGCGATACATCGTCGGAATTATTTTTCTGGTTGTTACTGTCGGATGCAGCATTTTTCTTTTCGATTGCAGTAATTTTTTCTTCAATTTCTCTGATTGTTTCAATATCATCATTAAGTATTTTCAGTTCATCCTCTGTGAAGGAGTCTTTGTTTGATTCCACAGTGCCAGCCAGATAATCGGCATAATTTCCACTCGGGTCAGCAGTACTTTTATTCATCATGCCAAATACCTTATCCCATACATCTTTATGATCTGCAAAAAGCTGGTTTTCCTGCTGATATAAATCATCAAGTTCAGAACTGGAATCATCAGAAGAGGCTGCGCTGGATTCTGTCTGTGTATCCTGCGGTTTTTCCGTGTTTGCAGGTTGTTTTCCGTTACATGCAGTAAGCGATAATGCTGCGCAGAGTGTAAAAATAAGTAATAAAGATCTTTTGTTTTCATGAGTAATTGCTCCTTTTCGTAATTATATGATGTGCAGTAATTCTGCAAATGAATAAATAGTTACCGGTTGTTGCTCTTTCTTTTCTGACAGGGTTTTCCCATAAACTGATAATGGATGGCATCTTTCGGACAAGCCTTTATGCAGGCTCCGCATCGTATGCATTCCGGATGGTCTGGCGTCTTACATATATCCACATCCATTTTACATGCGGTTACACATTGATTACATCCGACACATTTGCTGTCCTCAACTTTGATCGTGAGAAAGCTTATCTTATTAAATAATGAGTAGATTGCGCCAAGAGGACAGATCCATTTAACAGAAGGGTCTGTAAAACAAAATACTTAACACAACAACTGTAATTAAAATAAGACATTTAAAGGAAAAAAAGAGTTCCCAGTGCAGATCGTATCGCAGCGTTTCCAAGTGAAAGAGGGATAGCCCCTTCTAAAACACCTTGCGGACAAATGTATTTACAGAAGAACGGATCGCCCATTCCGATTGAATTCGTTATAAGCATCGGTAGAAGGATAACGAAAACAATAAGGATGATGTATTTCAGGTATCTGAGTGGCTTCAGCCGGGCTGTTGAAAACTTTTTCCCGGGAATTTTATGAAGTAGATCCTGAAACCATCCAAAGGGACACAAAAACCCACATATAAATCTTCCAAGTGTTACACCGAGTAAAATAAAAAAACCGGTGATGTAGTAGGAAAAACTTGAATCTGGATGATCCGACAACCGCCTGAAAGGCTCCGATGGGGCACGCTCCCGTCGCAGCAGGACAGGAATAACAGTTTAATCCCGGTACACAGACTGCTTTTGCGTTTCCCTGATATATTTTGCCTTTAAATAAATTTGGAATGTGGATATTGGTAAACAGCGTGGCAACTGCCTGTATCCATCCACGAATTCCGGCTATTTTTTTGATCGTGATTTCTTTTTCTTATCCAATTCCGACACACTCCAGACATAATTTTATTGCTTTAGCAAGCACAGTAGCTGCTTCCCCCCGGATCGCACCATAGCTCACCATAGTGATACCTGCGAT
>ENA-OPYX01001588-OPYX01001588.1-human-gut-metagenome-genome-assembly--contig:-NODE-1588-length-11647-cov-3.307726_pt1 | contig 11647 bp, 8 predicted proteins | sample MGYA00242639_ERZ504486 | MGnify/ENA primary metagenome ERZ504486 (study PRJEB26092, sample SAMD00036296) | human gut metagenome | host: Homo sapiens | study: EMG produced TPA metagenomics assembly of... | reverse complement strand
AAGGAGCCTTTGACACTTTAAAGGAAGGAATAACAGACTTGCGATTCTATCATACAGCTTCAAATAATATTGAAAATGCGACGTATATAGATAACGTTAAAGTAACAGAAGTATCATATTCGGAGGAGGAAATTATACCACCGGCAAAAATACAGGAAGCAACTCCACAGATAAGCATTGATTATATAAATGAAACACTTACCGGCTTTGAGTCACAGGAACCGTATACGATAAAGGTGGGTGAAGGTAATGCTAAAGATATAACGCTTGGCGAGGGCGTGACGACAATATCGCTTGATGATGAAAAAATTGGTTAATGCCGGCGAATTATTGTCTATTGAAATTGTAAAAAAAGCACGCAATACCGAAACATATACCGACAGTGACGTGCAACAGTTGACAGTTAAAGCACGTCCTAAGGCACCTACAACCGTTCAAGGTGTAAATGCTACGGAAATAGGCGGCAAAGGTAAACTCACAGGTATGAATGGCATGCAGTACAAACTCAAGAGAACAGATGAATGGAGTAGTACGCAGTTGGTTGATACAGTTGAGGTTGATGCAGGCGAATACAATGTCCGCAAAGCTGCAACAGATACAGACTTTGCAAGTGAGGAGACAACAATTACAGTTGAAACGTTTATAGCTGAAAAGGAAATGACGCCTGAAATCGCAATTGATTATACAACAGAGGAACTTATAAACTTTGTTGAGGATGGAACATATACAATTAATGGTTTAGATGTTACATTAACAGATAACAAGTTATCATTAGCTAATTATATAACAAATGAACAGATAACGCTTTCGATAGTAAAGAAGGGTAATAATGTGACAACGGTTGCGAGTGAAGCACAGACTCTAATAGTTAAGGCACGTCCTGCAGCACCGACAAAATCGGAAATCATAGTAACACAACCGAGTGTGATTGGCGGCAAAGGTACTATTGCAGGTATCGCAGACACTATGGAATATAGTACGAATAATGGTATTAATTGGACTACGGGCGATGGAGATGATATAGGTGATATTGAGCCTGGAACCACATATAAAATCCGTTATAAAGCTGTAAGTGCAGACGAGGAAGCCGAAAGGCAGTTTAAGAGTGCAGAATATTCGGTTACAATTATTGCGTATGATGCAATGCCGGAAACGCAGCCTACAATCTCGATTAACTATGTAAACGAAAAGCTAACAGGCTTTACGGAAGGCTGTGACTATATAATAAAAATAGATGATGGCGTAGCGACGGATAAAGATAATGTAACAGAGGATATCGACATTGACAACACATATTTCGGTCATACCCTAAAAATCGTAAAAAAAGGTGATGGCATAAAAACAAGCAACAGTGAAGCGTTTGAACTTTCTATTCCTAAACGTTCATCCGCACCAAATGTAGCAGCGGTTGAAGAACAGACTTATCAAGGCAATGACGGCAAAATCACAGGTGTTGACACTACAATGGAATATAAATCATTGTCAGAACCTACATTCACATGGACGCAGTGTGCAGGCACGGAAATCACAAATCTTGCACCGGGGTCTTACATTGTTCGTGTGGCGGCAGTTGCAGATGAATCCTTTGCCAGTGAAGTTATGAGTGTGACAATTAATGCGGCAGCAAAGGATGAGCCTACAGAACCGACAGTGAATATAACGTATGATGATAAAAATGGAAATGTTAATGCTATATTTACCAATATAACAGAAGAAGGCATGGTTTATGTTGCAGAATATAATGAGAATGGTACATTGCTTTCGATAAAATCAGATGAAATTTCAGACAGTGTAATTATTCCATTTACTTGCGTAAATAAGAGTAAGGTGAAGGTCTTTATATGGAAAAATGATATGAAACCATTATTTAATAAAGTATTTACATTGAATTAAGATGAGCATATCGGGCATATTCTGTGATAGGATATGCCCGTTTAACTGACAAAAATTAAGACGGAGTGAATGTTATGTTTAATAAGAAATTTAACTTGTTGAAAGAAGCGACAGAATATGGATTTATGCCGTATATGGAAACGTATATTCTGGACGGTAAGAAACGTCCAATAGTTGTGATATTTCCCGGAGGTGGATATGGAATGGTATCTGAGCGTGAGGCAGAGCGTATTGCTATGGCATATAACGCAGCAGGATTCCATGCGGCAGTAGTGTATTATTGTGTTGAACCGCACACACATCCGCTTCCTATACAAAATGCAGCTAATGCAGTTGCCATGCTTAGAGAAAATGCAGAAAAATGGAATATAGATACGGATAAGGTAATTGTATGCGGATTTTCTGCCGGTGGACATCTTGCAGCATCACTAAGTGCCTTGTGGAATGATTCTGAAATATTCAGCGAGCGCGAGATTGAGTTAGCAATGCATAAGCCAAATGCTCAAATTTTAAGTTATCCGGTAATAACATCGGGTGAATTTGCTCATAAAGATTCATTTAAAAATCTTACAGGTACAGATGACGAGTCAAATCATCTATGGAGCAGTCTGTCGCTTGAGAGGCGTATTACGGATATAATTCCACCAACGTTTTTATGGCATACATATGAGGATATATGTGTTCCTGTTGAAAATACACTGATGTATGCAGCTGGCTTGAGGAGGGTTGGAGTACCGTTTGAATTACATATATTTGAGAAAGGCGAGCATGGTTTGTCAAGGGTGAGTGATGAGTTAATATGGTCCAAACGAAAGTTTGAAAGAGAGTATCCGTGGTTGAGTCTGTCAGTTGATTGGCTAAATCAGTTGTTTTAAAACGTGTATATTGATTAGGCAAGAGATGAGCCTATAAAAAGAGAATGAATAAAAGAATGGGAACTGTTATAAAATTTAAAGGGACGCTCTATTTTAAAGCGTCCTTTTAAATTGAAATATAAAAAATTTAACGCATTAATTAAAGATTCTCCCATTTAATATGCATAGACATATATGATATTATTGATACATATAAAAATGGGAGGAATGATTATGACGGATTTTAACATACTAAGAAAGCGATATTCTGATGTTTTATGCGGTAGAGGATACAACGGCAAAAAAACGGCTGATTGCATACTACAATCAGATGAACGCACAGAACAAAGGCTTGTACAGCTTGGTGGGCGTATAGAAAAGGCAATTACATCAAATGAGCCGGGAGTTATAAATGCAACACTGAAAGGAATACTGGACATTTCTATATCGTTTTCTCAAAATAACTCACAATTCTATCATAATAAAATATAAAAAATGAAATATTTAATGCACTAAATACTTTAGAAAAAGTATATAATGACACTACTGTGCCTAAAGGTAACTGGTGGTACTGGGAAATAGGTATCCCTCTTAGTATCAACAGTATTTTTACCTTGATGTATGATTATACTGACAAATCACAACTCAAACGATATATGGCGGCGGAAAAACATTTTAATGATAGGATAAAGCTTACCGGTGCTAACAGAATTTGGGAGTCAGTTATTTTTGCTGTTCGTGGAATATTACTTTCAGACAATCGATAGTATAAAGAATGCTATATCCGGTATACAGGATGTAATGGTTATAACAGACAGCGGTGACGGTTTTTATAAGGATGGTTCATTTATTCAACATGATAATATACCATATAATTGTGGTTACGGACGCTCGCTTATACAAGAACTTGCACCGATGTTATATATTTTTAAAGATACAGAATTTGAAAATAAAAATACAGATATAATTAATACATGGATTGAAAAATCCTATCTTCCTTTCATATATAATGGCAGAGCTATGGATATGGTACGTGGCAGAGAAATTTCACGTTATTATGAGCAGAGTGACCTTGCTTGTACGCACATACTTTCGGCAATGCTTATATTAAGTGAAATGCCTGAGTTTAATGAATTGAAGGGTACGATCAAGACACAGATTACAGATAATTTTTTTGAATATGCTTCAGTATTTACGGCAGAACTTGCGGAACATTTACAAGAAGATAATAATATTAAACCGAAAGAAATCAAGCCATATTTTATGGCATTTAACAGTATGGATAGAGTTGTTAAACACGGAAATGGTTATACGATAGGTCTTGCCATGCATTCAGAACGGACTGCAGCATATGAATCAATTAACGATGAAAATCAAAATGCTCATCATACCTCGGACGGTATGATGTACATTTATAAAAAAATGAGCCAAAGTCGGACTTTTTTGGCAAACAATAGATTTACAACGCCTACCAGGGACAACTGTTTTACGAGGCTCGACAGTAAAACCTAATATTAATGCCGCAGGTGATTTTACAGGAGGATGCGGCATAGGGGAAAACGGTGTATGCACAATGAAGTTGATTTCAAATGAAAATAGTCTGAAAGCGAATAAATCGTGGTTTTTCTTCGATAAAGAAGTGGTTTGTCTTGGAAGTTGTATAAACAGTGAAGAAGAAAGTGAAGTAGAAACGATAATTGAAAATCGACTTGTAACAGATAATTCGAGATTTACAGTACATGGTAATGAAGAAAGTGAAGGTTATATTATAAAAGGAGCTTATCTTGATGGTAGTCATGATGTGGGCTACTGTTTCCCGGAGGAACAGGAGGTAAATATTTTTCGAGAGATACGAAGCGGAGATTGGAATAATATGAGCATAAAATCAGATGGTAAGAGTTACAAGGGAAGGTATCTTACAATGTGGATTAAACACGGAAGAAAGGTAAAAGACGTTTCTTACGAATATATAGTTATTCCAAAATGCCATGAAGAAGAAATAAATGATTATTACAGAAAAAGTGGAATAAGGATAATTGAGAATTCTGATTCAATACAGTGTGTAAAAAAGAATGGAACAACCGGAGTGGTGTTTTTGAAAGATAAGACGCACAGTGCAGGGGGGATAAGTTGTGATAGGCGTTGTATTGTGATGACCACGCAGACTTGTGGAACGCTTGAACTTTCTATATCTGATATTACACAGAAACAAGATAAAATTTATATAGAGCTTGACTACAGTGCACAAGAAATAATAAGTAAGAGCGAACGAATTAATATAATACAACTTGTACCGTATGTATGTATGGAGATTGATACTTGTGCTGCAAGGGGCGAGGAACAACATATAAAATTTGGAGGTGTAAAAAATGTATGATGTAGCGGTAATCGGAGGTGGAATATCCGGTTGTATGGCAGCAATAGCAGCTGCAAGATGTGGAGCAAGTGTTATATTGATTGAGAAATATGGCTTTTTAGGCGGTACACTTACAGCATGTGGTACGGGACCTATGATGACGTTTCATGCCGGTGATGTTCAAGTTGTTCGGGGTGTAACGAATGAACTTATAGAAAGATTAATGAATAAAGGGTTCTCTCCGGGGCATATTTTTGGATCTACGGGGCTATACATATACAGTTACTCCGTTTTCGGCTGAAGGAATGAAACTTGAACTTGAGGATATGATGGCAGAAGCCGGTGTTGAACTTCTCTATCATAGTGTGGTCTGTGATGTTGAATACGAAAATGCCGTAATAAACTCTGTTGAGGTATATGGGAAAAACGGTAAACGATGTATAGAGTCTAGAATGTTTGTTGATGCAAGCGGAGATTGTGACCTTGCTTTTCTTGCAGGGCTTGAAACAAACAAAGGTCGTGAGGCAGATGGAAAATGCCAGCCTATGACAATGAATTTTAAGGTTATTAATGTTGATACGGATAGAGTCAAGGAATATATAATGAATAATAATGATGAATTTCCTCGGCTTAAGAGTGATTTAAGCAAAGTTACCCGTGCTCCAAAGCTATCTATAGGCGGGTATGTAAATACATTGAAAAAAGCACAAAAGACAGGCAAGATTTCATTTCAGAGGGAGGATATTCTGTTTTTTGAAACAGACAGGGTAGGAGAGTTTATTGTAAATACCACACGCGTAATTAATGCAGACCCCACCGAACCGAAGGATTTAACTCGTGCTGAAATTCTCGGAAGAAAGCAGGCTTGGGAAGTGCTTGAATTGCTTAAAACAGAGGTACAGGGCTTTGAAAATGCAGAGCTTGAGTTTACGGGTCCATTTATAGGCATACGAGGTTCACGTCAGCTGAAAGGTAGCTATGTGCTTACAGCTGAGGATATTATATCCTGTGTAGATTTTGATGATACCATTGCTTGCGGCGGTTATCCAATAGATATTCACGCTCCGGAGGGAAATGATACCCAAATGTATGAAAAAACAAAACTTTCGTTAGAATATGGGGATATATATCATATTCCGTACCGTTCGCTTATTTCTGACAATGTGAAAAATTTGATTACAGTCGGACGCTGCATCAGTGCAAATTTCGAGGCACAAGCGGCAATACGTGTATCACCTATTGCAGGAGCTATAGGTCATGGCGGAGGTGTTGCCGCCGGAATATGTGCTGTAAATAATATAAACGTGCAAGACATTGACATTGAAGAATTAAGAAAAGAACTTAAAAAGCAAGGTGCTTTTATATAAATATAATGAACGGTCAATTATTTTTGACATTCGTTACATTCTGTTGAATATAATCTCGGTATTGCCGGAACATAGCAAAGATAGCACTGTTATGAAAGATTCTTCATAACAGTGTGCAAAGCTGAATAAGCATTAAGTTTGCGGCAGTATTGAGTTATATTATTTTCGGTATTTGAATTGCAGTCAATCCTCATATACAAAATTATAAATCAATAGTTTTATATTCCGGTTCTTTTCGCTTTATTTTTATTGTGGCTGTTACACCGCCGGTTTCATTGGTTTTAAATGATAAGCCGCAGGTTTTATCAAAATATAACTGAATTCTCAGATTTACATTTGTAAGTCCATATTTTTCGATTGGTTCGTTGTAGTCCAATTCATGAGTAATAGCTTTATTTAACTCATTAGTGTCTGCGCCGCTACCATTATCAATAACATCAATAAATATATAATCATCTTCGGGATAGATACGAATTGTTATCATACCGCCTTCTTCAATTTCATCAAAACCATGGATGATAGAATTTTCAACAAGAGGCTGAATTGTTAATTTTACGATTGTACAGTGCAGAAGATTTTCGTCAATGTCATATACAACGTCAAATTTATCCTCAAAGCGTATCTTTTGTATAGATACATAGCTTGATATTTGATTTAATTCGTTTTCTATTGTAGTATATTCGTTGCCTTTATTAAGAGAATGGCGGAAAAAAGTTCCCAATGCGGACACCATTTTACTTATATCCGGTGCATGATGAGCACGTGCCATCCAATGAATTGAGTCAAGGGTATTGTATAAAAAGTGAGGGTTAATTTGAGCTTGCAAAGCCTTAAGTTCAAATATCTTTTGTTTTTTATATAAATCTTCAACATCGGTTATGAGAGAATCTATGGTGTTGAGCATAGAGTTGTAGGACTCACCCAGTTTGCCCATCTCGTCATGAGAGGTTATTTCTATCGGTATACGCTCATAGTTATTTTCAAAGCGTTCCATATGCTTTATAAGCTTTGTTATAGGAGCTGTAAGCCAACGTGTAAAAATAAAAATGAATATTAGAGCGACAAGTAATGCTATAATTCCTGTAGTTATCATTGATTTTTCGATTATATGTATATCACTGTTAAAATCATCAAGTTTTGAAGCACGTACAAGGATAAGAGAGCTGTCCTTGAGCCGGCTATGGTTTATAATATGTTTTTCTTTGTTTATCTGAACAAGCTGAGGCTTATCGGAATCAGCACTTATTGCTTTAAAAAATTCATTTTCGTTTACAAAGTTGTTTATGTAGCTATCATTCCACGTGTTTATTATGTGATTTTCATATACCAAAAAAAGCTTACCTGTATTGTTCATACTTATATGTGCAATATCATTTGTAAATTGCGAAAGATTAACATCTGCACGGATTATTCCGAGTATTTTATGGGTTCTCGTATCTATAAACGCACGAGCAACGCACAACAAGCCATTGGCATCAGAGGAATCCATAACGCACCAGTATGTGCTTCCGTTCAGTTCCTTTGTGTTTTTATACCATACCTCATTTTTGGAATAAACGGAAGCGGTCACATTCGAATCAAACGGAGATGGGTATGATGTACGGTTTTCAATATATAGACTAAGACGTGATACTGTTGCTTTTAAGGGGTCTATTTTTGAAAGTTCTTGTTCTATGGCGGCAATTTCTTCATAAGGAGACGGAGGATTGGACGCAGTCAGCATTTTTTCAATTGTCGAATTGGCTTGAACACTATACAGAATTTGCTCAATATTATTCATGGTATTTGTCATATTATTGACAGCGAGGCCTGTTATCTGTGCGTTATTGTCAGTTATTTCATTTTCAAATCTTCTTGAAATGCTCGAAAATACGGTTAAACCAAAAATAATGATACATAATATAATAACCGCAATATATGAAAGCAACAATTTTGTACGAAATGACATATTATTGAACTTTTCAGACATGACAAACACCTCCTTTTTATAATATAATAGCCATTACAAAATACTGAAAATATAAAGTTTATGAATTTTTATGGATATAGCTAATCCGTTTTATCATTATAAAGTTAAATTGGTATATATAAAAACACTTCTATGATATAATTATACCATAACCATATTAAATTTCAAGTCATAAAAATATTTGGCAGAGTAATACAAAAAAATATGCACTATTTAAAGTTTTCCGCTATTTACTAAATAAAGTATTTAGGGTATAATATTATTAGCAAGACTTATAAAGGAAGTGTTTTTAATGAAAAAATTACTTATTTTGTTTTTGCTTGCTTCTGTGATGTTATCAATGTGTTCAGGATGCACAGTGGAGAAAACAGTGGAATCCGCACAGGCTGTTACTGTTTTAAAAGTAATAAAACCAAACTATATCTCAGATTTCACGCAAAATATAGCTGAATTTAATGAAGCAAACCCAGATATTCAAGTAAAATTTATTGATGCACCCACTTCAACAGAAAAGAGGCATCAGCTATATGTTTCGGCGTTAAGTGGTAAAGACAGTTCGATCGATATATACTGGATTAATGATGAGTGGACTAAGGAGTTTGTTGAGCAGAAATACATAAAGGCTCTTGATGGAGAGATTTTATTAGATAATAGCAGATATATAATTGACGCACAGGAAAGATTTTCTGTTAATGATTCTTTTTATGCTATGCCTGTGGGAATGGATACTGATGTTATATTTTATAGGAGCGATAAGATTCATAACGTTCCTGAAACATGGGATGGAATTATAAATCTTTGCCGTAATTCTGATTTCGGACTACCTATTAAACTGGGACTGACTACCTCAGATATTCAAAATATGATGTATAATATTATAGAAATAAAAGAGGCGATGGGCATAAGCTATGCAGAAACGCTTAATCTATATAAGGAATTTATTGAAGAATACAAAGATATTGAAAATTACACTGATACAATAGCCGCCTTTAAAATTGGCAGTGCAGCGATGTTGATGGGAAACAGCTCTTTATGGAAAAAGCTTAATGGTGATACTTCGGCAGTTAAGGGAAATATAATGGTAGCAAGTCTGCCTAATAAAAATCAATTTGTAAGAAGTTATGCCCTTGCAATAAACTCAAATTCAAAAAAATCAAGAGGCAGCAATAAGGTTTCTTGATTTTATGAATGGAAAAGAGCAGCAGAGAAGACTATCAAGAGATACATCGCTTATCCCGATAATAAGAGAACTTTATGACGATGAAATGATATTAGATGCAAATCCACATGTGAAGGGAATAAAGCAAAGTGTACAAAATTCAAGCTCTTTTGCAACAGTAAGTATTAATGGAGAGAATCTAAAAAAGCTGGAGGAAGCACTTATTAAATTCTTTAATAATGAAGAAACGTCAATGAATACAGGAAAAATATTTGAGGATTTGATGCAATAAGAATAAACTAATGTGATATTTAACAGGAAAACCACCATAGCCGCAATGTCATTAGTTAATATGATATTGCTTGGCACAAAATGAGAAAATGGTTTGGAAACATGTAGGTATTGAACCGATTTCCAAAAGTTAGACCACAAATCTAACTTTTGGAGGTCGGTTTTTTGTTGCAAAATATAGTTATGAATTTAAGTTAAAAGTTGTACGGATACTTAAATAGTGATTGTGGTTACAGTCTTAGATTATCATAATAAAATAGTTCGACCACACCATTGATTCGAGTTCACCTCAGTCAAGCACTTTTTAATTATTTTAAATTCAAGTATATTTCTAAACTTAATTCTTTTTGTTTGACTTAAATTAATGACATTGAACGTAGTTGGTGTTTTTCCTATATGTCTTGAGGCATAGATGGATTGTGACTCGCTCTATACTGCGATGGAGTTTTACCACAGATACGCTGAAATAACTCGCTGAAATAGCGGGTGTTGTTGTATCCTACTTTTTCGGCAATATCATATATTTTTAAATCAGTTTTTTCAAGAAGTTCTTTGGCCTTTTCAATTCTTGTCTGTATGAGATAATTTTTGAAAGTTATATTAGTTTCTTTTTTAAATATAACGCTTAAATAGCAAGGTGAAATAAACACTTGCGAAGCAACCGTTTCAAGCGAGGCATCCCTTGCATAATTTTTTTCGACCAGAGCCTTTACTTGAGTGATTATATTTGCAGCCTTTTGTTTTTGAACACTTTCAATATATGATATTACAACATCTGTAATATTTTCAACAAAGGTTTTAAGTTCTGCAGGAGATTGAGTTTTTCTGATTAATGACCACGCATCCGTATTTTTAAAGAGGATTGTTGGATCGCAGTCAATATCATAGAGTGCATCTGAAATTGAAAGAATAAGTGACATACAGCGTCGCTGCTGATTATAAAGATTCATATCAGAACGTTCCATAACGTCGAAAAGTTCCTTGACGCTTTTTTTGCTTTGCTTTTCGTCGTTGTTTTTAAGTGCTTTTATGTAGGTTTCTATCAGTTTTGACTGATATGCCGAAAGCTGTGATTTTGGTTCAATATCATTAATATAAATAATGTTTCCTTGTCCAAGTCTGTCACTGTAATCGAGTGCTTGCAATGCAGAGGTATAGCTTGCCTCAAGTTCGGATATTTCCGAAGTAAAGATACCTATTCCTATATTATAATTAACGTTAAATTCAGTATCAATAAAGTCTCCCAAATTCTCACAACAAGAGAAAAGTTTTTGCTCGGATTCTCCTTCCGGTTCGTTAAAGCAGCAAATAAATACGAGGTCCGAATTACTAAAAAAGGGAATAAAGTTTATTGTTTTAGGAAGATGTTCGATTAGTGCCTCAAAAATCATAAAATTCATTCCGTAGTTGGTACTGTCTGTATCAAGACGTATTACAAATGTCGTCATTGCCGCAGCTTTTTTAGATATCTCAAATAGTTCAAAATCAAGAATACCGTACTGTGCACGATTAAATAAATAATTCAATAGAAAATAACGGCTATTTCTAAGCGTTTTGCGTAATTCAATTTCTTTTTCTGCTTTTTGTTGCTCAAGGTGTATTTCTTTTGTTAATTTGTCAACTATTTCATAAAGTTCAAATTCATCTATCGGTTTTAAAAGATATTGACATACGCCGTTATTAATAGCACTTTGTGCATATTCAAAATCATTGTATCCTGTAAGAAATATAATTTTTGTATTAGGTGAAATTTTATGA
>ENA-OPYX01001584-OPYX01001584.1-human-gut-metagenome-genome-assembly--contig:-NODE-1584-length-11664-cov-2.954581_pt1 | contig 11664 bp, 7 predicted proteins | sample MGYA00242639_ERZ504486 | MGnify/ENA primary metagenome ERZ504486 (study PRJEB26092, sample SAMD00036296) | human gut metagenome | host: Homo sapiens | study: EMG produced TPA metagenomics assembly of... | reverse complement strand
TTCCCTGTACTTTGACCGTTCCGTTTTTGGAAAAATTAACTTTTCCATCTCTCAGATACCAGTAGCCATTCTCATTGTGGGCAATTCCACGGAAATTGAAGTTTACTTTTCCGTTTTCAATTCTCCACCAACCATTTGCATTTTTTGCTACTCCTGTGTAGCTGAAGTCTACTTTTCCTCCGCGAATATACCACCAGCCGTTCTCGTTTTTCTCTACGCTATTGCAGTTGAAGTCTACTTTACCATTGACAATTCTCCACCAACCGTTTGCATTCTTTGCAACTCCCGTGTAGCTGAAGTCTACTTTTCCTCCACGGATGTACCACCAGCCGTTTTCGTTCTTCTCGACGCTATTGCAGTTGAAATCTACCTTACCGTTAACGATTCTCCACCAGCCGTTTGCATTTTTTGCTATTCCTGTGTAATTAAAGTCTACTTTTCCTCCACGGATGTACCACCAGCCGTTTTCGTTCTTCTCGACACTGTTGCAGCTGAAGTCTACCTTACCGTTGACCACTCTCCACCAGCCGTTTTTGTTTTTCGCTACGGTAGTTACAGTTGTTGCAATCTTGTTATCTTTGTAGTAATACCAGTTTCCGTCTGCATCTTTCTCATCAGAAAGTCCGTCTTTGTGTACCGGCTTCGGATCTGGGGTTGGTTCTGCTTTCTTATCAGCATTCTTTGCAGCTGTAAACACTTCATCCAGAGATGTCACTGCTTCTTTCTGTGCCCCTGCTGCTTCCTCAGGCGTTGTTGCTGCATTGATTGCTTCCTTTGCTGCTGCTACTGCTGATTCAACGTCTGCTTCGTACGCTGCTTTCTGATCTGTGCTTAAATTTTCCAGCTTTTCGATTTTTGCTGTGATAGCGGTAGCTTTGTCAGTTACTGCTTTTACGGCTTCTTCTTTTGCTGCTTTCAGTTTTGCCTTTGCATCCGCAATATTTTTTCTGAAACTTCTGTTGCTTCTTTTACAAACGCATCTACCGCAGTCTTTGCATCTGCTACTGCTTTGTCTACATCTGTAGTTACTGCTGCTTCATTAACTTTTGCAATTGCTGCATCAGCTGCTTTCTCTACTTTCTCGTTATAAGCTGTAATTTCTTCTTCGCTTAAACCTTTCAGATTTTTGATTGCTTCTTTCTGAGCAGTTGCATAATCAGTAATTTCTTTACTTGCTGCAGTTTTTGCATTTTCTAATGTAACATTTCTGATCTCTACATCGAATGTCACTGCCTTTCCTGCATATTTTACAGTAACTGTCTGTTTCTCTGCTACTTTACTGCTGTCAAAACCAGTTACGTATACTTTGGACAAATCTACAACATCTTCTGTTCCGTCTTCATAAGAAGCAGTAACTGTCATACCGGTTGTGTCAAGTGATTCACCCAGATCATATACTGTCTTTGTCGGTGCATTTACTTTAATTCCGGAAACGGCTACTGTCTTTGTACTTACCAGTACCGGAGCCATATTTTCTGCATTTGCATAAGATTTTGCCCCTTCTTTACTTACAAAGAAAATACGATTTGCCTTGTCGACCTGTTTGCCAACCATATTTACAGCCAGCGTGATACTGTCCTGACCGGCTGCTTTTGCCGCTGCAACTAATGATGTAACATCTGCTGTTGCTATTGTACCATTCGGTGTACTGATCAGTGCCGGATCATCGCTTACAATCTTTCCAAGGTTAAATTCTTCTGAAGTAATTACTCCATTTTCTTCCAGAATTGCAGGTTTCGTTTTCCAGTTCAGAGTATTTTCTGTCCAGTCTGTATTCTCTGCCATGGCAATCTGAAGCTGTGCATCCAGATTAGCAGCTTCATTGTGGCGTACACCCAGTAAAGTCATCTGTAATTTTACACGGTCAACCTGAGTAAGATCAATCTGTGACACATCAAATTTCAGATATGTAACTTTATTGTCACTTCCACCTGCGGTTCCCAATGTTCCTTTCGAATCTGTTCCGTAAGAAGTACGCAGGAAATTCTTTGCACCAAAGTCTGCTGTCTGATCTCCGCTCCAGCTGCCTGCAAATGTATCCTGAGATACGACGGTTCTGGATACTTCTGCATCTTTTCCGATAACATTTTTCACAGTTGCACGGATGACAGGAGCCGCTTCCTTCTCTGCATCCAGTTTTGCTGCGCCTTCGGTACTTGCAAATGCCAGTTCATAGCCATTCTCATCACATACAGCCAGAGAAAGTGTATTTTCGGCATCATCCATATTTTTGATAAGTTCTGTCACATCTACGATTGCTTTTGTTCCATCATAGTTTGAGTCAGTAATAGCAACATTATTTTTCACTTCACTGTTTTTATCAACCTGAAATTCTTCTGAGTAAACAGCTTTTTCTGTATCCCACTCCGGATGTGTATTCCAGGTTGCCTTCTTCGCATCCCATTCTCCGGACACCGGAACAACCATCAGCCGATCTGTTCCTGTTGAACTATTACTGCGTCTGTTAATCAGGGTAAGTTCCAATTCCGCTTTATCCAAATTCTTAAGATTTTTTTCAGGTCTGATACATTAAATTTTAGAACACTGATTTTTCCATCACTTCCATCGGAAGTATCTGTTATCCTTTCACCGAATAATCCATACTTTTCCGGATCAGACTTTGCATTTGCCATTCGAAGAACACGCAGATAGTCATTGTCTGAATAGGTTGTATTTTTTCTGTTTTCCAACCTGCCAGATATGTATCCTCTGTTGCTGTAATCTTTACCAGCTTTACCTCACCGGCTTCAATATTGACAGTAACCGTTTTCTCTGAAAAAGCTCCGTACTCATCCAATGCCTTAAACGTAATTTCTCTCCGTCCGCTGTCACTGTCAGAGGTTTCCCATGTAAATGTGCCAGTTTCGGCATCAAAGGATGCGCCTTTCGGGAGCGCACTGACCGCAGATAAGGTTACCTTATCATTTTCAGGATCTGTTGCTTTTAACCGGAAAGAAACTTTCTCACCGGCTTTCACATTAAATGGCTCATCGTCCAGATTTTCAAATACCGGTGCCTCATTTTTCTTAATATTTTCACCGTTTGCAAGGAATGTAAAGTTTTTCACACTGTCTGCAACTGTCAGATCAACCTGTGAATCATACTCTACCAGCTTTCCGCCCAGATACAGATTATCAATCGTTACATTGTCAATGTTTTTGAATGAAAACGGTGTGTCTGCATCTTTAAACCAGCAATCCTTAAAGGTCACATTTTTTCGGGTTAAACGTAGTCAGATCATTCGTATTCGGAATATTGGCGGAATTATTTCCGTTATTTGCAGTAAAAGAACAGTTATTAAATACAAGGTTCTCATAATTCGGATTTCCTTTATTCGTTCCATTCTGAATACTCAGTGCACCACCGCCACCATTTGTTCCATATCCTGTCACATGCAGGGTATTCACATTATTAAATGTATAATCCCGCAACTGATAGCTGCCGCCATCCGCTTTAAAATGGGTATTATGACCCAGACGGATTGCGTTGGCAAACGTACTCCATCCAAGTGTATCATTGATATTCACATCTGTCGTATCATCGGTATCCCAGTTCAGGCGGTCTTTATTATAAATAGCGGCTGCAGCAGCGATATTCTGATCTTCTGCGGACAGATTATTCAAATCTTTTCCCCATAGCTGTCTTTCCGGGAACTCATTACTTGGATTATAATGTCCAGATGCAAACGTATCATCATTTCCCATTGTGATCGCACCATTTACGGTAATTCCCTGTCCACTGGTCAGATCAAGTCCATCTACCCAGGAATGCTGGAACGGAGATAAGCCCTTAATATTATTGTATGTAATATCTTTTACTGTATGGCATTCCCAGTTCCATTGCTTTACATCACGAACATAGGTATCGTTAAAGGTAATATCCTGTGAGCGAACTACCATACTTCCTCCCTGATGTCCACTCAGTCTTGCATGTGCCTGATCCCAGGTATATCCATAAGTACCCTGTCCATCGATGATACCACGACCTGAAATTGTGATATTGGAAGAATCCCAGATGCCGATGGCCGGCTCCATCGCCTGTGTACATTCCTGCAGACGGTTGACAAGCAATGCGTCCTCATCCAGATAAATATTTAACTTCCCGTCTTTGCCATTTCCATCCCAGTTTTTAATCGATAAACCTGACCAAAGATAAGTACCTGCCGGGAAATAAATCGTATCCAGTGTATCACTGTTTTTTACTTCTTCCAGTGCAGCCTGAAATGCTTCAGACACATCATTCTTCTGCCGTGCACGCTTATTCGGGAACACAACCTGTTTTGCATTATAATCCTGAAATACTCCCTGTCCATAAGACCATGTATACTCTTTTCCATCATTCATAGATGTGTCTGTAACAGTTCCGGCCTCCGTACAAACTTCCCCCACCGTATCCGTAATCGGATGTTCCTGCAGATATTTTTCTGCAAATTCTTTGAAATTCAGCACATTGGTTGCTGCCACATCCGGTTTGTTCGTCTCTGTCGGATCGTTGATGATTGCCAGCTGCGGTTTTCCACTGGTATCATTGATGCTTCCGTTGATATTAACGATGCAATAACGCAGACCATTTGACATTTTAAATTTTACCGTCTTTTTATCTGCACTGATTTCAAAGGAATCCTGCGGATAATATCTTTCCGGACTGACATAAACACTGTCAATCGTAGAACCGTCTTTCAAGGTAATCTCAAATACCGGTTCTGCATCATCCGAAGAAAATCTTGCTACATCCATATGATAAAATTGACCTGGATTCTCCTGCTTCTGATATTTATAAACAGAAACAGGTGTACCATTTACTTTCAATTCATATTTGGTTGATTCCTGATACTGTGCAGATTTTAACACATCACTGTTAGCTACAACTGCAGATTCATCCACATCCGGTGTCGTCGGATCATCTCCCGATTTTCCATAATCATGAATGTTTCCTCCGGTTTTATCCTGTACCTTTGTCTGCTCTGCTGCCTGTCCGTTTTCCACGGCAAATGCCGGGATCGGATACAGGGTAACGGCCATTGCCGCAGCTATGGAAAGTGCCATTGCTCTTATCCCTGTTTTCTTTGAATATCTCTTACGATTTTTATTCATGGTTCTCCTCCTTTTTCTTAACTCATGCAGATTTTCCCCTCCGCCTATACTGCCTGTACCCCAAATTAAAAACTCCCTTCTTTCGGCAAAGTCCTTTTCCTGTTCCTCTTTTCACCATCCTTTCAACACGGAAATGTTATAATTCATCGGATTATCGATTTCTTTTCCCGATTGTTTGCGCCATTCTCTTGGTGTTGTCCCGACAAATTTACGGAAATTTCTTATAAATGCACTGTCTGTCCGGAATCCTGCCTGGATTCCCGCATCACCAATACTGCAATCCGTATAACGAAGCAGCTCACATGCTTTTTTTACCCGAAGCAGGTTGATATAGTCTCCCGGTGTGATTTTCATGTATTCGCTGAATTTTCTCCGGAAATGCGTCTCGCTTAAGTGACTGAGCTGCGTCAGATTCTCAATGCGGATTTCTTCTTTGTAATGAGCATCCATATATTCCACTGTTTTTAAAATATCTGCCAGATATCGGTTGTGATACGTCATCGGCTCCTGCTCCCGGTCTCCCGGATTGAACCGGATGATCATCAAAAGCAGCGACAGAAGGGCTCCATTTACGGAATCCGTATAAAATTCATTCTTCTCCCGCAGTTCATCCAGCAGAATCAGCATCTGCTTTCCGACTTTCAGATCCATCTCTTTTGTGATCACGAACATCCTGCTGTGCAGTCGTGCGATCAGTTCCTCTGCCATCCTGCCTCTGTTTAAAAACTGTTCTTTCAGAAATTTTTCACTGTCCACATACAGATATTCCCATTTCTGCAGGTTATTGTCTTCGCCCTCTGTTCGATGCGGAAAGTTTCTTGGAATCACAATAACGGTTCCCGCCCGATATGATACAAGTTCATCGCCAAAATGCATGACACCTTTTCCCGAATAACAATATCCAAGTTCCAGATAATTGTGAAAATGCATGGGATCTGCTCCATAGCGTGTAATCCATTTTTCTCCAAGCAGCGGCAAAACCGGCATTCCCTGTGGCATTTCATAATAGCGAAATTCCACATTTTCTTTTTCCAGATGATTTTTCATAATTCCTCCAAAGACGAATACCTGTCTCTCATTCGCTTTCCATTTGCTGCTCACAAATATTCGTTTTCATCTTCAGCATTTACATAATCTGATTGTAACAACTCTGATTTTTTATTATACTTCTATCCCACACAGTTTTTTTACGTTTTCTTCCATTTTCTGTTCTGTGTTTCTTTCTGGTTTTATTATATTCCATGGAATATGCACAATTTAAGAGGACTTTTTTTGTATTTTCTGCCATTTTTCAAACAAAAAAAGCACATGGAAGTTTGCATTTTCTTCCATGTACTTTCAAAAATTACCTGTCTGTTTTAATTTTTACCCGTTGTATTCTTCCATATCCTCTTTTTTGGGGAATTTCAATGTGATGGCGGTTCCGATTCCCGGTGCACTGTTGCAAATTACCTCAGCATTTTTCATCATAAAAAATCATCAGACGCGTTTTTACATTAGATAAACCGTAATGTGTCTTACCATCATCCGGCGACGCTTCGTCCAGCATCTTTGGATCCATGCCCACACCATCATCCTGTACCTGAAGAACAATCTCATCCCCCATTAATCGTCCGGAAAGCCGCACCGTTCCGCGACCGCCGTCTTTTTCATCAATTCCGTGACTGACTGCATTTCCAGAAGCGGCTGCAACGTGATTTCGGAATCAGATATGGAAAAACTTCCTCATCAACATCCAGTAAAAATTGCAGCTTTTTCTTTTTGTGCATTACCTGAATTTCCATATATGCCTGACACATCCGGATTTCCTCACCGATCGTAATGATATACGCGCCACGACTCAAAACCATCCGGTAAAACCGTGACATGGAGGACAGTACACTTCGAATATTGTCTGTCTCACCTTTTACTGCCATCCAGTTCATCATGTCTAACGTATTATACAAAAAGTGGGGACTGATCTGCGCCTGCAGCGCATAAAGCTGTGCTTCCGATTTTTCTTTACCTAGCACATACTGTTCTTCCAGCAAATGCTGAATCTGTTCCACCATTTTATTGTAACGTTGCGTCAGTCTGCCAAGTTCATCTCTGTATTCCGGTACCGAAATTGGCTCCATTATCCCCTGATCTACTGCTTCCATGGTAGTATCCAACTTGCGGATACGTCCCAGAAACGGTCTGGTCCCAAGCTGCAACAGCACGAAAGAAATCCCACAGACTATGATATAAAAAATGAGCATTTCCCGGATGATTTTTCCTGACTCCTGCATCAGAACGTTCCGCGGAACAATAGAAACCAGTGCCATACCACCTTCTTCCAGCTTTTTATTGCGCACAAGCCACGCACCATTTTCCACATGAGTATCCCCTGATGTTCCCTCTAATTTTGGCAGACGTTCCTCCGATATTTTTTGACTGCCACCGGACAAAAGAATCGTATCATTCTCATCCAGCAGATATAGCGTCTGCTGATCCATCATCCCATTCATACTGTCCCTGACGGCATCCACAGGAATCATGACTGCTACGATTCCAAGCAGTTCCGAATACTGCTCTGTATTCCAGATTGCCCGAAAATTTGCCAGATAACTTTTTTTCTGACCATAGCGATTCTTTTCATGTACCACGCGCCAGGAAGCTCCCGCCGTCTGTTCCAGATTTTGGGCATCTACCTTCCATTTAGTCAGATCATTTAACGGTCGATAACAGGTATTTCCGCTTTGTGAAAGCAAAAATTTTTCCGGAATATAATACAAAATGGAAATATCATCGGAACTCAGTTCCAGCTGATAGGTATAATCCGACAACGCATCGAATTTCTGCAATTCCTGAACCAGACCGTCACTGTCATCACTGCGCAAAGCATCTCCTACCAGATCCGACACCGTAACCAGCGAACCGATACGCCCGATGCGATCCTGAATATTATCCATAGTCTGATTCCATCCGGTCAAAGTTCTTATCCATGGTATACAGCTGCATCTGACTGGATTTTTGCACCATTACGATACAGCGTAATGCCAAAAATAACCGTGATCGGCAGAATACCGATTCCAAAAAAAGCAACAACAGCTTTCTGGACAATTTCCAGTGATAAAAAATGGCAGTTTACGTGTCCCTTTGTTTCATAACGCTCCCATCATCTTTCTGTAATCCGTCGGTGGCATTTCCGATTTTCCCGGAACGCTTTTGCAAAATAATTTCCGTTGGAATAGCCGCATTTTGTCGCAATTTCATCCACCGTCTCATAAGTCTGCGTCAGCAATTGCTCCGCACGTTCCATACGCATTTCACTGATATACTGCTTGATTGTCATGCCAAGTTCCTGCTTAAAAAGCTGGTTCAGATACGTCGCAGACAACCCAAAATGATCTGAGATCATCTGACCGCCAAGGGCACTGTCTGACAGATGCTGACTGCAATAGGTACGGATATCACTGACCACCCGGCTGTATCCTTTCTGTTTCTCCAGACACTGTTCCATTCCCTGCAGCAACTGATAAAACCGTTTTTTCAGCTCCTGAATGTGCCTGCTGCCTGACAAATATTCCATATAATGCTCCACTGTCTCCAGTCCTGCATTTTTCAGGCTTTCCGGATAATCCTTCAAAATCTGACTGGCAAAGGTTTTTGTCAGTGAAATAAGCTGTGCGCCTTCCGGTATTACATCCTTCTGCGCGCAAAATTGTTCCAGCTGCTCCCAATACCAGTCACGGACACGCCACGGATTTTCCCGGTAAGTCTGAAGAAACACCTGATAAATTCCCGGATCGATAAATTCGTGTTTTACCAGATGCTGTAACTCCAGATAACGTACTTCCGGCTGAAAAAATCCCTGTTCCATGGCAAGCTGCGCCATACGGCTACTGTTGTGCACCTCAGATAATCGTTCCACAAAATATCCGACTGCAACCGTATATTCCGGATATTTTGCTACAAACAGATGTAATTTACGTCGAATCTCCTGCTGCCGTTTTGCCTGACATGCAAGCACCGCAATAGCGGTCTCCAACTCCGGCATCTGATCCAGTAATAAAAAGTCGGTACTGTCACCAAGATATTTCTCCAGTAACGTCCTGCATGGCTCCAACTGTGCAGTTTCATTCTCAAATCGAATTTCCATGCACAGATAATTCTCATCTCTGGCGCATACAAATCCGCAATCCCGGCAGATTTCTTCCAACTGTTCCTCCGATGTATTTTTCTGCTGCAACAAATGTAGAAATCTTGTCTTCTGATAGGAAATATTTTCTTTTTGCAATTGCACGGTTTCCTGCTGTCTGCGGATTTTTTCTACTGCTTTTTCCAACGCCTCCAAAACAGCTTCCGGCTGGATCGGTTTTTCAATAAATCGCCACCGCCGACAGATCGATTGCATCCTTCAGATACTTTGTCTGCATATATCCCGTAATAAAAATAATCTTGCAATCCGGCACCAGTCGAACCGCTTCTTTGCAAAAATCAATGCCATTTTTCTGCGGCATCCGAATGTCGGTAATAATCAGATCCGGCAGATACCATGACACGGTGTGCAAAAGCCTCTTTGCCGTTCTCTGCCTGCATCACTTCTTCGATTCCATACAATTCCCAGGGAATATTTTCCGCAAGTCCTTCCCTTGTATACACATCATCATCCACAATCAGAAGCTTCATGATCGTTCCTCCCAATACTCATCTAATTGTTTCTGTAAAATATCCAGATATTCCTGTAAACCCGCTTCATACAACTTGTCGATTGCCGTCTGATAATCCGCATCAATATTATCCGACACGCCACAACATAACGGTAACAAATAGTCTTTTCGTACTTCATCCAGCTGGCTTTCGATTTCTTTCAAACCATCATCTTCCCATGTAAAATCAATCAGTAAATTATCCGGTGCTGTCGCTTTTAATTCCTGCTGCTGATTCCGCAGATCTGTATAAACCTGTTCCCACTGCTTGTCTTCCATATATTTTGACAGTTCCAACATATGATCCGGACTTCCTACCCAATAAGAAAAAGCATCTTTACTTGCAATTCCTTCGTGTGAGATCTCACCATCTTTTTTCTCATAATGAACGCCTTCCACACCATAAGAAATCAGGTTATAAAAATCCTGATCCGTATGCAGTTTTTCCAGAATTTTCACTGCCATTTCCGGATTCTGACACTTTGCAGACACAGAAATGCAGGACAACTCTTTTCCACTTTTTACTTTTGTAATATTTCCACCATACAGATCATAATCGAAAAATCCATATTCCCACTCCGGATGCTTCTCATACAAAGCCGGTATACAGGCATCATTGACTGACCAGATCGGAACATTTGTTTCACACGGTTTTTCATCCCGAAGCATCATTTCAAGGGCAGTCATTCCCTCATTATCTGAGGAAGCTAAAATACCAGGATTCAGGATTCCATCCTGATACCACTGATGCACCACATCCAGAATCCGTCGAAATTCCTCTGTCTCAAAACGGCTCACCACGTTTTTCCCGTCTGTGGCATCCACCACCGCATACGGCATAGTATGAATTGATTCAATCTCCTGATATTCTTTGTTAAAAATCGGCCACAGAGCAGTCCATACCCGATTATCTGTAATCAATAAAGCGTTTTCATATCTTGGATCAGCTTTCGCGGCATACAGATAATTCTGCATACTCTCGAAATCTGTCACTTCCGGAAGATTCCAGTCCTTCAATAAATCACTTCGATAAAAAAATCCACCACCGGTATCACTGATGGAATCTGCCTTAAACTGCGGGATTCCATACAAACCACCGTTCCACTCCAGATTCGTCAGAAAATCCGCCCGGTAATCCTCATAATGAGCAAACAGATCCGGCACCAGATCACGATACTGATTCAGATCCAGAAATGCCCCTTTTGCTGCCTGCTGATAATAATCCGAAAAGTTGCCATTTGAGATAAAATCGTACTCACCGGAAGCGATCGCCATATTAAGCTGTGAACGCTCATCTCCCCATGGAATATAGTCAAACCGCAGATGACATCCCAGTTCTTCTGTCATATCATCCAATTCTTCGTAAAATTCATCCATTCCATTTTCCGGCATAGTTCCAACAGTGATCGCCCTCAAGGTCACATATGTATCCGCTTTTGCTTCGGAATCTGCCTCCTGTTTCGTCGCAGTTCCACATCCGCTCAGACTTAATGCTGATATGGTACTAAATAACGCCAGATATCCAGCTGCCTTTTTCATCATTACTGCTCTCCCCTGATTTTCCTTTTTCTGCCAATTCCAAAATCCCCTATACATATTTGCTGTAAAATGTGCATAAGGCAACGCACGATATACTTTCAAGAATGCTCCGGCATTCTTGTTGCGAGGTGCGCGTCATGCAATTGCATGACGCGCACCTCTGTAATCCTGCCGGAGGCTATATCAGATGGGGGATTGGCTCCCACCACTGATACTAGCTTGTTTCTCACCACCTATAGGACGCCACTGAAAAAGTCCATTATTTTGTGCAAAACAGTACAAGATAAAGTATACTTGTATGTTTTGCGCTACTATATATTTGTATGTAAAAAACGGTTTTTCAGTGGCGTCCCTATAAG